>Ga0164318_10004226_pt1 | contig 13747 bp, 13 predicted proteins | sample GuaBasSedimGuay9_FD_113734 | JGI IMG/M metagenome (GOLD analysis project Ga0164318, IMG submission 113734) | Subseafloor sediment microbial communities from Guaymas Basin, Gulf of California, Mexico - Guay9, Core 4571-4, 0-3 cm | ecosystem: Environmental > Aquatic > Marine > Hydrothermal vents...
AAGCTTGGCTCCAAAAAAATAGCCCTGTTCGGTCAAAATGATGACTACGGTAAAATGGCCATGGTGGGTGTAAAGAAGGCAATTGCAGAGGCAGGGGGCAAGGCAAAGCTGGTGAGATTTGTTCCTTACGAGGTGACTGAAAGGGCCCTGGGAACCCACGCCCTTAGGTTGAAAGAGTCAGGAGCGGATACTGTTGTCATTTATACTACACCAACCCACGGTGCCCTCATAGTCAAAGAGATGGCCAAGATTGGGTACCGGCCAAAAGTATTGGCCACATTCACCTTGGGTGACCCCATCATGTACCGTATTGCCGGAAAGGCGTGGGAAGGTACATACATAGCCCTTCCGGGCAATTCGGGTGTGCCTGGCGTTGACCCCGAAGCAACCCGGCTTGCCGACATTTTAAAGAAATTCAATCCCAAGATAAAAGGGAAGGAATATCTGGCTGTGTTTGGGGCGGTTTCAATGATCCAATTTGTTCAAGGGTTGAGAAACGCGGGGGCAAATCCGACTCCTGAGTCTTTGATAAAAGGCATGGAAAAGATCAAGAACTGGAAGCCCGAGGGTGTTGGAGCTCCTGTAACTTACTCGCCAACGAGGCACCACGGTGTAAATGCCTCTCGCATGGGACAGGCAAGGGGCGGAAAGCATGTGCCTATCGAAGACTTTGAGATTTACGCTCCAAGGTTCTAATGACTATGGCACTATTAGAAGTAAGCAATCTTGCCATAAGTTTCGGTGGTATCCAGGCCCTTTCGGGTATAGATGTATTCATCGAGCCTCAGGAGATCCTCACGGTGATAGGCCCGAACGGGTCTGGAAAAACAACGTTGTTCAATTGCATCTCGGGTGTATATCACCCTGACAATGGAAAAATCCTGTTTAGGGGAGAGAGCCTCCTCGGGCTCTCTCCCGATGCTGTTGCAAAACGGGGCATCGCCCGCACCTTCCAGAATCTCCGCCTATTCATGCACATGACTGTCCTCGACAATTTGATGCTTGGTCGCCACGTCAAATTTCGAAAAAACCCGGTGAACGTGTTCCTAAGGCTACGGGGGGAGGAACTGAAACATCGGGAGGTGGTCGAGGAAATCATAGAATTCCTTGATCTCCAGGCATATAGGCAATCACGGGTTTCTGATTGCCCATACGGAGTGCAAAAACGCGTAGAGGTGGGCAGGGCGCTCGCAATGGAGCCCGAATTACTTTTGCTTGACGAACCCATAGCAGGACTCACCTCTGAAGAAAAGGAAGAAACGGCTTACAGGATCACAGAGATACGGGGACGATATAGAACTGCAATCTTGCTGGTCGAGCACGATCTCAGGATTGCATCAAAACTGGCCGACAGGATGATCGCCTTGGATTATGGCGAAAAAATAGCCGAGGGAAGCCCGGAAGATGTCCAAAAGACACCCGAGGTAGTCAGGGCGTACCTGGGCGAAGACTAAGGTTATTAGGCCTTCTGAGAGCTAGCTTATGACACCTCTTTTAAAGATTACAAGCATTGAAACCCTTTACTATGATCGCATTTATGCCCTGCAGGGATTATCATTGCAGGTCAAGGAAAAAGAGATCTTTACTGTTCTCGGCCCCAATGGAGCCGGCAAGACCACCTTGCTAAAGACAATTGCCGGACTGCTTAAAGACCAGCCCAAAAAGGGAACCATAGAGTTCATGGGCAAGAAGATCCATCGGCAGCCACCAGAGCATATCTCTCGCCTAGGGATCGTTTACGTGCCCGAAGACAGAGGCTTGTTCCGCGAACTTACCGTGGCAGAGAATCTTGACCTTGGATGCTGGGGTAGAAGGGATCCAGAGATAGAGAAAGACTACGAGTTTATTTATGGGCTTTTCCCTATCTTGAAAACCCGAGCCACTCAACAGGCCGAAACCCTCTCCGGGGGCGAACAACAAATGCTGGCCATGGCCAGGGCAATGTTAAGAAGGCCGAAATTACTCATGCTTGATGAACCATCCTTAGGACTAGCCCCCAAGATTGCCCGCATAGTCTATGATGCCCTTGACGTCATACGACAGCGCGGAACCACCATCCTCCTTGTAGAGCAAAACGCCAAAATGGCTCTTAAGATAGCTGACTATGGTTACATCATGGAATCTGGACGCATAGTACTGGAGGGCACCTCCAAAGAACTCCAAGAGAACGAAGACGTCCAGGAATTGTACCTGGGTCTGGGTGGAGAGACCATATCGCCCAAGGGCTGGCGTTTGTATAAGAAAAGGAGGACATGGTAATGAATTACAAGGCAACAATTTTGCCGGAGCTTTTCTTCCGGCAGGTCGAGAAGTATGGCGACAAGGTTGCCCTCAGAAGAAAGGAATACGGCATCTGGAACCGTATTTCGTGGAAAGAATATGGCCAAAAGGTAAAGGAAGTGGCCGCCTCACTCATAGCGGCAGGCCTGGAGCCCGGCGACAGGGTTGCCATTCTCGGTGATAACAGGCCAGAGTGGCTCATATGCCATCTCGCCACCATGAGTATTGGATGTGTAACATGTGGGGTTTATTCAACCTCTGCCGCAGAGGAAGTAGCTTATGTTGTAGGCCATTCTGAGTCTAAGATACTTTTCGTGGAAAACGAAGAGCAGGTAGACAAGGTCCTTGAAATAGAGGACCAGCTTCCAACAAAAGAAGTTGTAGTCTGGGATCCCAAGGGTCTATGGGGCTTCTCACATCCTGGAATAATCTTTTATGACCAATTCATATCCCGTGGCAAACAGTATTTAGCCGAGCATCCTGACTGTGTGTTCGAGCGGCTAAAAAATATAGACCCCGATGACGTTGCTATGATGATTTACACCTCGGGCACCACGGGCAGGCCCAAAGGAGCCATGATCACCCACGACAATATCATGGCCATAACAGAATCCTTTACCAAGGTTATTGCCGTTTCCCACGAGGACGAACTCCTTTCCTACCTTCCGCTGGCCCACATATACGAAAATATTATCTCAGTGTTCCAAGGTATATGGTCCGGCGGCACGGTAAACTTCGTAGAAAGCATGGATACCTTGGCTCAAAACCTTAGGGAAGTCTCTCCCACTGTATTTGCAAGCGTACCCCGCATATGGGAAAAATTCGCCTCCATGATAGAAATCCGCATGTCGGATTCTACTCCGCTAAAGAAACTCGCTTACAAAACAGCCATCGGGGTTGGCCTAAAATATGTCAACACCAAAAAAGGGACACGGGAACGCTTATTGTGGTCACTGCTTTATTGGCCGCTCTACGCGCTGGTGCTGTACCATTTGAGGCGCCAAGTGGGGCTTGAACGGGTAAAATGGGCAGTGTGTGGAGCCGCCCCTGCCTCTCCGGAGCTTTTCCAGTACTTCAATGCGCTTGGAGTACCACTGAGGGAAGGTTACGGACAAACAGAGTCAACAGGCATCATTGCAGTGCAACGCATTGACCGGCCACGTTGGGGCTATGTGGGCGAGCCCATCCCTGGAGTAGAGGTGAAGATTGCAGAGGACGGCGAGATTCTTGCCCGCGGCCGTGGGGTTTTTAAGGGTTACTTCAAGGCCCCGCAGCTCACAGCGGAAACGCTCAAGGATGGGTGGCTCCACACCGGAGATGTGGGAGCGGTGGACGAAGGTTATGTCAAGATACTCGATCGAAAGAAGGACATAATCATTACTGCCGGCGGAAAGAATATCACACCTGCTTTCATAGAAAACAAACTTAAGTTTAGTCCTTACATTCAGGATGCTGTTGTAATAGGCGATGGCAGAAAATACCTGACAGCCCTCATTTTGATTGATGAGGACAATGTAACTAAGTACGCCCAAGACAACCGTATTCCATTTACCACTTTTGCCGACCTCACTCAGAGGCCGGAGATCAAGAAGTTAATAGGTGGAGAAGTCGCCAAGGTAAACAAGACCCTTGCCAAGGTGGAAACCATCAAGAAGTTTGCGCTGCTTCCCAGACGTTTTTATGAAGAGGATGGTGATGTAACCCCCACAAAGAAAGTAAAGAGACGTTTTTTAGAGAAGCGTTACGCCGATCTTATAGAGTCAATGTATAAGGGATAGCAAATCATGGACCTGATCGAAAGTTATAAGGAAGAGTTAAAGCTGATACGGAAACCATGGACCAAGGTGTGGGTGGCGGTATTGCTGGCCTTCTTGGTATTGTTGCCTTGGTATGCCCCCGAACACACTGTATACATTGCTTCCATAATTCTTATCTATGCTGTGGGGGTAGAAGGCCAAAACCTGCTGATCGGGTATACAGGACAAATATCATTTGGCCAAAACGGTTTCCTAGCAATAGGAGCTTTTACCTTCGGCCATCTCGCTCAACTAGGTGTTCCATGGCCTATTGGGATGATTGTCGGGGGCCTGGCTGCCGGACTCTTCGGCCTGGTAGTGGGCTTTCCATCACTGCGTTTAAAAGGCCCGTACCTGGCGATTGCAACCATGGGCTTTGGGATAGCCGTGTACCAGATATTCGTAAACTCTGAGATACTGTCCGGCGGCCGCATGGGGCTCGTTATTCACAAAATGGAGCCGCTATTCGGCCTTTCTGCCATTAATTTCAACTATTATTTCAATTTCTTTATTGCGGCGATTTTTACTCTTCTTACATACAATATCATCTCCTCATACATGGGCAGGGCCTTTATAGCTATCAGGGATAACGATATTGCTGCTGAAGTAATAGGAGTGAACCTAACAAGGTACAAGCTCTTATCATTTTTCATCAGCTCCTTTTACACCGGTGTCCAAGGTGCCCTTTATGGGCTTTTTATGGGCTACCTTGAGCCCAATATGTTCACTTTTATGGAATCAATAACACTTTTCGTGGCCGTGATCATCGGGGGCCTGGCCTCTGTTGAAGGATCCATTATGGGAGCGGCATTTGTCATCTTGGTCCCCCAGTTGCTTAGTGAATACAAGGAACTCGTTCCAGTGGTCTACGGCGTCACCATATTGATCATCTTGATCTTCGAACCGCTGGGGTTATATGGTCGGTGGTTCAAGATGCGACTGTATTTCAGGAACTGGCCGTTCAGATAAACAAGAAAGAAGTTAAGAGCCGATAGGGATTTAGTTTTAGATTTCGATATTAATTTGCTGTTTCACCTTAGCGTCCTTGGCGCTTCCCTGGAGATGAATTATGAGATTTTTGCAATATGTTATTTCTGGTCTTGCATCTGGAAGTATTTACGCATTGGTAGCCCTGGGCCTTGCCCTTATTTACCGCGCCAATCGTGTACTTAACTTCGCACACGGAGACATGGCCACTGCAGGGACCTTCTTTGCATTTATCCTCATGGGTATGCAAGTTCCCTTCGGCTTTTCTTCTACCCTCGGGCTCCTTTTCGGTTTTGCGATAGCAGTACTTTTCTATTACTGCGTGCTCATCCCGGCCCAGCGCAGGGAGGCGACCCAACTAGGGCAAATAATCCTGACCCTGGGATTCGGGCTTATCCTTCAAGGTGCGATTTCTTATTTCGGTGGGACAGAGCCACAGATGTTCCCATTTCCGTTGTCGGACGCCACCACATACAGACTAGGCACCTTAATTTTTGACCAGTTGAGCCTGGGAACACTGGCAGTGGGCATAGTAGCAAGCTTGCTTTTTTATCTCCTGATTCAAAAGACCCGGATCGGCCTTGCCATGAGAGCAACTTCGGAAAATCTCCCTGCGGCACAAACCATGGGGATTCCAACCCGGAAGATCCTCGCCTTGAGCTGGGGCCTGGCCGCCTTCTTGGGGGTTCTAGCGGGGATATTTCTTGCACCAGCCCTCTTGCTGGACCCCTTCTTCATGCTAGAGCCATTTCTTAAGGGCTTTGCGGCCGCCATCCTGGGTGGACTTAACAGCCTGCCCGGCGCTATCATAGGAGGCCTTATCCTTGGAATCTCGGAGAGCTTGGCCGGTGCTTATATCTCCGTGGCATTCAAGAATACTTTTGCCTTCTTAATCATCATACTGGTTCTGCTCGTCAGGCCAGAAGGGTTGCTGGGGGAGGAATTCAAGGAAAGAGTATAAGAACAACCTTAACCCAAGGCGAATGGGATAAATTACCGCCCGAAGGGAGGGATAACAAGGATGGAGCTTAATGAATCTGTTGCAGTGGTTACAGGTGGGGCCTCTGGCCTTGGGGAAGCCTGTGTCCGCATGTTCGCTGAAAATGGTGCCAGTGTGGTAATTCTAGATCTGGCCCCTGAAAGGGGTGAGCAAATAGCATCTGAAATCGGAGCCCAAGCACTCTTTGTTAAGACCGATGTGACCGATGAAGAAAATGTCATGGAGGCCATTAATTTGGCTGGAAATAAATTCGGAGCTATCCATATTGCAGTTAATTGCGCTGGAATAGGGATTCCTGCCAAAGTGCTTGGCAAAGATGGCCCCATGTCAATGGGTGATTTTGAAAAGGTCATGAAGGTAAACCTGACAGGTACCATGAATATTATTAGACTGGCAGCCCAGAAGATGGCCCAGAACTCACCCAATAAAGAAGGTGAAAGGGGCGTGATTATAAATACCTCTTCCATTGCCGCGTGGGAAGGTCAGATAGGCCAAGCTTCATACAGTGCGTCAAAAGCAGCGATTACAGGCATTACCTTGCCCATTGCCCGGGAATTTGCAGAATTGGGCATTAGGGTCATGACCATCGCACCAGGGCTTTTCGATACTCCCATGCTCCGCGGATTGCCGGACAAGGTGAAAGAATCTCTCGCCAAGATGGTGCCTTTTCCTTCCAGATTTGGCAGACCATTTGAGTTTGCCATGTTAGCAAAGCACATCGTTGAAAATCCGATGCTTAATGCTTCCACAATACGTCTTGACGCGGCACTTCGTATGGCCGGAAAGTAAGGAAGGTTAGGGGGTACCAGGCCGCTCAATACAAGCCCATGGATTTTGACCTCAGAGAAGAACACAAAATGATCCGGGACATGACCCGGGACTTCGCTCGCAACATTATCAGGCCTCGGTCTGAACAGATCGAGCGTACAGGCGAATATCCCTATGATATTATGGAGCAAATGTCCGAATTGGGGATGATGGGCATTCCATTCCCCGAAAAGTATGGTGGAAGCGGCGGAGACTGGGTTGGCATGCACCTTTGCATTGAGGAAATCTCTTGGGGCGACATGACGCTCGGCGCGTTGCTGGATGTTACAACCAGCGTAGTGGGACAAGAGCTTTATGTGTTTGGCAGTGAAGGTCAAAAGCATAAATGGCTTATCCCTATCGCCAAGGGCAAGGAAATTGGAGCCTTCGGGCTTACAGAGCCAAACGCCGGCTCTGACGCAGCATCCATAAAAACAAAGGCAACACACCAGGGCCACGAATGGGTATTGAACGGTACAAAACAGTTTATCACCAATATTGGGTTGGACAACGCCTCCATTATGCTAGCAGCAGCAGTAACAGAAAAAAGGCCAAGAGGAAAGAACGTCATCTCGGCATTTATTGTGCCCAAAGAAGCGCCTGGCTTCCGCCTCGGAAAGAGGTACGACAAAATCTCTTGGCACGGCTCTGCAACCCATGAAGTTATATTGGAAGAGTGCCGGATTCCTGAGGAAAATCTTTTGGGTGATCCCAAAAGAGGATTTGCCCAGCATCTCGAGGTGTTGCAAACCGGCCGCATAAGCATAGCTGCCATTGCTGTGGGCATGGCCCAGGCATGCCTCGACGAATCACTGAGATACGCAAGAGAGAGGATCCAATTTGGCCAACCAATATTTAAATTCCAGGCAATCCAATTCAAGTTGGCTGACATGGCCGTGTCCATAGAACTTGCAAGAAACCAATACCTCAAAGCGGCCTGGCTTAAGGACCAACGTAGGAATCATACGTTCGAGGCGACCGTCGCCAAGGTTTATGCTTCAGAGATGGCCGAAAAAGTGGCGAGCGATGCAGTGCAAATCCATGGTGGCTACGGATACATGAGTGAGTATGTTGTATCTCGTATTTATAAAGGAGCAAAGGTGCTCCAGATAGTGGAAGGGACATCCGAGGTCCAGAGAATAATAATCGGGCGAATTCTTGGCTCCCTTTAAAGCAATTCAATGGAGGAAAAAATGAGAGAAGTGGCCGTATTAGGTGTAGCAATGACCAAATTCGGTGTATCAGAGAAAACCAATCTGGAGATGTTTGCAGAAGCAGGGCTTGAGGCCATGGCCAGATCAAAAGTAGAGCCAGGAGATATCCAGGCCCTTTTTTTCGGCAATTGTCTCGGCGGCTTCGAAGAGGGCCAGCTACACATGGCACCATTTGCCCATTCTGAATTGGGGCTTCCCGTTTCTGCGCCGGCTGTTCGTTTCGAGTGCGCTTGCGCGACAGCTACTGTGGCAATCAGGCAAGCTGCTTTGCTTGTTGCCGGAGGGATTTATGATCTCGTGCTGGCAGGAGGCACAGAAAGGGCCACTATTATGGGTACGCCGCTTGCCACCCGGACCTTTGCCATGGCATCCCAAGCCCTCCATGAGTCTACTGCAGGAATAACCTTCCCTGGAGTGTTTGCCATGGCTGCTCACATGTATGCAGCTAAATACGGCATAGGACTTAATGAGTTGAAAAGGCACATGGCAGAAGTTGCAGTGAAAAATCACCGCCATGGGGCCCTGAATCCAAAGGCTCACTTCCAAAAAGAGATAGACGTGGACACGGTGCTAAACAGCATGATGGTGGCAGATCCGCTTCAATTATTTGACTGCTGTCCCTTTTCAGATGGAGCCGCGGCGGTTGTAATTGCAGAGGCAAGCAAGGCTAGAGACCTCGTTAAAAAACCTATTTACATCGCGGGGATGGGCCAGGCTGCATCAGGCGCCCTTTACTTACAGCAGGACATAACTAGAGTCAGGGCCAGAGAGGAGGCTGCCCGGCAAGCCTATTCCCAGGCAGGTCTACGTCCGGCTGATGTAGACGTTGTGGAACTGCATGACTGTTTCACCATTGCCGAGATCTTGGCCATTGAAAGCCTTGGTTTCTACGAATTCGGCAAGGGCTATGAGGCCGCAACAAGGGGGGAAACCACCTTTGGTGGCAAGGTAGTGATAAATCCGTCAGGCGGGTTAAAGGCAAAAGGTCATCCCATAGGAGCCACGGGCGCAGCACAAGTGACAGAAATCGTGGAGCAATTGCGGGGAGAGTGCGGTGAGCGCCAGGTGGAAGGTGCACGAATTGGGTTCGTAGATACCCTTGGCGGAGATCTAGGAACCGTATGCAACATAATTTTGAGGAGTTGACAAATGGCATACTCTATTCCTTATACCAAGTACCAAAAAAATCTAAAAGAGGGCCGGTTCATAGGTCTTAAATGCTCCAAATGTGGTGCGATCAATTTTCCTCCCATGGGCATATGCCGGGAGTGTAGCGGATCCGAACTTGAGGAAACCTCGCTGAACGGTGAGGGAACCATCCGCACTTTCACGGTCATCCGGGTTGCCCCGGAGGGGCGCAAACCACCCTATATCATAGTCATGGTTGAACTGGACGAAGGGCCATATGTCATTGGCAACCTTCAAGGGCTGGACCCCGATAATGCGGGTATGGACCTCATTGGTAAAAAGGTGCGCATGGGTACTGTTCAAGTACAGGGGGATGTTTATTCACTGGGAGAGGCACTGGTACCAGCATTCAGTTTAATTTAACATCTCCTGTGTTTTTGTCGGAAATAATGAGTGCCCGGCTACAAGAAAAATTTATCGGTGCCATGATCGGCAGCGCCCTGGGTGATGCCATAGGTGAGCTTGCCTTCCAGTATCATACGAAAAATGCACTTCTAAAAGCAGTTCACAGATCCTCAATACTTCGCTACACAGACGACACAGCCATGGCCATTGGGCTGGCCGAATCCCTTGTGGAACGGGGTGATGTGGACCAAGAGCACATCGGTGAGAGGTTCCGCTTTAATTACGAAGCTGAACCCTGGCGCGGATATGCCTCTGGCCCACCCACCATTTTTTCCTTGGTGAGCCGTAGGAACGTAAGATATGTGGAAGCAGCCAGAAGTCTATTCGGCGGGGAAGGTTCTTTAGGAAATGGTGCCGCAATGCGTATAGTGCCTGTGGGCATCTTCTTCCACGGAAGCAATCATCTGCTTGAAAAGGCCCGTCAGTCAGCAGAGGTAACTCATGCCCATCCCGTCGGTATGGACGGAGCAGCAATCCAGGCCATGGCAATCTCTATGGCCGTTGATATGGACCCCTCCGAAGCCTTCTCTTGGCCTGAAATGCTCAACAACCTTATCAAGGAGGCAAAGACCAAGGAAATTAAAGAAAAGTTGACAGAGGTGAAGAACCTCCTTGATCAGAGAAGTTCTCCGGAGAATGCTGCCCGCAAAATCGGTCGATCAGTTGCCGTTCATGAGTCCATGCCCTTTGCCATTTACTCATTTTTGCGGCATCCTGAATCCTTTGATTCTTGCTTAATGTGCGCGGTCCTCAACGGCGGAGACCGCGACACCCTTGGTGCGATGGCAGGTGCGATTTCAGGAGCTTATCTTGGAATAGGGGATATACCGGGCGAATGGATCTCCCGCTTGGAAAACCGTGGATATATCCAAGAACTGGCAACCAAGCTTTATACCATTCATTCGGGGAGCACAACCTGACAACACCGGGCCTTGCCTAATAAATAACAGCAATGAATTATAACTCTCACAATCCCATAAATTTTGCCGCCACATATTTCATGATCTCATTTGTTCCGGCGAATATGGAAAGCACGCGCGTATCCCTCCAGGCTCTGGCTATCGGGTATTCCTCGCAGTATCCATAACCACCATGAAGTTGAACGCACCCGTCTGCCACCCGCATCGCCATTTCTGTTGTCCAGTACTTGGCCATTGATACTTCCACCACGATGTTTTTCCCTTCCATATGATCAACGATGAGCTTATCAAGAAAAGTCCGGCCAAGCTTGACCTCAGTTGCCATTTCCACCAGTCTGAACTGGGTATTCTGGAATTTTGAAATGGGTCTTCCAAAGGCCTTTCGCTCTTTGCAGTATTTGATTGTCATATCCAGCATGTTCTCAGCACCTGCGACCGCGGCTATTGCGCACATAAGCCTTTCTTGCTGCAGCTTTTCCATCATCATCATGAAACCACCACCCTTTTGTCCGAGGCGGTTTCGCTTCGGGATACGGCAGTCTTCAAAAAAGAGTTCTGCCGTATCCTGGCTATGCCATCCAACCTTCTTGATTTTCTTTCCCTTTTCAAATCCAGGAGTCCCTGCCTCTACCAAATACAGGTCAATGGCCTCGTAAGGGTTCTCCACATTTGGATCCCGCGCTGCCAGCACCACAAGGTCGCAGTTAAGCCCATTGCTGATAAAGGTTTTCTGACCATTGATAACAACCCAGTCACCTTCTTCCACGGCCGTAGTCCTAATGGCCGCCAAGTCACTACCTGTATTGGGCTCTGTCATTGCAATGGCAGTAATAATCTCTCCGGATACACACTTAGGAAGATACTTCTTCTTGAGTTCCTCAGAAGCAAAAGATGTTATGTAAGGCACAACCACGTCACTATGCAACGGCGCAGTAAGTCCCGTGTGGTTGGTTCTTACCAGTTCTTCTGCTAGGACCACCGAATAAAGAAAGTCTGCCCCAGCTCCACCATATTCTTCTGGTACTTGCATACACAAAAATCCCTGTTCCCCCATCTTACGCCATACGCTTTTAGGCACGATACCAGCTTCTTCCCACTCATCTACGTAAGGAATAACCTCCTTTTCAAAGAACCTGCGCACTGCTTCCCTAAAAATCCTGTGTTCTTCAGTATATTTGATAATTTCCATTGACGAGGCCTCCCCTATAGAATCTATCTTCCCGCCCTTACGGCCAATCTCCCGGCTTGGCTCTCAAGAAAATATTGCAAGGGATTGGACCGGCGATAAGGAATTGATATGCGAACAGGAAAATGGTGCAGAGAAATGAATATATGCTGTTGTCCCTTTAATTGATTATCTTCTGGATTAATCCTCACAGCCCAGTGCAACAACATGCTTTTGATTGTCCATAGTATAAAATACCAATTTCTGGGCTTCACCCCACTCTCTATCATCCATATAGCAATAAAAGGCTATGGTTTGCCCCGGCTTGATCCTCTGCTTCCCGTTGGGCATCAGGTTCTCCACTCTTTTAGCTCCGTTTTTTCCTATCAAATCAAAATAGCTGTACACTTCAGTCTCTTTCTCACCTGTGTTAGTGAGATGGATCTCCAGATTCTGATCCCACACCTTCAGCGAGCAACATGTCTTAAATGCAAGCACGTCTTCTGCTGCCGAATCCATTATGGGCCTTATCTTGAGCATAAATTAGACCTATTCCTATTTTCTTCCTATTGGGTTTGTGTCCTTACCTCTATGAGGCTGAACCTAGGATCTTATACCTAACTCATTGGACCTTATCTCTGATGCCTATGCCTTACAGCTTGCCCACAATGGCAATACTACAAATATTCATAAACGGAACTCCACCCAAATTATGAGTGAGGCCGAACCGCGGATCTTCGATTTGTCTCTCACCAGCTCGACCGTGGAACTGTAAATACATCTCATAAAGCATCCTCAGCCCCGACGCCCCAATGGGATGACCAAAGCACTTAAGCCCACCATCCACCTGGCAGGGAACTCCACCGCCCCGCAAATCGTAGAACCCGTCCAACACATCCTTGACCGCCTTGCCACGCTCGGAAATATGGAGATCTTCGTATGTGACTAATTCAGTGATCGAGAAGCAATCATGAACCTCCATCATACTGATCTCTTCACGGGGGTTTTTTATCCCGGCCTCCTGATAAGCCCTTGCACTGCACTTGGCCGTGGTCACAAAGTGGTCGCCGTCCCATTCATTGTACCCCATCTCCTCCCCATTACTTAGGGCCAGTTGCAGGGCTTTAACGGTTACGAGATCTTTCTTGCCCATCTCCTTTGCCTTTTCTACTGTAGTAACAATCGCGCACGCTGCTCCATCACTTACTCCGCAACAGTCATAGAGACCCAATGGGTAGGCAATAATAGGCGCGGCCATGACCTGTTCTTCAGTTACAGGCCTCCTCAGATGGGCCTTGGGATTGAGGGCCCCATTTGCATGGCTTTTAGCAGACACATGCGCCATGGCTCTTTTGAGATCATTCTCAGGGATGCGATACTTCGCAGCATAAGCTGTCGCCAACTGGGCAAAGGCGCCCGGTGCGGTGACATTCGGCCACCATAGCCAGCTCAGGGAACCCCAGTTGGACCCTGGGTTGGGCAGGCCTCCGTAGCCGGTGTCCTTCAGCTTTTCCACTCCCAGAGCCAGGCAAATATCATAAGCTCCAGAAGCAACTGCATATACAGCTCCCCTGAATGCCTCCGTGCCACTCGCACAAAAATTTTCCGTCCTTGTAACAGGGATAAAAGGCAACCTCAGCGTAGTCGACAAGGGCAAGGCGCTTTTTCCCACGTTTATTTCTTCAAGACAAGTACCGAGCCAGGCGGCCTGTATCGCATCTCTATCAATCCCTGCATCTTCAATGCACTCCTCGAAGGCCTCCACCATCAGCTCTTCTGCACCTACCTCCCAGCGCTCTCCAAACTTGGTGCAGCCCATGCCAATAATCGCAACCTTGTCCCTGATTCCTGAAGACATTATCTTACCTCCGGTAAAGTTATAAGTTATGAGTGAGCTAAAGTGATCCAAAATTATGAGTTATAAGTGAGCCCAAGTTATGAGTTAGGACCACTACTTAAGTTCTTCCCTATGGATGAAAATATCG
>Ga0164318_10004228_pt1 | contig 13741 bp, 14 predicted proteins | sample GuaBasSedimGuay9_FD_113734 | JGI IMG/M metagenome (GOLD analysis project Ga0164318, IMG submission 113734) | Subseafloor sediment microbial communities from Guaymas Basin, Gulf of California, Mexico - Guay9, Core 4571-4, 0-3 cm | ecosystem: Environmental > Aquatic > Marine > Hydrothermal vents...
ACTTGGTGTAATAGTTAGAGCTTTATCATAGATAGTGGTGGAGTTTTTAATGTCATCAATAAAAACACTTCCAAAACCAATTTTTGTAAAATACGAAATATGGAAATTATGATATTTTTCAAATGATTGATAATAGCCTAATCATAGTCCAGTGAATCTATTCTTTATCTTATAATCAGAAACTTGCGGGATATCAGGTGTTATTGATATTATAGAAGTACTTATTTGGCCATAAATTTCTGTATGAAAATCACCACGCATAATAAATGTTCCTCATCCTCCGAACTAAATGCTATTTCTTAACTTGCAAGAAGCAAAGGTTCTTATAGGGCCGCCAAAATGCCCAGATTTGTCATTTTGTTGTGCACTACCAACATATATAATACCGATAATACTATTAATAAGATACTTAGTCATGGCTCTTAATTATCATTACACTTCCTTGCCAATCAGGTATTTCTATTAGCGTTTCAGAAATAGTTTGCATAAATTCTTCCACAGCTTTTCTGTTTCCATCCCAGTTGTGATTATAATCATGGATTATTATTACGCCGCCTTTATTTAGCCGAGGGTAGAAGTAATCTAATGCAGCTTTTGTAGGTTTATATAAATCAGCATCCAAATTTACAAATGCATAATCAATATCATGTTCTTTTGTTAAAGTATCAGGAAAGTATCCCTTAAAGAATTTGATGTTTTTACCTGCACTTAATAAAGTCTTTACATCATCAAGAATAGAGTCTGAGAAATTCTCTTCACTATATTTTTTATCAGCAGTATTTTCAAATTCTAAATCTTTAGAATTAAAACCTTCGAAGGTGTCGAATAGATAGAAGTTGCGCTCGGGGGCACAAAGGTTAATAATTCTTGCGGTTTCGCCTTTATAAACTCCAAGTTCGGCAAAAGTTCCATCAATATTTTCTCTTTTTATTCTATCTATCTGAAACCAAATATTATAAAGTCTTATTTTGTCGTAGTATGTTTTCTCATAAGCTATAAGCTCACTATCAATTTCATTATTTTTTACTGCATTTTCCCATTTATAAGGCTTTGCAATTTTGTTAGTCCAAAAATCGCTAAAATAATAAATACCAAATGCTATAAATCCTAAAACAAGAGTTATATTTATAATATCAAAAAGCCCTATGGTAAATTCAAAGTCCATTATAAGTTTATTTACAATGCCTATTCAGGCACAGAGAATACTCTATCCCAACGAATGCTGCCATTATCAAGATTACGAGAAAGCCATATGAGAGAAGGCGTTCCAACAATATGGTCTTCAGGAACAAATCCCCAAAAACGCGAATCAGCAGAATTATGTCTATTATCTCCCATCATCCAATAATAGTCCATTTTGAAAGTATAGCTATTAGCTATTTTTCCATTTATTAATATTCTATCACCTTCAATCTTTAATTCATTGCCTTCATATACCTCAATAATTCTATCATAAAGAATAATATTATTAGTATTAATATCTATGGTAGCATTCTTTTTAGGAATATAAAGTGGACCAAAATTATCTTGATTCCATTTATAGTTTTCTGGATTGTGAGGGAATATTTCATCCTCTGGATATGCAATACCTTTACGGTAGGTTAGCTTTATAAGTTTCTCTACTTCAGGGTGATTACTTACTTTCTTTGCCATTTCAGGGCTTAGGTTTATAATGCCTAATCGTGGAAGCTCAGCTTTTGTAAATAGAGTATCACTTGTTGTATTAGGCAAAAATATTGATTCTATTGCGGCCTTATAATTTTGATTAAAAATTGAACTAGAGTATGAGTTTATTTCACTGGCAGATAATCCAATTTTTTCAAGTTCAGGACCCGTAATAGTTTTGGTTTTTCCTAAAATAAAATACTCAGTTTCATAATTATTAGGCATATCTGCTTTTTTGCCATTAATATATATATCCTGGTTTTTTATTTCTAAAGTATCGCCAGCAATAGCAATACACCTTTTAATATAGTTTTCTCTTTTGTCGGCAGGTCGAGCTACAATATCGCCAAATGGCTGACCAGTATTAGGGTTTATTGCCCCAGGTCTATTAACCGTACTCCATCCAAATTCTCTAACCATAGCATAATAACTTCTATCTTGTCGGTTAAGAGCCACAGTATCGCCATCAGGATAATTAAAAACTACGATATCGTTATTGGTAATATTTCTGAAACCAGAATAACGATGGTAAGGAAGTTTTATCCACTCTAAATATGATTTTGCAGTGGCGCTCCATGGTAAAGTATGATGAACAAAAGGAAAGGCTAGGGGAGTATTTGGTACTTTAGGACCAAAGGCCAATTTGCTTACAAATAAGTAATCGCCAACCATCAACGATTTCTCCATTGATGGAGTTGGTATTGTATAAGCTTCAAAAACAAATGTTCTGATAATAGTAGCAGCAAATGTTGCAAAGATTATAGCATCAATCCATTCTCTAACTTTTGATTTTGTAAATGGAGGTCTTTCTTCTAATTTTTGGTATTTTTCTTCTTCCTTAAAGCCTAAATATGGTAAATATGCATATGGAAATAGTATCGCTACTGCTTGTTCCCAGAATAAGTTTTTATTAAAAGTCTTTGCTGTTTCTGCAATCATTAGAAACACCATAAATAAATTTATATATGGTAAAAAAACAAAAACTAACCACCATATTGGCTTTTCAATTATTTTTACCCAGATATATGCATTATAGAACGGGATTAGTGCAACCCATTTGTTAAATCCTGCTTTCTCAAAAATTTGCATTAGCCCAATAATTGAAGGTATTGCAAGTACTAGTATTATTATATAAAATGTTTCCATAATTATTCTTTCTTATTACAGTGTTAAAATTTATTTTATAAGTAGTTTGCTTATAAATTTATCTAAAGCTAATTAACGTGTTTTATATTAGTATATTATTGTTATGAAAAAAAGACTTCTTTAAATTCATAAAACCCTTTTTTATCTTTTAACCACTCTGCTGCAATAACTGCACCTGTGGCAAATCCTTTTCTGTTTTTGGCAGTGTGAGTTATTTCAATACTGTCAATATCAGACTCAAAAATAGTAGTGTGAGTGCCAGCTACTGGGTCAATTCTTTCTGCATATATCATAATTTCATTTGGATTGTTGTCATTAGAATTAGTATCAAGTTTCCAATTGTTTTTTCTATCCAAATTAGTTATTACCTCATTCGCAATACTTATGGCTGTGCCACTTGGCATATCAAGTTTGCCAGCATGATGCACTTCTTTAATACTCACGTCATATTCATCATACTTATTCATTAGTTTGGCAAGTTCTTTATTCAGCTTAAAGAAAATATTTACTCCAATACTAAAATTTGATGCCCAAATAAATGCTAAATCTTTAGAAAGAATAGTGTTTTTAATATCTTTAAATGAATCGTTCCAGCCAGTGGTACCAACAACAAGAGGTAGGTTTAGCTCAATGCAATTATTAATATTATTGATAATGCTATTTGGAGTACTAAAATCTATAGCAACATCAGCTTTTAATAGCCGGTCGTTCTTCTCTTGCCAATCAGTTTCATTGTCAATAGTGGCAATAATTATATGCCCACGCTCCATGGCTAATTCTTCAATGGCCTTTCCCATTCGTCCATAACCTAAAAGTGCAATATTCATAGTTTAAAAATTTAGTGAAACACCAATTCCTGTAGCGTTGGTTTGGTAAGTTCCCAATGTGGGCTCTATACTCGGTTTAATACGGATACTAAGGTCGTTGCTCATATCGTAATCAAAAAAATGTGCGTCAACAACAGCATCAAGTGCTTGTATGGCGTATAAGGTGATCGTCATAATAATATAAAAATCACGATCTTTCCAGTATAGGTTTTTTAGTACTCTTATGTTTTCCGTAGTATATTGTGGTAGTATGTCTTCGTTTCCGGGAGTGTCCTCAATTCTAGCAATATATGCATCACGAAATTCTATATAATTCTTATGATTATCTATAACCAAATAAGTAAGTCCTGTAAAGCCAGCATAGATTATAGGAATTTTCCAATATTTCTTATTATATGCCTGGCCTAATCCTGGAAGTCCTAAGGATAGAAAGCCTGCTAGTTTTGGAGAGTGAGAACTTGTATCTTGATGTATTTCAATACCCTCAACATCTAGCTTGCCAGTATCCTGAGCTTTGATGCTAGATGCAGTTATGAGCAGTAGAGAAATTATGATAAGATACTTATACATTATCTTTATAAATTAAGTAGTTTATCAATTAGTAAATCTAATTCGCTATCATTTTTAAAAGAAATATTAATACTTCCTTTGCCTTTTATATTGCGTTTAATTATAGACCCTTTACCAAACTGTTTTGATAATTTTGTATTAAGTTTTTCGTATTTAAAAGGTAAGCCAATTTTGGTTTTGGTAGTAATAGTATTTTTATCTTGTATTTTTCTACTAAGTTCTTCAACCTGACGTACCGATAGTCTATTCTTTATTATTTCATCAAATATATATATCTGATCTTGCTCCGATTCAATACTTATTAAAGCACGAGCATGTCCCATGGAAATTTTATCCTCTCTAAGTCCTAATTGAATAGAATTTGGTAGTTTTAGTAAGCGTAAGTAATTATTAATTGTACTACGTTTTTTTCCTACTTTTTTACCAAGGTCTTCCATATTAATATCACAATCTTGAATAAGATGTTGGTAGCTCAATGCAATTTCTAAGGCGTTAAGGTCCTGGCGCTGAATATTTTCTACTAAAGCCATTTCAAGAGCTTCGGTATCGTTGGCCTCACGTATATATGCAGGAATTACTTTAAGGTCAATTAGCTTTGAAGCTCTAAATCTACGCTCACCACTAATCAACTCATATTTATTATTACTGATTTTACGAACAGTAATAGGTTGAATTATACCTTGATGTTTTATGGAATCAGCAAGTTGTTCAAGTAATTCTAAGTCAAACTCTTTTCGAGGTTGCTCGCTATTTGTTTCAATTAAATTTAATGGAATATCGGCAATGGCTCCTGTGGAGTTTGCTCCAATATTGCTACCGTCAGCTCTTTCGTAATTGCTACTTTCTAATAAGGCACCTAATCCTCTTCCTAAAGCACTTTTTTTAGCAGTCATTATTTCTTCTTTTTATCTATATTGACAACCTTAGTCATGTCGTTTCTTTGCAAAATTTCTTTACTCAAGTTTAAGTAATTTGTAGAACCCTTACTATTTATGTCATGAAGCATAATTGGCTCACCAAAACTTGGTGCTTCTCCTAAACGAGTATTTCTATGAATGATTGTGCTAAATACAATATTTTCGAAATGCGTTCTAACGTCTTGTACAACCTGTTTTGCTAATCTTAGTCGAGAATCAAACATGGTTAGTAGTATACCTTCAATGTCTAGTTTGTTATTTAGTCTATCCTGAACTATTCTAATGGTATTTAATAACTTACCAAGACCCTCGAGAGCAAAATATTCACATTGAACAGGAATAATTACCGAATCAGCAGCAGTTAATGCATTTACTGTAATTAGGCCAAGAGAAGGGGAGCAGTCAATAATTACAAAATCGTAATCATCTTTAATTTTATCAATTGCACTACGCATCATCATTTCACGATTTGGCATATTGATAATTTCTATTTCGGCACCAACAAGGTCAATATGACCAGGTAATAAGTCCAAGTTTGGAGTTTTAGTTTCTAAAACTATACTTTGTGGTTTTACATCATCAACAATACATTCGTAAATGCTTGTTTTTATATCATTAGGGTCATAACCTACTCCTGAGGTAGCATTTGCTTGCGGGTCAGCATCAATAAGAAGTGTTTTATACTCTAATATTGCTAATCCTGCCGCCAAGTTTATAGCCGTGGTGGTTTTGCCTACTCCACCTTTTTGATTTGCTATTGCAATTACTTTTCCCATATGTTTATTTATTTTATAATATTTTCATTAATAAATAGCTATAAATAGCTTGATTCCTCACTTAATAATAATCTATAACGAACTAGAATCTATTGTAGTACCTATATCTATAAATTTTAGTTTTTTACCTTTGGACTCAAATTTTAGTTTTGCCGCTTCTTTTTCTACTAAAATATATCCAAATGTATCATAATGCATAGCAATTATGTTATTGCAATCAATAAAATCGCTAGCAATAATAGCTTCGTCAACTCCCATTGTAAAATTATCGCCAATAGGTAGTATGGCAAAATCTAATTTATAGAGCTTAGGAATAAGTTGCATATCCATCATAAGACCAGTATCTCCAGCATGGTAAAAAGTTTCCTTAGGAGTTTCTATAATAAAACTTCCAGGATTTCCTCCCGATGCTCCATCAGGCATAACACTTGAATGCTGAGCCGTAAAGTATGTTAGAGTTCCAAAATCAAACTTCCATTTGCCACCAATATTCATGGGATGTCCATTCTCAATTCCTTTTGCTGCAAACCAGTTAATAATCTCAAAATTTGAAATTAGTTTAGCTCCAGTACGTTTTGCGATGTTTTCCACATCAGCAATATGATCCTCATGACCGTGAGTTATTAAGATATAATCACATTCAATGGTGTCTATATTAATGTCTCCAGCCAATTCGTTTGGCGAAATAAATGGGTCAATTAATAGCTTGGCATTTTCTAGTTCAATATGCCAGCACGCGTGTCCGTAGTTTGTTAATTTCATATCTTATTTATTTTAAAGAACAGTATTCACTATTCTTACTTCCACTAATTAGAAGTAAATATAGTGTATCTAGTTGGTTACCAATAGTTATATATGTATGAAGCTATCATTTAATACAAATTAGTAACAACCACAAAGGTAAAAAAAAAGAACTGTATATTAAAATGACATACAGTTTTATTTCAACAAAATTATAATGAGTATAATTCTTAGTTTTTATACACAAAAAGCTTGATAAATCATTAATGTTTATCAAGCTTTTAATGTCATAACTTATAAAAAAGTAGGTAGTTTTAATTTTCTACTTCCTCATTATCAGAATAGCGCTCATAGTCTTCATCATAGCCTTGATTCTCTTGAATAAATTCTAAAACGTCATTCAAACTATTTTTAAACTTTGAATAATCTTCTTTATAAAGAAACAATTTATGTTTTTCAAAGAAGAATTTCCCTGATTCTTCACTAAATCTTTTTTTACTTTCTGTTAGAGTAATATAATACTCACCAGCTTTTGTTTCTTTTACATCAAAAAAATATGTCCTTTTACCAGCTTTTACTCTTTTTGAAAAAACTTCTCCCTTGTCATTAAAATCACTCATATTATTTACTGTGTTTTTGTGTTTTTGTAATTGTTTTAATAATAAGTAGCAAATATATGTTTTTTTGAATACAATTATATAAAATTTAATTATTTATTAATATTTTCTGAATTGATATTTTATTATCCCATAATAATAGTTATTATATGCCTTAATAAAATATTATTACATAAAAAAAAGGTGGAATTATTATTCCACCTTTTTATTAAGATTTTATTATTTAGATGATTATCCCAAATAAGTTTTAAGAATTTTACTTCTTGAGGTATGCTTTAATCTTCTAATTGCTTTTTCTTTAATTTGACGAACTCTCTCGCGAGTTAAGTCAAATTCTTCGCCTATCTCTTCAAGTGTTAATGGATGCTCTCCATCTAGTCCAAAGTATAGTTTAATTACATCAGATTCTCTTTCAGAAAGTGTAGTAATAGCTCTAGAAATCTCTTTTCTTAATGATTCGTATAATAACTGACTCTCCGGGTTAGGAGTGTCGTTAGTACTCATTAAGTCATACATATTTGTATCATCATCAGAAGTAAGGGGAGCATCAAGGCTTACGTGTCGATTAGCGTTTTTTAATGACTCTTTAACTTCTCTTACAGTAATATCTAAGTATTCAGCAATATCTTCGTTTCTTGGTGGCTGACCAAGAGTTTGCTCAAGATATGCTTTTGCTTTATTGATTTTATTTATCGATCCAATTTTATTAAGAGGAAGGCGTACAATTCGCGATTGCTCAGCTAATGCTTGCAATATCGATTGACGAATCCACCATACGGCATAAGAAATAAATTTAAAACCTCTGGTTTCATCGAATCTTTTTGCTGCTTTAATAAGCCCTAGGTTTCCTTCATTAATAAGGTCGGGTAGGGTTAAACCTTGGTTTTGATATTGCTTTGAAACTGAAACAACAAATCTAAGATTTGCTTTTGTTAACTTATCTAAAGCCTGTTCATCTCCTTGTTTTATTTTTTGAGCTAAGATAACTTCCTCCTCAGCTGTAATTAAATCAACACGTCCAATCTCTTGAAGGTATTTATCTAACGAAGCTGTATCTCTATTCGTTACTTGCTTTTGGATTTTTAATTGTCTCATTTTATTCTTTTTAAGTAAAATAAACCATTACTTTTTGTATTGTAGATTTAGAAACGCTAATTTTTGCAAAAAGTTTCATTTCTAGCTATAATATGTTTAATATCAATTAGTAGCCCTTTTGATAATTAAACTAACGGAGATGTTAGAGTGTTAACATCTCCGCTAAATTATTTAGTCTCTTTCTGGACGAGGCTTAAGAGCCTTAGCTGAAAGCTTGAATTTTCCTGATCGAGCATCTACAGATAGTAGTTTAACATCAATCTCTTGACCTTCCTTAAGAACATCAGCAACATTCTCAATACGTTTCCAATCTATCTCTGATACGTGAAGTAAACCTTCTTTTCCAGGAAGAATCTCAACAAATGCACCGTAAGGCATAATGCTCTTTACAGTAGCATGGTATGTTTCGCCAACTTCAGGAACAGAAACAATACTTTTAATACGGTCTTTTGCTGCTTCTAAAGCAGATTTATCAGTTGCCATAATGTCAATTACGCCTTGATTACCAACTTCTTCAAGTATAATAGTTGTACCTGTTTTAAGTTGAATATCTTGAATAATCTTTCCACCAGGTCCGATTACTGCACCAATAAATTCTTTATCGATATATACTTTTTCAATTCTTGGAACAAAGTCTTTATAATCAGCACGAGGCTCAGTGATAGTTTCTTCCATTTTGTCAAGAATATGCATACGACCAGCTTTTGCCTGAGCTAATGCTTCCGAAAGAATTTCATAAGAAAGACCTTCAACTTTAATATCCATCTGACAAGCAGTGATACCATCTCTTGTACCTGTTACTTTAAAGTCCATATCACCTAGGTGATCTTCGTCTCCCAAAATATCAGAAAGAACAGCAAATTTACCAGTTTCAGCATCGGTAATTAAACCCATTGCAATACCAGAAACAGCTTTCTTTAATTTAATTCCTGCATCCATAAGTGCTAATGAGCCAGCACATACTGTAGCCATTGATGAAGAACCATTAGATTCTAAAATCTCTGATACAATACGAATAGTATAAGGATTTTCTTCGCCAGAAGGAAGCATTCCTTTAAGTGCGCGCATTGCCAAGTTTCCGTGACCAACTTCACGACGTGAAGTTCCTCTTAAGAAACGAGCTTCACCTACTGAGTAAGGAGGGAAGTTATAGTGCAGCATAAAGTTATTCTTTCCATCAAAAACAGCTCCATCAATTATTTGTTCATCCATTTTGCTACCTAAAGTAACAGATGTTAACGATTGAGTTTCGCCACGAGTAAATACCGCAGAACCGTGTACCGAAGGAAGATAATTAACTTCTGTCCAGATATCACGAATTTGGTCAAGCTTACGACCATCAAGGCGTTTTCTTTCTTCAAGAATCATCTTACGAACCATGTTTTTCTCAACATCGTGGTAATACTTCTTAATAAGGCTCATTTTTTCGCCAGCATATTCTGCGTCAAGAGTTTCAACCCACTCATCACGAATTGCAGCAAACATTTCACCTCTTTTGTGCTTATCAGCAGTGTCTGAAGCTGCTGCAGCATATACTTTCTCAGATAATTCTTCTTGAATTCTCTTTTGTAATTCTAAGTCACTATCTTCGTGGTTATATTCTCTTTTAGGGCTTGATTTCTCAACCATAGCGGCTAAATCCATCTGAGCTTGACATTGTACTTTAATAGCTTTATGTGCAAATTCAAAAGCCTCCATCATTACTTCTTCAGAAACTTCTTTCATCTCTCCCTCAATCATCATGATGTTTTCGTATGAAGCACCAATCATAAGCTCCAAATCTGCAGCTTCTGTTTCTTCAATACTAGGGTTAACTAACCATTTGCCATCAAGTCTTGCAACTCTAACCTCTGAAATAGGGCCGTTGAATGGAATATTAGAAACAGCAAGAGCTGCTGATGCTGCTAATGCTGCATAAGCATCAGGTTGCATACCTTGTTCTAATGATATTAGATTTACTATTACTTGTACTTCAGCATGATAGTCTGAAGGGAATAATGGACGTAAAACTCTGTCTATTAGTCTTGATATAAGTATTTCATACTCAGAAGGTCGAGCTTCTCTTTTGAAAAATCCTCCAGGGAAACGACCTGCTGCTGCATATTTTTCTTGGTAATCAACAGAAAGTGGCATGAAATCCACGTTTGCTGCTGCTTCTTTTTTTCCTACTACGGTGGCCATTATCATGGTGTCACCTACTTTTACTACAACAGACCCATCAGCCTGTTTTGCTAGCTTTCCTGTTTCAATGATGATTTCTCTACCATCAGGCATTTGGAAAGTCTTGTTAATTCCAATTTTTGACATCTTTAATCTTCTTTAAATTTGTAATCGTCTATGTAAGTGATATTTGTGTTTGAATCGGACTCGCTATTCTCACTTATAAAATAACTTGCCCAAACATACAGAAAGCTAACTAATGTTCATTAGTTAGCTTTCCCCGTTTAGAATATTTTTGTTAAGAAATTCATTATTTTCTTAAACCTAGTTTCTTAATTAATTCACGATATCTGTTGATATCTTTACGCATTAAGTAAGATAGCAATTTACGACGCTTACCTACCATAAGTACTAATGAACGCTCAGTAGCAAAATCTTTACGATTTACTTTTAAGTGCTCAGTTAAGTGCTTAATACGTGCTGTGAATAAAGCTACTTGACCTTCAGTAGAACCTGTGTCAAACTCGCTCTTGCCGAACTCTTTAAAAAGCTCTTTTGTTGTTTCTTTTGATAATTTTTCCATAATAATTGTTTACTATTAAATTAAATTATACCATCTAATTATAGCTGTGTATAATGCTTTGTATAAAAGCGGCTGCAAAAGTAATCATTATTTTCTTTGATTTTCGTAAAACCTTTAATAATAATAATCTTTAGCATATTTTATGATATACGATTTTTTATGATTTTAATATACTGAAAATTAGGGTAATACGATTGTTACTTTAGTTCAAAATTCTTTCCTAAATATACCTTACGAACTTGCTCGTCGTTTACTAGGTCGTCTGCCGAACCTGCTTTAAGTATTTCGCCTTCAAAAAGTAAATATGCTCTATCGGTAATACTTAATGTTTCGCGCACATTATGGTCGGTAATAAGTATTCCAATATTCTTTTCCTTAAGTTTGGCAATTACATTTTGAATATCTTCAACAGCAATAGGGTCAACTCCTGCAAATGGCTCATCAAGTAAAATAAACTTTGGGTCAACAGCTAGCGATCGTGCAATCTCTGTTCTACGACGTTCTCCTCCTGATAATGATATTCCTATGTTTTTACGAATATGTTGAAGACCAAATTCATCAAGTAGGGTTTCTAGTTTTTCTTTTTGCTCAGCTTTACTAAGCTTAGTAAATTGTAAAACTGCCATAATATTATCCTCAACACTTAGCTGACGAAATACAGAAGCTTCTTGAGCTAAATAACCAACGCCACGTCTTGCTCTTTTGTACATGGCTTCTTTAGTAATCTCAATATCATCAAGGAAAATCTTTCCTCCATTGGGTTTTATTAGACCAACAATCATATAGAATGATGTAGTTTTTCCTGCTCCGTTAGGACCTAATAGACCAACAATTTCTCCTTGATTAACCTCAATATTTACATTATTAACAACTTTTCGTTGTTTATATACTTTTACTAAATTTTCGGCGCGTAATTTCATGTGTATTATTATTTAATGCTGCAAAAGTAAACGATTTTATTGATTGATTAGTATTCCTAACAAATAAAAAATATTAATTTAATGCCTATAATGCGGAAGTGTTTACTTCTTTACCGACCACAGCATTAAAATAACTGCAATTAGTAAGGCGAATGCTGCTACCATAAATGTGAATGTAAATCCCATTGCCATATACATCCATATACCTATCTGGAAACTAAGGATTGCTCTAAAGCCTGTAAGGCTTAGGTGGATTGATTGATATCTTGCAGCTTCTTCCTTTTGGCAAAAGTATGCTGAGCCTATAAACCATAATAATGCCATTGTTGCGGCAAATATGCCATAAAAACCATAGGCAATTAATAGGCTAAAGTATATTCTAATTCCAAAAAACTCGATGTATTGCATATAGTATTGGGCTATTCCTAAGGTGAAGGTAAATAGCATTAACGAACCAAAAGTAATTGCCCCAAATGTTCGTGCATCTATTCTGCCTAATAGGCTTCCAAAGAAAGGTAATAATAAGATTGCTAATACATTATATCCATTTTTATAGAAACCGTATGTTGCATGATTCATCTCAAATACATCATTAAAATATATTGGTATTATAGCTGCACTAATCATCCACGCAAAACCATAGAACATAAATCCAAGTTCAAAATGTAAGAATGGTTTATTGTTTTTTAATATATCAACCATATACTTAAAAGAATTATTAATTGCCTTAGCAAAACTCTGTTTTACAGGTATTTCTTCAACCTGTGGTATTTTCGACAATAGAAATATTGATATTATTCCTAATATTCCAATTAGGGGATATATATATACAAAGGCAAATGAGTAATCGTCAAGAAGAAAACCAAAGGCAAGAGTTGTTACCATTATCATGATTTTGTTTGTTGAGGAAGTATAACTGTATAATCTACCAAAATTATTATGAGTATAGGCAGATTTAAGCATCTGGTTTATGGTGGGAAGAGTAATTATTAGGTTTAGATAAAAGAAAAAGAAAATCGAAAGGAAGGCATAATGATAAAATTCACTATTGGTATATGCTTCAATATTTTGAGGAAAGAAATAAAATAGTAATAGTGGCAGATGGGTAATAAGGGCAACTATTTTAAGCATTTTCTTTTTATTGGAAACGCGTCTTAAAAACTCATTTACAACAATAGAAACTACCATTATAATCACACTAAGTTGCAAGAGAACACTTAGCTGAAAATTTGTAGCATTCATATCCTTAATATATACCAGCTCATTTAGAGCAAATACACCAGTAATTATTCCTTGTATAAGGGTGAATAAGAAATGTAATTTAAATACACCATATTCCTCCGTTGATATTTTTAACCAATTTTGCATTAATATATTTAATTAAAAAAAGCAGTCCCGAAAATCATCGAGACTGCAATATTAATATATCTTAAATAAATCCTTCCTTAATTGATACAACTATAGAAGAAAGTCACCATTAAAGGTGTGCTATTTATTTATTACCTTATTAGCTTCTTCTATACCAGCATGCAGTGCTTTAATGTTTAAATCAACAACATCCTGTCCTTTTCTGCCAAATAAAACACCAAGAGCGTCTTCTAACATTTTAACATCAAGACCAATAAAAGGAATTCCAGCACCAAGCATAACAATGTTAGCCGCTTTTACCGAGCCAAGATCCTTAGCAATGCTATCAGCATCAATCATAATGTGATTTTCTAAAG
>Ga0164318_10004229_pt1 | contig 13740 bp, 15 predicted proteins | sample GuaBasSedimGuay9_FD_113734 | JGI IMG/M metagenome (GOLD analysis project Ga0164318, IMG submission 113734) | Subseafloor sediment microbial communities from Guaymas Basin, Gulf of California, Mexico - Guay9, Core 4571-4, 0-3 cm | ecosystem: Environmental > Aquatic > Marine > Hydrothermal vents...
GTTCCCACGATCAGGTCAATGGGGATACCTTCCCTTTCAAGCACCCTCAGTACCCCTATGTGTGCCATTCCCCTGGCGCCTCCCCCGCCTAGTGCAAGGCCGATTTTTTTTCTTCTCCATATCATGGTTTTTTCTCCCTTGCTTTAACTATAACAGGAAACTGGGTTTAGTGCCACGCCAACAATACCATCTAACTCTTGATTTGATTACTTCCTGCGTTTCCTTTATAAGAGTATCATGGAGCGGAGGACAAAAGGCAAAAGAAATGCAGGTGGTGGCCTCTGGGCCTTTCTTGATTCGAGATGGCTAGTGGTCCTTATATGCGCAGCCGGGGTCGGTAGCGTGGCTTATGGAATGAGCTTTGAAAACAATCCGGCTTTTATCTTCGGCCTGGCCCTTGTTGTGACCGGCTACTTAATCATACGAAAGCGCCTAAAGGACTCCATAAAGTCCGCTGAAAGGCGTTTTAAGGGTGGAGGTCAATGATACCATCCGGCATTATAACCTTCCTGACTGACTTTGGCCTGACCGACCCCTACGTGGGTGTCATGAAGGGGGTCGTATTAGACATAAATCCCGGCGCAACGATTGTTGACATCAGCCACGGCGTTCAACCCGGCGACATACTCGGGGCCTCTTTTTTGCTTATGGAAAGCTATTCCTACTTTCCAAGGGGTACGATCCACGTTGTGGTTGTGGATCCTGGAGTGGGAACCAGCCGCAGGCCCCTGATCATAGTAACGGATGAATATTTTTTTGTGGGTCCGGACAACGGTGTTTTCTCGCGCCTTATCCACGACAGAGCTCCAAAGGCAATCATTCATCTCGCTAATACCGCCTTCTTCAGGCATCCGGTAAGCAATACCTTTCATGGAAGAGACGTGTTTGCACCCGTAGCTGCACATTTATCCCTTGGGGCAGATCCTCAAGATATGGGGGTGCCCATCAAGGATCCGGTGAAATTGTCTATTCCTGCTCCTATTAAGGATGGGAAGAGATTGCAAGGCCAAGTAATAAGGGTTGACAGGTTTGGCAACCTCATTACCAACATTTCCGCCACTTCCTTAAAACCTTACCTCGACAGTGGTAGGGACAACCTCATGATAACCGCCGGGCCCATAAAGATCAGGCAAATCTCCTCTACCTACGGCGATGTACCTGTTAACCAAGAACTAGCGATCATCGGCAGCTCGGGATTTTTAGAAATATCGGTAAATCAAGGCAGAGCAGACAAAAAAGTTGATGAGGTTGGAAAAGTTATCGGAATGCCTGTGGTGGTTGAAGCGGTCGGCGAACGGCAGGACACCTAGCCGCCAGGCCTTTGGGAGAGCCTTTCCATATATTCCTTCCATTCAATGGGAAGCATATATTTTTTCTTGTTATTACAGTCCTTGCAAGCGGGAACCACGTTGCCCTTTCTTGTTTTTCCTCCTCTACTTAGTGGCACGATGTGATCCATGGTGAGGTTTTCCCTACCAACCTTACGATGGCAGTAATAACAAATGCCCTTTTCGATTCTCGCCAACCACCACTGTGTCTTGCGCAGGCGCCTTGCTTTTTCCTTTTCTTTTCTTATCTCCTCTTCGGATATGGTAGGCTCAAAATAGGGCATCGTCTCATTTCCTCACCCCCTTCGTATTTATCATAAACCACTGGCGCTTTCAATGATCTCGTCCGACTCCACCCCGATTACGTGTTGTCCCTTGTGCGGGCCGCTGTCCAGTTCAGTGACATGGCGAACCAGCACGTCCACCCTTATCACGGCCCATTTGGCAAAAAACGTTACATCCTTTATTTTATCGCCAGGCCTGACCATTTCCAGCAGTTCTTTCTGGTCCTTGGGAACAAGCAGCCCCAAACCGTATTTGGAGTAGTTGGCTACTCTCAGCTTGAAATGGCGCGGCTTTCCACTTCCCTTGCTGATATCAAATTCAACGAACACAAACTCTGGAATCCGCGCATTGACCCGCTCCCATTTACGACGCTCCTTGGCTTCCCGGACTTTCCGGGCCATGCTCTGGCGGACCTTTTGCTTTTTAGGCACATGCTTCTTTGAGAGGTACTCTATACGCTCCTTGATCCGCTCATCTCCAGGATCTAGCAGCGCGGCTTCCTGGTAGAGTTCCATTGCATAGTGAAGTTTGTTCAATCTTTCCATTTCAAGGCCAAGGCGAAACTTGGCCATGGCCTTACCATGGTCTTCCGCCACATATTCCTCTATTATTCTTGAAACATCTTCCTTTACCTTGGCTGGTGGGGAGCTTCTCAGCAGGCACTTGCATATTTCCGGGACAACTTTTTCCGGCGGATAGTCCAGGCTAAAAAGCTTCACGTATTCGTTGATCGCCTCGTCATACAGCGCAAGCTCCCTTAAAGCGAAGGCCCCGTCCAGTATTGCCTGGATGTTTCCTTCCGACGCCAGGCCTTCGGTAGTAACCATGACCTCATTAGCAAGCTCGAGCCCTTCCTCTTCCTCTTGGCCCTTATCTTCCCCCTCCAGCTCCCCTAGGCGTTTCTCAGCCAGCGCCCTTTGCTCAGCCGTCAGTTGAAGGCCAGAAAATAGTATCGCGCGGTAGGCCTCCTTGGCCTCGTCCACAAGGCCCATCGAATAGTAGACTTCCGCCTCTTTCAATTTTGTGGCGGCCTCGGTATCCTGTTGCACTTGCGGTGTTTGTTGCATGGCCTATCTTCCTTATTTCAGTTCAATAACCATTGGTTGGGCATCCTTGGTCATCTTTTTAACTCCCGGAAAAATCTGTTCAGGCCTTTTTGTCCTGTCCCTTCGCGGTCAGCAGACAATAGAATCTCGCAGTTCAGTCTTATCATGGGAGTAGGCGCACTGTTGCTGGCCAACACGAAAAGGTAGCCCTCCTTTGCCCTTCGTATATACAGCCTGTCGTACTCGAATACCATCTCTGCTTCCCTTATTCCGTCCAAGGTATAAATAAACAAGCCCCACCAGTCCTTGGTCTCGGGTTCAAACTGCCAGGGATCTACAAAATACTTGAAGGCGAGCTCCCCTTCGTGCGTGAAAACCATTATGCCTTTAACGCCCTGTATCCCTATGATATCCTTAAAAATCCCTTCCATTATCACCGTTGCAGCAGTAAATCCTGTTATCATCATCCCTTATCCCGGGGCCATAGCCTCTTGTAAAAGCCTTGTTGGCAAACTGTATAGGTGCCGCAAAATCCCCTTTAATTCTATGTGCCTTCCAAAAGGAGCTTAATGAACTTGTCCCTTGGACATTTCGGATCCACCTCTACCACGATGCTTCGCTCCTCCGGCACTACCAGATAGTCATTCTGATCCCCTCTATCAACGTAGGCCACCTTCAACTCCCCTGCCTCGAAGAATGCGCCTATGCGGGAACTCTGTGCCAAGAGGCTGTCCCAGGTATTATCCTCCCGGATGTCAATTATGTCCCCATGATGTATGTTACCCATTCCCAGCCTCTTTCGCACCCTGGCTACTGTTTCCGATTCTTCCTCTTCGGGTACGATTACCTCCGGCTCGGGCAGATCCTCTTCCGCTTCCTTTGCACTTAGAGCCGCTGCCTCGTCCTTTCGTCTCATCGCCTCCAGGATGACGGCCTGTAGTTCCTTGTTAATCCTTCTCTCCTCAAAGGAACAGCTATTCTGAATCCAGAGCGATACTCTGTCCCAGGAAAAAATCTCATAGGCGGCATCCTCGCCCCTGAGTCCATTGGAGCGCGCATCCAGCAGTATTCCGTCCTTGAAAAAAAGGGCCCCTCGCCTTCTGGTGGCATTATTCATAAGCCGAATGGTACATGTCCGTTGCTCCATCTCAATGAGCTGCAAGAACATCCCTGTAGACACCTGGTATAGAACTCCACCTTCAGACTGCTGCTCAACGGCCTTGCGAACGGTGGACACTATTGCCTCTATGGAATGGGGTTGCTCAATGCACTGCAGGGAACCATTTGACTTGACCATCTTACGCAGCTTGTCTGCGCTCAGGCCCGTTATTGCAATCACCCCCACGTCAGGATATGTTGAAAAAACATGCTCCAGGAACGCAATATCGCTGCCCTTGGGTACTTTCAAATTGCAGACCGCAAGAGTAATAGGCTCCTTCCTCAGGAGTTCTGTAGCGGACTTGCCATCAGGGGCAGCCACCACGCCATAGCCGGCCCCGTACTTTTTAAGGCTCGTCTCAAGGGCCTCAATAAGGTCCGGGTCGCGGTCCATGATTAGTATTTTTCCTTCCATCCATTCACCCTAGTAAAGCTTGATCCCAAACTTGGCCAAGGCATTTTTGTTTTGCTGGTACCAGGGCCCCAGTGAGCCTAGCAACTTCGTGGTCATATCTAATTCTTTTGCCAGTTCCTTCACCGATTCGATGACACCTCTTGCCAGTTCCTCGTCAGAGGCTTCTCCTACAAAGCTGACCTTCCTGTTCTCGTATTCAAATTCTCCTGCAAAGGGATCCAAGAATTCGAACTCTTCGGCTTTTTCCAGGAATTTCCCTTTGAGCAGCGTCCTAAAGTCCTTTCCCATCCGGCCGTTGGAATTGTACACTTCCTCAAATGTGCCTAGTAACTCCTCCAGGGCCGCGAGCACGTGCCACGAATTTTTTTGCGAACCCTGCTCGACCTCCATTCTCAGGTCTGCCTGCTCGGGAAGGATCTTGTTTACATAGAATGTGGCACCCGATTGCCGGCTTTTTTCCACCAGCGTGTCGATGCCTTGTTCCAGTTTATCCGTGGGTATTGGTCCCCAAGAAAAAGACCCTCCCACCACCTGTCCTCCATTGAAGAAAACAAGGCCGCCGCCTGCGTCATCATTTAAAGAAACATCGATGAAACCCGTAAGCCTCTCGGTCTTCATCTTTGAGATGAGCCCGCTTAGTTCTGTAAACTCCGTGCTTAGGTCCTTGTACACCTCTTGGGAGTGAGGCAGATTGGCCCAAAGGTAAATATGTTCAGGTGGGATCTCATAGATACTTATGGTAAAATTATTATTATGGGATGCCTCGATGATTCGCTCCACGGCCTCTTTGCCTGTAATTGACTGCCCGTCCTGCTCGAACACACCGTTCAGCATCTCGTCCTTGTCAAAATAGATCACCGCTTCAGCGAAGGGGGACTTGAAGTGAATCACACCACTACCCAGCTCCCCCTGGTAATGCTCGAACAGTTTCCTGATGTTAAGGTAATAGCTGTTGAGTTTTTCCACCACCGGCTTCTCTTTTGGTAATACGAACATTTCCCCACCATCCTGCTAGATATCACTTCTCTGCTTTTCGTATCCGTCCATGCATCACCTTCTCCTGCGAAGCCTCTCGATGGAAAGCCTGATGCTCTCCTGCATTCTTCCTATTGCCTCAGCCAGGTCCCCTATCTCGTCCGTAGATTTGACTTTTAGCTCCGCATCCAATTCCCCGACGCTGATTCTTTCCGCAAGCTGGGTGAGAGATTTTATTCTACGGGTGAGCAGGTGTCCGTAAATGGACACTATCAGGCCTATCAGAATCAAGGTTCCAACGAGGATTACTATGCTCATGTTCCGCACCCTGCTAGTGAGAACACTTGCCCTGGCTTCTAGCTTGCGTACAGGCACGGTGAATTCGTCCAGATACGTGGTAGCAGCCACCACATACCTTGTCCCCCTCACAGGGGTGCAAACCATGAACTTGGCTCGTATCTGGCCGTCCTTATCTTGCCAATTGTAATAACCCCTTGACTCCCTTCCCCCTTTCACTCCTGTATATACCTTCCAAAATCCTGGGAAATTTTTCCCAAGAGGCTTTTTCAGTTTGCTCATATCAATCGCGATTATCTTGTCAATGGGGTGGGCCCATGTCCTCCAAATCCCGTCAGGCCCGGGTAATTCGTAAAGCGCTGTATAGCCGGTTTTTCCCACCTTTTGCACGGCTATTTGTTTAAAAGGCTCGTATTTGTTAAATTCCTCTTTCTTGAGCAATGGATGCGCCAGCAGGAAAAGCTGTACCTGCGCAGCAACCGCCCTGGCCTTTTCCTCGATTATATTTTCAGCCATCTGGGAAACTATCTGGGAACTCTCGTTGGTAAGAATGTGAGAGAGTTGGTTCAACTGCTGCATGTAGAAAATCCCTGCCCCTGCCATCAATACTATGGGAAGAATAACGAACAGTATAAACATCTTTGTCCTAAGCCCCATTTTTCTTTTCTTGGGCAAGGAAATAGGTTGGGTCTCCTCCCTCAATTCCTCTTCCACCTTCTGACGTTTTTCGGAATGCTCCTCAACCACGGACTCTTCTTGGGAAGGCTCGGGCTGGGTTGGTGGGGGTGTGGGGGGCCTTTCCTCTTCCTGCGCCTCGGGCTTCCTCACCAAAAACACGTGATTGCATGCCTTGCAGCGGACTTTTGCTTCATCACCCTTGATCTTCTCTGGGTCAATCTTGTACTTCTTCCCACATTCTTCGCAGATGACTATCATTGTACAACTCCTCTTTACCGTTATCTCCTCTCATTACGAGGCAGGGTAATGAGAGCTTTCTTCACTGCCCCGTAGCCAGTCCAAGCTCTTTTAGTTTTTCGAGCATATTCTGCTGAAATATTACCCTTTTTTCCTCTCTTTGAATCTGTCTGGCCAGCATGTACACTAGCTCTGGGGCATGCTGTACCGGGAAATCCGACACGGTGCAATTCAGGTCCAGCAGTGCGTCTTCAATCAACACGTCGGCAATGGGCCCTATGGCCAGGGATAATTCCTTGCGGACAGATGCAAAGAAATCGTGGTTCACCATGGCTGCCTCGTCCACTGCGGACTCGATTAGCCCCAGTTCCAAGAGCCGTGAAACCACGGGCCTGAGATCCTTTACTGTGAGGCCCAGGTTGCCTGCAATTTCTTCAATGGTCTTTTTCCCGTCAAGCTCGAGGAGGGTTCTCAGCATTTTGCTGTCCATGGAAAACTCTCCCATATCGTCCCGCTGGACACGCCTGAAAACCCTGTTTCCTATGTTATTGGACCCAAGTTTCATAGTAGTGGACCTGCTATCCAATATCCTGGCTTTCGTCTTGGTCTCCACCCTTGATCTGGTGCGTAAGCCTTTCGAACTCTTCCCTTATCAAAGATTTCACCTGGCCTATGAACTCCTCCATCACTTCGTGCATTATCTTCCTTACGGCCTCCGGGTCTGCGTACTCGCCCTTGCCCTTTCCATCCATCCCGCGCCGCTTTGCCGCTATTGCCTGCTTCAATGCCATGAACTCCCGTATCCGCTCATCCAGCAAGGCCTTCCGATCCCCCTCAGGGAGGCCAGCGTCCCCAAAGGCCCTTTCAAAGTCCTGAAAACTGGTACTTAGCAGCCTGACAGCGTCAGGGTGCGAATCGGCCTTGTGCCTCTTGATATATTTACCTAGGGCTTGAAGAATCTGGATAAAGGTCTTCAACACCTGATCTTCCTCACACCTCGGGCGAAGGGCCTCGGTCTGGGCAAGGAAATCCTCCATGCCCTCATCGGTGATCTCCCACTCCAGGGACAACACGATGGATTTTAATGGGGCAAGTGCCGATTCCTCCTCTGGCCTCTTTTCCTCTGGAGCACCCCCCCCTTCAATCACGGCCTCACTGTCACTTATGAGCTCGGTCGCCTCTTGTGTTTGCAGTGTCTCTTCTTCCTGGAAAAGGTCGTCAAGCTTCTTTTCCACCTCTGCCGTCAATGTGCTGCCTGTAATCCCTTGCAATTTTCTCCTCCTATTTGAGCTCCCTCTCTAGGGAGGCAACAGTGAGTAAAATGATCCTTTTCAGGGTCTCTGCCACGTTTTTTCCTTCTAAGGCGCTGGCTTCAAGGGCGGGGGCCTTTAGCTTGCTATTCAGATCCTTTTGAAGGGTTGAAATGGGCAACAAGGGGATTCCTTGGCTTGAAAGGTCCCTTTTGTTGTATTGGAGCACCAAGGGGATTTTAAAAATGCTCTTGTTGTAAGCGGCAAGATTTTCCTGGAGGTTTTTCAAGGAAAGTATGTTATGTTTTCGCCTTACTGCCATGGAATCAGCCACAAAAACAACCCCATCCACTCCTCTTAGCACAAGCTTCCTCGTAGCATTGTATTTGACCTGTCCAGGGACCGTGTATAGCTGGATTTTTATATCGTATCCTTTGATTTTTCCCAGGCCCAAGGGCAAAAAATCGAAAAAAAGCGTCCTGTCTCCCTGGGTTTTTATGGTCACCATTTCGGTCTTGATCCGGTTGTGGAATTTCTTGTAGATATACTCCAAGTTAGTGGTCTTCCCCCCCCTGCCGGGTCCGTAATATACTATTTTGACTTGAACTTCCCTGTTCTTCAGGTTTACAAATGCCATCTAAAAACCCTCGTCCCTGTCTGACCCATGGTTTTTGGTTTAGATATAGAGATATCAGCACTCATCAAACCTCCAGGCTAGATCCCAGAGTATCCTTTATCTTTTCTATGGCCTCCGCCACCTTTAACCTAAGGAACCCCAGTGAGATCTCCTGGCCGAAAATGGTGATCAGCAAGAAATCAGTAAGTACCTTGCTGAAGTGAATGCTTTCCTTTTGACCCTTGTGAAACAAAAGTGAAAATTCTTCTTCCCCTATGATCTTGGCCATGGTGCTCACTGCGCCAAAATTGCCGGCAGCCAGGGCTGCCAATGAGTAAATGTCGTGCTGGTTCTCACCATTGTCCAGGCTGGCGATTATATTGCCAGCCATGTCTATCAGGAATACGCAGTGCACCCCCGCATCGATGAGATCCGCCTTGAGAATCTCCTCTATCCCGTCAAGTTCCGATTGTCCTAGGATATACGTCAATGCTCCACCTCCAAGGCAGGGAATGTAAGTGTACTAATGAGAGCCGGTATTGAGGCACTGGTAGGCGCCATGTCAATATTTAGATGGTCGGCCCGACCCAGTTTTGACACTCCCCTCCTCATCAATCTGATATCCCTTGTCAAGAAAGGCCTCTTTTGTGTACCGCCGGGAACGGCCCATCGGGGCGATCCTGCTCCCAGCACAGACCTGAAAATGGGGCATATTTGCCAGTCATCTATTAGCATTTCGTCTTTTTTCTTACTAAACTTAAATAGTTCTCCGTCATGCCTCGGATAAGGAGTTTACAGCCTGCCCCCTGCGAAATCGTTAGCTAACCCCCCGATTTTGCCGTTGTGAAAAGGGCGGTTTTCCAGTAGGTTGTGCAAGATGGATGCCAGCTTTAACCCGGGTCATACGCGCCTATCAGGTTGACGGACCACGGGCCTTTATGTAAAATGAGGTTGAAAAATGCAAAATGATCTTTACCATTTAATGAAGATAGCGATCAAAGAGGCCCAAATAGGCTTGGCAGAAGGGGAGGTGCCTGTCGGTGCGGTGGTTGCGTCAGCCCAAGGAGTCATACTTGCCAAGGCGCACAATATGCCGGTGGCACTCAATGACCCTACTGCCCATGCCGAGATTCTGGCATTGAGGAGGGCCGCTAGGGCTGTTGAAAATTACAGGATCCCCGGGGCCACGCTGGTGGTAACCATCGAGCCCTGCCCCATGTGCATGGGGGCAGCGCTTCACTGCCGAATAGGCCGTCTGGTTTATGGGGCAGCAGATCCTAAAATGGGTGCAGCAGGGTCCCTATATAACTTGGCTTCTGACGCCCGGCTGAACCACAGTATGCAAGTGGTTCCCGGTATATTGGAAACTGAATGCCGAATGCTGATTCAGGCATTTTTTAAGGCAAAAAGGCAAAAGGCCGAAAGGCAAAGCGGAGAGGTACCGAAGTGGTCGTAACGGGGTCGACTCGAAATCGACTTGTCTCGTGAAGAGCGAGGCACGTGGGTTCGAATCCCACCCTCTCCGCCAAGAAGCTAGTTCATACAGGCCGATGCCGCTCTCATTAGGCAACTGCGGAGAGATGTCCGAGCTGGCCGAAGGAGCGCGACTGGAAATCGCGTGTACCACTAAAACGTGGTACCGAGGGTTCGAATCCCTCTCTCTCCGCCATTCTTATTTGTACAGCTTGCGGAACTGGCCACCTCGACGCCTGTCCGTCCGGCGCCTCTTTGACGCCTGAACATCAAAGAATTGGGATACTGGAACGCTGGAATTGTGGACCCAAAATACCGTGCCATTGCTTATCGTGTTTTTTGACACCGTATAGATATACCATTATTCCACCATTCCACTATTCCAAGCGCACACTCAGTATTGCCGGCAATGGGGGATTAACAGCCTCATTCGAACAATATCTCTGCCTTTGCAAGGGCAGCTGAAAATCTGACCGACAGCCTTGAACACTCGAACTCGGGTATGATCCTATGCCTCACGAGGTTTTAGCGAGAAAGTGGCGCCCCCAAACCTTTGACGAGGTTGTGGGGCAGGAGCACGTTACCGAAACCTTGACAAACGCCATAAAGTCAGGGAGGCTCGCACACGCTTACTTGTTTGGTGGTCCCCGGGGGGTCGGGAAGACCTCTGTTGCCAGGATTCTTGCAAAAGCCCTCAATTGCCCACAGAGAAACGGGGCCAATCCCTGCAATAAGTGCACCTCCTGTGTAGAAATAACCGAGGGTTATTCAGTGGACGTGATGGAGATTGACGGGGCTTCCAACAGAGGAATCGATGAAATCAGGGAGCTGAGGGAAAACATCAAGTACATGCCGCAATCCGGCCTTTACCGCATTTACATCATCGATGAAGTTCATATGCTTACCTTGCAGGCCTTCAACGCACTGCTTAAGACACTGGAAGAACCGCCGGAACATGTCAAGTTCATATTCGCCACAACTGAACCGAGAAAGGTCCCGGTCACCATCCTCTCCCGATGCCAGCGGTTTGACTTCAAAAGAATTCCTCCCGGACAAATTGTATCGCACCTCAAGAAAATCGCCCAAGACGAGGGTATAGAGATCGGCATTCACGAGCTCTCCATCATAGCACGGGAAGCAGATGGTAGTATGAGAGACGCAGAAAGTCTCCTGGACCAAGTCGTGTCATCAATAGGTCCCAAGGTGACCGGCAAAGATATCCAAGACATCTTGGGCGTTGTGGATACCGGCCTCATGGCAGAAATGACGGAGGCCATCATAAGGGGAAACCAAAACCGCTGTCTGGAGATTGTGGAGGACATCTACAATGCCGGGTATGACATAAAGTCATTTTACAGCGCCCTGATGGAGAAATTCAGAAACTTGCTCTTGATTGTGGTTGGGGCCGGGGAGGCCTTGGAAAATTACGAGGAAGATGGCCTTGAAACGGCCAGATCACTGGCCCAGGAAGCAGGCCTCGGAAAGCTTCAGGCCATACTGGATTTGCTTATAAAGCGTGAAGAAGACCTGCGGTTTACTTCTCACCCTAGATTAGTCCTTGAAACCGTTCTGATAAGACTATGCAACCTGGACCGGTATCTTTCTTTTGAACAGATTATCCGTAAGATTGAAGGCCTTGAAAAGCTGCTCTTGGGGCGTATACCTGAAAGCCCTGGGCAGGTGGCCGAGACCTCTGCGCGCCGTTGGAACCAAGTAGAACCAGGCGCCCGGAACTGGGAGGGATTCCTGGAATTCGTCAAGAAAAATGATAGACCCATGGCCACTGTATTAAAGCAATGGGAGTATGCTGGTATACAAGGTGATACCCTCAAGCTTTCCGGAGGCGGTGAGTCATTTTCATCCACATATTTTGACGATACTGGGAGGAAACAGGCCCTTGAGTCATATTGCAGCGCCTATTGGAAAAGGGACCTAGCTGTTGAGTTCGTGAGGCGCGAGGAGGGCCCAAAACTTGCCGGAGAAAATCAAGCCACCCCGGAGGAAAGCTCCCAGCAAACAGAAGAACGGCTCCCGGAAAGTATAGAGAAAGTTGTCAGGGCCTTTGAGGGTAGAATAATCTCAAAAGAGAAAATCAAAGGAGGCAAGAAGTGAAGGGCATACCTAATATGGGCAATATACTTAAGCAAGCACAGCAATTCCAAGCCAGGATGGCAAGGCTTCAGGAAGAATTGGCAGACAAAACAGTGGAGGCAAGCGCTGGAGGCGGTATGGTTACAGTGGTGGTTAACGGCCGACAGGAACTCGTGTCAGTCAAGATCGACCCCGAGGTTGTTGATCCACAAGACACGGAAATGCTCCAGGACTTGATCCTTGCGGCAGTTAACGAAGGCTTGGCAAGGGCAAAGGAAATGGTAAATGAAGAGATGGGCAAACTCACCAAGTCATTGAACCTGCCCAATATTCCCGGGCTGTTCTAGGTGAATAGCATGGGAATCTATCCTGCTCCACTGGAAAAACTTATTGATTGTCTTTGCAGGCTCCCGGGCGTAGGCCGAAAATCGGCCGCGCGAATGGCGCTTCACATCTTGCGCAGCGGTAGGCAAGAGGCCGAGGAGCTGGCCAAGACCCTGGTGGACGTAAAGGAAAAGATCAAATTTTGCTCCACTTGTTTCAACCTCACTGACAGCGACCCATGCCGCATCTGCTCAGATCCATCCCGTGCTGACGGAAGGATTTGTGTTGTAGAAGGCCCTGGAGATCAGCTGGCCATTGAGGAATCAGGGACCTTTACGGGCAGGTACCATGTACTCCACGGCGTGTTGTCTCCGCTGGACGGAATAGGCCCCGAAGATCTGAAGGTATCCGAGCTCCTGGGACGCCTTGACCGCGAAGATATCAAGGAGGTTATTCTGGCCACCAATCCCACCACTGAGGGCGAGGCAACAGCATCCTTTCTTTCCCGGCTCATCAAGGAACGAAAACCCGGCGTGCGTGTGACAAGAATCGCACTGGGGGTTCCCATGGGAGGTGACCTTAAATACATGGACAAAATGACCTTGCAACGGGCACTAACCAGCCGCGTGATCATGGAATGATGATCCCTCACAACGTCCTTTCCCAAATCAAATCTATAGTGGGAGACAAACACCTCATGGTGTCCGGTCATAAGATGGTGGAGTTCGGGGCAGACGCCACAAAGCTCAGCGCGGTGCCAGATGCAGTGGCATTCCCTGGGTCTGCTGAAGAAATATCAGAGATTCTCACCCTGGCGACAAGTAACCGATTTCCAGTAGTGGTGAGGGGAGCTGGAAGCGGCATGAGCGGAGGCGCAATCCCCGTCCAAGGAGGGCTGGTATTGGCCATGGACAGATTTAACAATATCCCTTCCATTGACGAGGAAAACATGGTCGCCCACGTGGAATCGGGGGTCATAACCGCCGACCTAAAGGAAGCCGCACGTTCCAAGGGCCTTTTTTATCCACCTGATCCCGCAAGCATCAAGATTTCAACCATAGGCGGCAATCTGGCAGAGTGTGCCGGCGGACTCAGAGCCGTGAAATACGGGGTTACCAGGGACTATGTCCTGGGTATGGAAGTAGTGCTGCCGACCGGGGAAATACTTAGTACCGGCGTGGAGACGATGAAAGGGGTTGCCGGCTATGATTTGACTCGATTAATTGTGGGCTCAGAGGGCACGCTTGCGGTCATCGTTTCGGCCACTGTTCGACTTGTCCCCTTACCCGAGGTCATTCAAACTATGCTTGCCTTTTTCCCTGGGCTGCCAACCGCCGTCAGTACGGTAACGGAGATCATGAAGAAGGGTATCGTGCCTTCTGTATTGGAGCTGGTGGATTCCCTTTGTATTTCCTTGGTAAGGGACGAGGTGGACCTGGAAATACCTGAGGCAGCGGGCGCCATGCTCCTGATTGAACTGGATGGAAACGCTGAATCGGTGAAGTACTACGCCGGACAGGTGAGACAGATATGTGCCGAGCAAGGGTGCCTGGACTTTGCTACCGCA
>Ga0164318_10004231_pt1 | contig 13737 bp, 9 predicted proteins | sample GuaBasSedimGuay9_FD_113734 | JGI IMG/M metagenome (GOLD analysis project Ga0164318, IMG submission 113734) | Subseafloor sediment microbial communities from Guaymas Basin, Gulf of California, Mexico - Guay9, Core 4571-4, 0-3 cm | ecosystem: Environmental > Aquatic > Marine > Hydrothermal vents >...
TACAAATAAATTCCTAAATGATAGCATCTTAAGTCTAAAAAAACAAGGCTGTACTAATATTATTATTCTTAAAACCAGATTTGGAACGGATATACATTTAGATAAAACAGTAGTTTTTGAAAACAAGTATTATCGCATTTACGATTTATCAGATACTAATCATCAATAATTTTTAAATAGAAATTAAGACGGATATTATAACGTCAAAAAAGGGTCAAAACAATATTGTTTTGACCCTTTTACATATATATTATTATCTTTATCTATTTAATTATCAGTTTTTTATTTATTGAATTAATCCCATCACTTATATTTAAATAATAAATACCTGTAGGCATTTCAGAAAGATCTATCAACTCATCTTTAGAATTAAGTTCGTCCAATTGCTTACTAATTATTACTTTTCCTGTGGCTGTATAAATATTCATTTGCACACTGCCACTATTAACTCCGTCAAGATTGATATAGAACTTACCATTACTTGGATTTGGATAAATACTAATATCTAATAATCCATTAACATGTTCAATCCCCGTACAGGCCTCTACAATAATATCAATAGAATCGGTTTGCTCACAACCATCACTATTGCGTACAACTACAGAATAAGTATATGTTCCTACTCCTAAAATTTGAGCATCTATAGATAGAGTTTGCAAAGTAGAACCATCATTCCATAAATATATATAATTAGAACCTGCACCAGCATCAATATCAATTGTATGGTTAATACAAATAGTTTGGTCATCACCCAAATCAACAGTAGGAGAATCAAATACGTCAAAGTCTACTGTGTCGTAATTATAACAAGTATTGGCATCAACATAATAATAAATAATATTATTTGTTCCAACAGTAGCAGCAGCAGGACTAAAAACACTACCTATAAGACCGCTCGAAGCCGTAAGCAAGCCACCGGCAGGACTTGCCTGAATTTGTACATCAGCTTCATTATTGCAATAAGATACTGCAATATTATCGATACTTACTGTAGGTAAGGCATTTACTGTAATAATAACAGTATCCATATCAGTACATTGATTACTATTTGTAAAAGAGTAAATTAAAGTATCTATTCCCACAATAGCAGGGCTATAAATATTATTTGCAAGAACATTTCCCGTAAAAGTTCCCCCAACAGGGCTAACAACAGCTGTATCGTTATCTGCATTATGACAATATTGATTATCTAATCCACTGATTGAAACAGTTGGAGTAGGATATATACTCACATAAACAGAATCAGTATTTGAGCAACCATTTGCATCGGTAATTGCATATTTCATCTTTGCCGAAATAAATAACCAACCCGATGGCACATAATAAGATGGGTCAAATAAGTTACCCGTAATAGCTCCCGAACCGGAGAAAACACCACCAATCTGAGTTGGAATTAATGTATCAATAGCATAATTATTACAATAAGTTGAAGTATAACCGCTAAAGCTTGCATCTGGCAAGGCATTAACTGTTACATTAACAGTATCGGTATTACTACACGATTGCGCATTTGTGTATGTATATAACACAACAAAATTTCCAGCTCCTGCTGTTGATGCAGAGAATACACTACCCGAAGTTCCTGTGCCACTAAAGACTCCACCACTAGGTGTTGCTGTAATATTAACATCAGCAGCATTTAGACAATACTCATTTGCTAGATTACTAATACTTACAACAGGTATACTGACTGGCACCACTACTATACTATTACTTATAACAGCTTTAGTCCCTCCAGTAATTTTACAAAAATAGGTTCCTGCATCGCTAGCATCTAAACCATTAATAAATAATGTATCATTGGTTGCGCCAGAAATTCTGCTACTTCCTTTATACCATTGATAATGAAGTAAAGTACCATGCACAGCGGCAATACTCAAATAAGTAGTATCACCTATACATTCTGTATTAATACTAGGTTGTTGGTTTATTACAATAGCTGAAGTATTAGACTCGGTAAGCGACCCATGAATTGGATTAGCTCCATTTGTTCCGTTAAAATCAGTTTTTTTAGTTAGTATGGCAGTAGATGGATTATACTCATAAATAGTTCCTTTATTATTAGCACCACCAATCCATGCATAACCATATAATTTCCCATTTGCAGATTCCATAAGGTCACCCATTGGTTTGGAGCCTGTATTACTTACCGAGAAATTTGCTTTATTAGTAACAATTATGGATCCAGGAATATACTCGTCAATAGCACCACCTTCATATTCAGTATTTCCTGAACCACCAGTAGAAAGAACAAGATACATTTTGCCATCAGAACCCATTAGAGGTGTGTTTCCTTGCGAATGATAACCCGTATAATTATACATTTCTTTTTTCATTGTAAAAGTACTTGTAGTAGGATCGTATTCAAATAATGTTCCATTCGAATAATAGCTCTGACCACCATAACTAGTTAGACCATACAACTTACCATTATCTGCAAGAGAAAGGCTTCCTTGAGGTGAAGTACCATCATTATATGTAAAGCTATGTTTATTAGTTATTATAGAAGTATTTATATCATATTGAAAAATAGTTCCACCATTATTTGCAGTCAAACCATATAGTTTACCATCCCAAGCTTCCACCATTTTCCCCATGGGTTTTATTCCAACTAAATTAGAGAAATCTGCTTTCTTTGTTATTACCCATGTATTAGTATCAATTTCGAAAATTGTTCCAAAGCTATTATCACCTCCTCGAGAAGTTAGACCATAGAGCTTACCATTTGAAGCCTCCATTAATCCACCTTTTGGTTCATAACCAGTTAAACTATCCAAGTCAAACTTTTTAGTATAGCTATCATTAGCAGGATTAAATTCAAAAACAACACCTTTATTATTAGCACCACCTTTAGAGGTCATACCATATAATTTCCCATTAGTTACCATTATCAAATCTCCTTCTGGATTTATTCCATCAACAGGTTCTGAGAATTTAAACTTTTCTGTTACAGTATGATTTGATGCATCATACTCAATAAAAGAACCATCAGTGCCAGTATTTGCAGGAAGGCTTGAATAGTAGTCGCCTCCTGTGTAATATTTTCCATTTGAGGCTAACATTAAACCTTTATATATATAACTAAGGTTTGCACTTGTGTCAACTAAGATTTTTGTATTTGTTGAAGGATTATATTCCCAGAAGCGCATGGAAGAAGAAATATTATAGTCTTTACCCGTAATTATAATTTTACCATTTGTATTTACCAATATTTCACTATTATAACTTCCATTGGCAATGCTATCTACAACAATAGCTATACCGGTAGATATTGTATATTTCCATAGGTAAGAATGAGGCTCTTGATTATAAGTTCCTGGAATTTGATAGTATCGGCGTGTAATACAATAAAGCTCATTTGTACCTACTAATACTGGAGCTCCCTCAGGATTTTTACCAAGAGAATCATTACTAAAGCCATATAAATTTATAGCTATATTAGTTACAGGATCATACTCAAATATATTTCCAAAAGCGTATTGATAACCATTAGGATAATTCCCTCCTGACTCTGAGGTACCATATATTTTTCCATTAGTAGATTGTATTAAACCCGACCTTGCATCTTGCGCTGCTTTATTTCCACTCGAACCGTTTTGCAAATCCAGTTTCAAAGTGTAGGTATCAGTAGCAGGATCTATTGTAAAAATCACACCCTTGTCATTATATCCACCATCAGAAGTAATACCATAAAGTTTTCCATCAGAAGCTAACAATAGATTTCCAACAGGATTTTCTCCGTCAGAATTTTGACCAAAAGAATGAATCTTAGTATAAGTTCCTGTAGATAATTCATAGGAATATACTGTACCATAATGTTGACTAAAACCTCCAATACCTGGTGTAACACCATAAAGCTTCCCGTTTGGTGCTAATATTGGCGCACTTTGTGGCCAACAACCTGTTGTTGTATCATCAAAATTAAAAAGTACATTATAGTTACCATTACTAGTGTCATATTCAAATATTACACCACTATACTTTTGATATTGATACCACGGAAAAGAGCATACATTAGCACCTCCAAATTGAGTTGTACCATATATTTTTCCATTCGATGCTTGAGTAAATACACTATTAGGCGTTCGCCCTGCATGATAATATTCAAAATTGAAAACAGTTTGCAGATTCCCTCCTGTAGTATCAGTTTTAAAAATTGTTCCTTCATTACTAACTCCACCACTAGAAGTCATACCGTAATAGTTTGTCTGAGCAAATAAACCCATCGACATTAAAATGCTTAATCCTAAAATAATTATTAATTTCATTTATTTATATATTAATGTTAGTTTTTAACTAAATACAAATATATGTCTTATAATAACTAACAAATAGGGGTAATTATACCTATTTTTTAACAGTATTATGCACATTTTTATTCAATAATTATATATAGGAATTTGAATTTTTAGGGAATAGAATTAGGGTTTTCCAAATTATCACTTTATCAATATTTATAGGAATAGCTAGCCAATATTAGCATTATAAAGTGTAGCAAATAATTTATATTTATTGGCAGATAAGTACATTATTAAGAATACAATCCCTAAAACTATAAACAAGTTTGTATGAAATAAAAATGCTTATATTAATAATTAAAGCAAACTATTCATAATAAAACTCCATAAGCCTATCCATATATACATCATTCCAACCATCAACCATATCTTCGAAAGCTTCGTCAGGAATATTAGTATGCAATAACTCTAGTGAAGTATTACTTTTATCTTCGTGCAACTTAAAGGTGACTATCGAATCATCTTCTTGATCGCCGAAATACCATTGCTGAACTATTTTTTCGCCAGGAATCAATTCTATATTTTTCCCTAGTATATTCCCATCAAACATAGAAAACTCAGCACCTTCTTCGGCAATAAACTTAGTTGCCTCGCCTGACCATAATCGAATAGTCAGCTCTGTTGTCAAACCAAGATATACTTGATCGGGAGTGGTTTTTAATTTATAATATTTTTTAAAATTCTTCATGCTATTTTTCTATTTGCATTATATAATCCTCTACTATCAAATCTGATTTTTTAATTACTCCTTTAGCCCAATTTATATGTATATCTACTATCTCCTCTTCGCTAAGTTGCCAGTCAATATCTGATTTTCTGATTTTCTCACTCAGATGAAACATACTTAAGGCTGCAGATACTGATATATTAAAACTCTCAGTAAATCCATACATAGGAATCTTTACATAAGCATCAGCATTTTCAAGCGCCACATCAGACAAGCCATTTAATTCAGTTCCAAATACCAAAGCCGTTTTTTGTTCTAAGGGCATTTCGTCAAGCATTACATCTTTTTCGTGCGGCGTAGTTGCCACTATCTTATACCCTTTAGCTCGCAATTTATTAAAACAATCGATGGTATTATCCTCCGCAGTATTGTACTTATACATATTCAACCATTTGGACGACCCCATTGCAACCTGCTCACTAAGTTTATATTTATTGGAATTCTCAATAATATGAACATCCTGAATACCAAAAATATCGCAGGAGCGAAGCACCGCACTAGCATTATGTGGCTGGTATATATTTTCGAGCACAACAGTTAAGTGCCGCGTTCTATTCAAAATATTTTTTTCGAAAAGATTTCTTTTATTATCAGAAATAAATCCAAACAAATACTCTCTTAATTTTTTTTTGTTTTCAATTGTATTACTCATAAAAAAATAACTGATATAATTACTATAACCATAAAAAAAGCCTTCAACCGTATAAAACGATGAAGGCTCTCATAAGTTTCTTTTGCTGAAGATTATAAAGCTAAATCAGAACCTGCTTTAAATTTAACAACTTTTTTAGCAGCAATTTGAATAGCCTCACCAGTCTTAGGGTTACGACCTGTACGAGCAGCTCTTTCGTTTACTGAAAAAGAACCAAATCCTACTAAAGCAACTCTATCACCTGTTTTTAGTGCGTCAGTTGTAGATCCGATAAATGCTTCTAATGCTCTTTTTGAATCAGCTTTGTTCAAGCCAGACTTTGCAGCCATTGCGTCGATTAATTGTGTTTTGTTCATTTTTTGTATCTTTTAAATGTTTATTATAATTTATACCACAAATATAATAGAATTAATATAATAAACAAGCCCTACAGCCCTAAAACATTGACATTGTTAATAAGTCGACGATAAAAGATATTTATTTATCTATCAAAAATATTAAATTGCAGTAATTATAACTACCTGTTATTATGTGAATTATGTTACTATGAATTAATATAAACCTTGCAACTAACTCACTATAAATAATTTCTGAAAAACTGTCTTTTTTTCCAATTGTTAATAAATATAAGCTCCTAAACCCTCTCAAAAGTACCTAAAACACTACTATTACGGCAAGGTAAAGCTTTGTTTTAGCTCCATTTCCAGTTATTATCAATAGAGAATCCACTTAAAAAGCTTGCTACATCCATGCGTTTTTTTGACTGCAATTGTAACGAAAGCACTTTCAATCTACCATTATTCAAACCTAAATACAGCTCTTTCTTTCCATCAGTATATATAGCACAGACTTCCGAATCTGATTCTATAATCTCTGTTTTAAATATTTTCATAATGAACTCTTCTCCTTTTGGCGAAATAATTTTTATAAATGCAGCAGGATAAGGGCTTAAACCTCTTATAAAATCATATATGCTTTTCGTATCCTTATTTGAAGATATTTTACAATCTTCCTTAAATATTTTTGGAGCTGACCTTATTAATATTTCATCAGAAACCTCCTCTTGAGGAATTAGGTCTACCTTATTACCTTCTATTAAATTGCAAGTATCAATAACTATTGACTCACTCATAAGCATAAGCTTATCATGTAGTATTCCTGCATCATCGTTATTATCAATTGGGCATTTGCGCTGCAAAATAATTTTTCCAGTATCTATCTTCTCATCAATCATAAAAGTTGTGAGCCCACTTTCGGTATCGCCATTTATTATTGCATAATTAATAGGTGCAGCACCCCGATACTGTGGCAATAGCGAACCATGAATATTGAAAGTCCCTTTAGCAGGAATAGTCCAAACAACTTTTGGAAGCATACGAAAAGCAACAATAACAAATACATCAGCATTTAGTTCCTTTAGTCTTTGCACAAAGTTCTCATCGCGCAATTTCTCTGGTTGCAATACTTCTATTCCTTGCTCTAGAGCATACTCCTTAACAGCACTAGCCCGCATTTTTTTTCCTCGCCCAGCTCTTTTATCAGCCACAGTTACTACGCCCACGACATTATGCTTGCTATTTACCAAAGCCCGTAACGGCGCTACTGCAAACTCTGGAGTTCCCATAAATACTATATTCATATATTTGATGTGTTTGTTATATTTGCAAAAGTATGGAAAAGCTTGGTTTATTTGGATTTATTATTTAGACTCAGCCTTCAGTTCGCAGTCTTCAGTTCGCAGTCTTCAGTCTTCAATACAGCATTCTGCCTACTGTTTACTCCCTACCGCCTACAAACAGCTAGGCCAAGAGCTTTCTCCAATATATCGGGGGCTTCATATTCCATCGGATAATGAGGAATGCCGCCTTCCATAAATTTGCTGCCACAGATTATGAAACCTGCTTGCTTATAAAAGTCCACAGCATATTCTTGAGAGTTGAGCATTATTCGTTTTTTAAGAGGGCGCACATCGTTTAGCATATAGCGCATTATATCGCGTCCAAGACCTTTGCCTCTCGCCACTTTAAGGATTGCAAATCGCTCAAATTTAATTACATCATCAACTATTCGATATCTAGCTGTACCAACAGCTTTACGCTTACGATAAATAAGAAAATGCGTACAATCTTCTTCATATTCCCACTCTATTTCCTGAGGAACTTTTTGCTCATTCACAAAAACCTCAACTCTGATTTCCATTGCAAGCTTATGAAGTTCCTTATTATCAAAATCAAATTTTACAATCTTACCCATTACTTATCTTTATTGTAAATACAGTCCCTTTTTCAGGCTCTGAAACAAAATCTATTTCGCCATTGCTATTACTAACAATATTTCTAACCATCGCTAGCCCAAGGCCCGAGCCTTTGGTCTTAGTAGTAAAGTTAGGAACAAATATCTTATGCCTCATATCACTTTCAATACCATGACCATTATCGGCAAAAGTAATAACTACATTATTTTCTGCAACTATTACATTTATATCAATAATAAGTTCCCTATTGGCAATGGCAGCCTGAATACTATTTTTAATTAGGTTATTAAAAACCCGAATCCACTGGTTTTTGTCAATATATAAATTTACGTCTTCGTCAAAATTCACATTAATAATAACATCCGAATAATCCTTATAAATATCTACTGCGGTATTAATTATTGACTCCAGATTATTGATTTCCATTGTTGATTTTGGCATATCTGCAAAATCTGAAAAGGCTGTAGCAATATCAGTAAGATTATCTATTTGCTCAATAAGTGTATTCGATAATGCTTGGAGCCTCTCTTTATTATCACTTCTATTTTCGTCGTATGAGTGTATCATATATTGCACAGAGAGCTTCATTGGAGTAAGTGGATTTTTAATCTCATGAGCTACCTGCTTAGCCATTTCACGCCAAGCAGTTTCTCTTTCACTCTTGGCAAGCCGTTCGCTACTCAGTGCAAGGGCATCAATCATTCTGTTATATTCAACAACCAAAGTCTCTATTTCCTCAATCCCAGTCCATTTTATCTTACTGTTTTCATTACCAATACTCACCATCTGAAACTTTTCTTTAAGCATATGCAATGGTTGCGAAATATACTTACTCACAAATAAAATAATAAGAATAGCGATCACCACTATTAGCACATAAACATTCATAAGTGCCATTAAAAGAGTAGATATTTCACTTTTAAGAACCTCTTCCCGAGCAAAATATGGTAAATTTATAAAAGCTATTATTTCATCATTAGAATTATGAAATGCCATGTATGCCGAAGAAAACTTCAGAGAACCTATATTCTCTCTATCTATATAAATACTCTGATGGTCGTGTTTCAGATCCTTTAAAGCCTTTGGGTTCATCAACTCTGACATAAGATTCCTATCAAAAATCTCGTACCTAGTACTCATTAGTAGTTTTCCATCGAGCTGATAAATATTTATATCAGTATCAAATACTTTCCCAAATTTATACAATAACGACTGTAGATAATCTGGATCAACTTTTGTTAGATCACTCTCTCCCGACAGCTTATGTTCAAATTCTATTTGCAGTGCCAAAGAAAGATCGGTAAGTTGATTTCTATTTTTAGAACTATCCAAATCATTAATATACAGCAATGTAATAACACTAATTATAGCAAATGAGCTTAAGATAATCACCACCATTATTATTTGTAGCCTTTTCCCAAAATTCCACTTTACATTTAATCTCCTAAAAGTATTAATACTATTGAATGACAACAGAACAGTGAAAAGTATCCCTAAAAGGATAAATAAATATGAAAAAGGCGCTAGCTGACCAAGCATAGGCTGCTCTTGCAAACTAAGCACAAAAACCACATCATCATTTAGCTTATAAACTAAGTGATTATAATTTTTAACAGTCGTAAAACTTAAATCTTTATCACTAATAAAATCCTTTGGAATATGCTCTGGAAAAGTATAATTCCCATACTTCTCTACCATAATATCATTTTCGTATTTTGCTAATGAATATTTCGATATTTTCACAAATGGATCGTATTCTTTAGCCCTCAAAACTCTAGTAAAACCCTTTCTTTTGAGCTTAGAGTTTATCTCCATATAAACAGTAAAAACCTGATTTAAGTTCTCTGTATTATTATAAAACCTAAATACTCCTAAATAATTTATCTGTCCACTACCATAGTCAAGTCTATATAAGTTTTTATTGTCGGTAAGCTTCCCAAAACTAATAAGGTTTTTATAAAAAAACGTATCACAATTTATCTCAATATTTTGAGGGCTTATTAGCAATTGTAAGTCCTTGGTACAAACGGTTGTTTGAAAGTCGTATTTCTTAAAATGCTCTTTATTCTCAAAATATTTATTCTCTATATAATTAGTAAGGCTATCAAATTCAATATTTTGATTAGCAAACATTGCAATTAATTTCTCATCAGCATATATCTTTTTTGATATCTGAGTAAAAAGAAATTCTGCCTGTGGATCTTGATTAACTGCAAGAGTTTGTATTATTGCTTTCCTCTTTATTCTCTCATTTTCTACATTTAAAGTATTAAACCAAAAGGCGATTAATATCGAAAACATTAAAAGAAAAACTGTGATAACAGTATTGCCACCAACACTGGTTCTAATATTCACAATAATAATATTTACAATACTTAACAGCACAAAGAATAGCAATATAGAATAATCATTATCCCCTCTATAAAGTACTATAAAATACTCAATAATAGAAAATAGAAGTATGCCTATAAGATGCTGCGATAGCTTAATTGAAAGCAGTAATTTATGAGTGTTAACAAATACTGTTAAGAATATTGCAATGCTAACACCTATGGATAATATTCCTATAATTGCTAAATAAGAAATATTATAAATACTTGAAAAGTTAAATGATATTGTAGAATTAAAAATCAGATCTGATACTATTGCTTTAATAAAATGGAGCAGCAAAACAAAAACTATAATACTTCCAAAATATAATACAACTTCCCATTTTTTCTTAATACTAAACTCCTCACTTCTAAAAAAGTAATCAATGGAGAATACAATAAATAATGCTCCTAACAAATAAAAGAATAATACTCCCAAGTTATCGAAGAATGAAGATGCAAAAGAAAAAGATGAAAAAATTGGACTTTCGTATAATAAATCAGGCAATAGTATATTTAAATATAAAAATACTATTATAAGTATTGAAAATATTTTCCCCAAAAGGCTATATATATTATTCTTAATAAATATACTAATCAACTGAGATGCAAATGATATAAGAAAGAGAAATGATAAGATATAAACAATAAAAATACCCCCAATTGTTTTTAATGAGATAAGTATATTTGATTTCCAAATTACGCTTACTAAATAATCTCCAGATAGATTGACTAATGCATTTTCTTTAGATTTATCATTAATTAATTCGAGCTGTTTACTAATATCTAGATTGGGATTCAGTCCACTTTTCAGGTACTCATTGCTAACAGCATAGGAGCTAAATAGTCTGTAAACACACCTTATTGTATACTTCTTGCTAACAACATCTTTAACAATAAAAGAGCCTATTGGATTTTCATAAAAGAAAGTCTCTCCATTATTTATAGGAGCCTTTATTTCAAAGTTATTATCGGTCCAGGCAATGGTTTCACTTTCGCTATCAACAACAAACACATGAATATTATTGGCATTTGCATAATCCATTAAATCTTTGGAGAAATAATATTGCTTATTATCAATAATTGAGGAGTCAATATTTGGCAAATAATTATGAACTATAAAGTCCATATTATTCTCAACCTCCTCAATATGGTTCTGGAGTTTTATTTGCAAATAATTATTACCAAAGTCACCTGTTTGAAAATTTGATATTAACAAACTCAGGAAATAAAAAACAACTGATAATACTCCCAATATCCAAATGGATAAAAGTGGTTTTGAGAAAGATTGTTTGTGACTTGATTCCATAATAATATCGTAAAATAAGACCGTTGCATAATTATGAGTTTTCGGCAATAAAAGCCAATCTTTCATCCAACTATTTTGTTGTCGATTTTTTTAAAGTCCTCAGTTACAAAAGTAACCTGCGGGTTTAAAAAATCTGCCGCCTCATATTTGAATAAAATATTGGCTCATGCAACGGTCGTAAAACGCAAATTTAACATTTTATATGGCTCAATAAACTAAATACTTATTAATGAAAAAGGATGGAGAAAATAATAAGAAACATATGCCTTAGTAAAACACAAGCTATTGCTGTACTTCATCTTTTTGGCTTAAGAAAATTTCACTTTCAGTCATTTTATTAAACCCTTTAATTGCTAATTCTGTAATCTTTTTTATTGCTTCTTTCGGCTCTGTATTAGCAACACTTTCTTTTTCTCGTTTAAATATTCTTGATGCTTTATTTTGCATCTTCTTTAGAGTTGTAACATCATCTTTATTAGAATCAGAGGGGTTGTCAGTATCGGTTGCTGTAATTAGAACAGAACTTGTATCCATCACAAAACTTTCTATAGCCATGGCAGTTGCTGCCTCAAACTCAATATCCTTACATTTATAAAGTGCTGCATCAATTCCTTTTGCGTCAATACTTACAACTTCATTAATGTCCCTTTTTTGTTGCAAACTTCTTGTTGGGCGATTAGGCTTTACTTGAGCTTGTTCTTCTACAATAGCTTGTTGCTCTAATATAGTATTATCATTAAGCACCGCTTCCGCATTAGTAACTCCCTCCGAATAATCAACACTGAGTTCCAACTTTGCATTACTCTCTATTTGCGAATTTATTCTTTCGAGAGTAGAGCTATAAAAATTGAAGGCCAACAAAAATGCAACTGCTGCTGCTGCCGAATTAATATATTTAGCAATACCAACAAGTCCAATTGTTCTATATTGATATAATGAATCTTTATTTTCAAAAATAATAGTTTTGTCAGCCTCTAACTTAGTATTGCTATAAAGCGCATATATTGCTTCTAATTCTTTACTATTATTAATAGCATACTGCAAATCATTAGATTCTTGAGCATTCAAATTATCCTCAATATAATCTATACATTTATTCTCAAATTGGTATTGAGGAATAAAAGAGTCCTCTCCTATTTGCAATAGTTTTAGGCTATCCTTATTCTCAAATACAACATCCTCCGCATTAATGGAAGAAACCTCTGCAAATTGATTGAATTCGTCAAGCAAATTAGGGTTTAATTCCAGAAAATCATCAACCTGTATTATCTCATCTTTCGACAGATCTCCTTCGTGATAAGCAATAAAATAAAATTCGTAATTCTCCTGATTAAGAAGTACCAAGGTATCAAACTGGACTTTCAAACTATCCTTATCGTTAAATGGCTCTATACATTGCTCAACCTCATAGTTGGCAATACCATTAAACTCCTCAGCAATAATAGGATTTTGCTCCAAAAACAATACTACCAAAGCACGAGTATCCTCATCTAGATTTCCGTCAAGGAAGTCGATCAAGAACTCTTCGTAATTTGATATATTTATTGTCTTTTGCATATTATATTTCTAATTAAATTACCATTTTTAAACTTCCAATATATTTCTTAAGAGCCACTCTTGCTCTATAAATATATACCTTCACTTGCGATTCGTTTAAACCAACAATCTCGCCAATTTCTTTATAATTATACCCTTCGTAATCCCTTAAAAGAATAACCGATTTTTGAACTTCTGGCAATTTTTCTAATGCATCTTTTAACACTTCCTGAATATCAGAATACGAATTATACTCCACAAGCTCTCGCTCAAGAAAACCATCATCCACATTACCTTTTCTATCCTTACGAATATAATCGATCATGGTATGATATGCGGCGGTAAAAAGATATGACTTTGCCTTATTCCCATCCACATTCTTACGCTTTATCCACATTTTGGTAAAGGCATCTTGTACAATATCCTTAGCAGTATCAGCATCTCGAAGACTTTTCAAGATAAACCTATACACACCATCGGAATGATCATCAACACATTTATTAAATTCTCGCGTAGTCATTTATCATATAGTATTATTCTGTTCGTATGCTGTGACGCATAATAATCCTAATTAGTTACAAAGATATTTAAA
>Ga0164318_10004232_pt1 | contig 13736 bp, 10 predicted proteins | sample GuaBasSedimGuay9_FD_113734 | JGI IMG/M metagenome (GOLD analysis project Ga0164318, IMG submission 113734) | Subseafloor sediment microbial communities from Guaymas Basin, Gulf of California, Mexico - Guay9, Core 4571-4, 0-3 cm | ecosystem: Environmental > Aquatic > Marine > Hydrothermal vents...
TATTTATCTGGCGCAATTTGAGCAAATGAGTTAAAAACAACTCCAACTATTAGTATTATAAGTATATTTCGTTTCATATTATTAATTATTTTTTGTATCGTTTTATTCTGACAAAGAAAGTGCAAAATGGGTTGCACTTCTATTCAATAGTAATTTCGTTATTTTCATTTAATATATCAGGAATATTTTTATTTCCAAGAACAACCTTTTTAATCTCTTTTGAAGTATCAGCTTGAATGATAACTGCATTATTTCCAGTTCTCCAAATAGAAGTATTTCGAATGTAGTTAATTTCTGTTCCATCTGTAAAATAGCATGTAACAGCTATAGGAAGAGGTAGTCCACCATTGTTTTCTATTACAATTTTATTATCAAGGGTTACTTTTTTTATTCCCAAATCTGCGTAAGCCCTATCAAAAAACCATGGCTGGAAATACCAGCTAAGATCTTGTCCCGAAACATTCTCAAAAGTATTAAAAAAGTCGTAAGGAATGGGATGCTTCTTGTTCCATTGATCCATGTAAGTATGCAATGCAACTTTAAAAATGCTATCACCCAGTGTATTACGTAAAAAAGCATATGCCATTGCTGAACGGTTATAAGCATGAACTCGATATGCGCTATAATCTGCTATTTGATAAGAAGGGTACATTAGAGGAACCTCTTTTTCTTTGCCACTTAGGTTTTCAAAACTATTGGTTATTCTTTCAAAATAATTATAGTCAGGATCCATTTGTTCCATAATGCCATAAGTCAACCAAGCAGCCCATCCTTCATCCATCCATGCATATTTACGTTCATTTGTTCCCATGTAAAATGGGAAATATGTATGAGATATTTCATGAAAAATAAGTCCTATTGCTTGTCCTCTTTCTGATGGATCTCCCTCATTAACCATCATGGGCGACTCCATACCCCCACCTTTTCTGCCATTGCAAAATGAGGTAATATGCGAGTAAGGAAATGGATATCCGGGCAAGCTATCAATTAGATATTTAACACTTTCTCTAGCAAAAAAGGCTCCCTCATTAAAAGATTCTACCGAATCGGGGTAAACTGCATCAATAAATACACGACGCCCTGTACTATAATCGGCAATTACAGAAGTTCCATCCCAGTTGGATAATTTTGAAACACCAAAAGTAAAATCAGGAACATTGTTAGCAATAAAATTCCACTCACTAGACTTATTGTTCTTCAATACTTTTTTATTTTTAATATCTGATACTTTGAAAATGCTAATTATTTCATTTGCACTTATGGCTTTTTTGTAATTATCTACTACATTTTTGGTGTATAGTTTATCCATATTTATGAGGTCGCCAGTGGCCCAAACCATAAATTCAGGAGGTGTTTTAATGGTTACATTAAATTTATTAACGTCGTTATAGTATTCAACAGTACCAAAGTACTCAATTTTATCCCAACCATCAATATCGTCATAAACTGCAATTTGAGGATACCAGTATGCAATAAATAGTCTGTCATTTCCATAATTACCCATACGTACCCATCGCTTTTTAGGAATGTAAAACTCCCAATCAATAACTATATTTACTGAATCACTAGGATTCAAATAGTTATCAAGATAAATATACATGTTGGTTGCAGTTCGTGTTACTATTTTTTTGTTAGTCAAATCATAAATATTACCGTTTATAATTAAACTACTAATAGTTGTACCATCGGTGAAATCATCATCGCCAATAGGCCATGAGCGAGGGTTCCCTTTTTTGTAAAAATCTGGGTATAATCTAACAACAATCATTTTAAGTGTATCGGGGCTGTTATTGTAATAAACTATTGATTCACTTCCAACAAGCTTGCTTTCTTCTACAAAAAGTTCAGTATTTATGGTATAACTAGAATTGTTTTGCCAATAATTTGGTCCAGGCATACCATTATTTGAACGTGTTCCATTTTGAAATGCTTTGGCAATTTCTATTGGCATTTTATCGGTTGTTTGAGCATGAAGAAAAATGTCTGGTGCTATCAGTAAAGATAGTAGTAATGTAATAAATATTTTTTTCATTTTAATAAATAATAAAAAGGTTAGATATAATACTCGTGGTATAAATAACTTGCTACAAAAGTAGAGATTTATGAACAGAATCAAAATAAATCTATTTTGGATGAAATGTTCATTCATTTTCTTTATAATTTTGCACATTACTAAAATGAAAAAATAATATTGAGCTTTATCAATAACATAACAAAGCAAATAGCTGAAATTGTATTAAAAAGAAAGCAGCTTCCTGAAAAGATGCCTCCCAGTAAGGCTGTTAATATTTCTACCGCTCGAACTGTTATGTTTTTTAATTGTTCATCCACAGAGGAATTTAATACAATTATTGCTTTTTTTAAAAATACAAATACTAAAACTAGCTTAGCCCTAGTATATTGTGATTTTATTATTGAAAAAAATAAAAAGATTGATAGCAATGTTTTTATGGTTAATCAAAATGATTTTAACATATTTGGTGGATTTAATAGCAGGTTATTTGACTGGTTATCTAGTAATAATTTTGATATTTTGCTTAGCTTTGCTAACGGATATGATTTGTTCTGTAATAGAATTATTTCGGGTTTATCGGCTGATTTTAAGGCAGGTAATTATCATGATCAAAATGTTCATTTATTTGATTTAACTATTAAGCAAAAAACAGACGAATATAGTAAGCAATATGAATTATTCATTTTTTATCTAAATAATCTTAATATAAATATATGAGCAACAAAATAACAGGAACTGGTGTAGCAATTGTAACGCCTTTTTTATCAAATGGAGAAATTGATTTTATTAGCTTAACAAATTTGCTTAATAATTTAATTGAAAATGGGATTGATTTTATAGTGGGTTTAGGAACTACTAGTGAGGCTGTTACGCTTACGCCAAATGAAAAAATAAGTGTGATGAAACACGTAATTAATGAAGTAAATGGTAGAGTACCAATTGTTATGGGTATCGGTGGAAATAATACAAAAGCAGTTGTTGAAGAGATTCAAAATACTGATTTTAAAGGAATAGATGCTATTTTATCTGTTGCACCTTATTATAATAAGCCAAACCAACGAGGAATATATGAGCATTTTAAGGCTATTGCCGAATCCAGTATTGTTCCGATAGTAATTTATAATGTACCTGGACGAACCAGCTCAAATATTGCTGCAGAGACAACTTTAAAACTTGCAAATGATTTTAGTAATATTATAGCAGTAAAAGAAGCATCTGGTGATTTAGGTCAGGTTATGGATATTATTAAAAATAAACCAGAAGGCTTTTCAGTACTCTCAGGTGATGATGCACTTACATTCCCAATGATAGCATTGGGTGCTGATGGCGTAATTTCGGTTGTAGCTAATGCATTTCCACAAGAGTTTTCGCAGATGGTTAGTTTTGCAAAAAATAGTAATAATGAAAAAGCTCGTATTATTCATTATAAATTACTGAATATTATTGATTTACTTTTTGTAGACGGAAATCCTGCAGGTATAAAAGCAGCTCTTGAAATAATGGGTATTATGGGAAATAACTTAAGGTTACCAATGGTTCCTGTGCTACACGAAGTATATTTAAAATTAGCACAATCAATAGATAGTTATAAAAATTAATTATTCTTAATACAACGTATTTTATAGTTTATTTGTCAAGTTATTAAAAATATAAATAATAAAAGAAATGAGAAAAGTACTTATTCTAATTATAGCAGTTTTACTGACATACTTTGTTTACGGACAGAGTGATAATTTTCAATTAGCGCAACAAACCCTTGAGGATAGGGGAGAAGTATATTTTACATTTGATTTAGCTGACGATGCTCAAATACAAAAAACGGTTCAGCTACTTACTAATATAATTTCTATTGATAAAGTAGTTGATAATAAAGTTGTTGCGTATGCAAATAAATCTGAATTTGCTAGATTTGTTGATTTTGGTATTGATTATGAGGTATTAACGCCTCCTTCATTACTTTATAAGCCTCAAACTGTCAGTGAAGGTACTTTCAGAAATACTGATGATTGGGATTTTTATCCAACTTATGATGAATATATTAATATGATGAATCAGTTTGCCACAGATTATCCAAATATGTGCGAGTTAGTTAATATTGGTAGTAGTGGTGATGGTAGGGATATATTATTTATTCATATTAATAATAACCTTGGGGAGGTAGAAAATGAGCCTGAATTTATGTATACTTCAACAATGCATGGCGATGAAGTTACGGGTTATGTTCTTATGATTAGGTATATAGAATATTTATTACAGAATTACGGTACAATTACAGAGGTAACTAATCTTGTAGATAATGTTGATATTTGGATTAACCCTTTGGCAAATCCTGATGGTACTTATGCTGGAGGTAATAATTCGGTTTATGGTGCAACACGTAGTAATGCTAATGGTATTGATATTAACAGAAATTTTGCTGACCCTGAAGATGGTCCTCATCCTGATGGAAACCCTTATCAAGTTGAAACAATTGCCTTTATGGATTTTGCTGCCGATCATAATTTTGTGATGTCGAGTAATATTCATGGAGGAGCCGAAGTTGTTAATTATCCATGGGATACATATTATGAATTATCTCCTGATGATGCTTGGTGGATATATGTTAGTCGTGAATATGCTGATTATGCTCAGGCAAATAGCCCATCAGGTTATTTAACCGACTTGAATAATGGAATTACAAATGGAGCTGCATGGTATTCCATAAGTGGCGGTCGTCAGGATTATATGAATTATTTTCACAATTGTAGAGAGATGACATTGGAGATTTCATCTGATAAAATGCCTCCAGAGAATCAACTTCCTGATTTTTGGGAATATAATTACCAATCATTTAATAAGTATATGGGACAATCATTATTTGGCTTTTCTGGATTAGTTACAGATGCAAATACTGGAAATCCTGTTGAGGCACAAGTTTTTGTTAATAATCACGATGCACTTAATACTTGGGTTTTTTCACATGAGCCGTTGGGTAATTATTTTAGACCAATGATTGCAGGGACATATGATGTAACTTTTTCATCTTATGGCTATTATGACCAGACAATTAATGATGTTGCAATTACAAATCAAACTGACCTCGAGCTTAATGTAGAACTTGTTCCTTATTCTACGTTAACAGCAGATTTTACATCTTCAGAAACAGTAATTAGTACCGGTAGTAGTGTTGATTTTTATGACAATTCGTGGGGAAACAATATTATTTCATGGACATGGACATTTGAGGGAGGGAATCCTGAGGTATCAAATGTTGAAGACCCATCAGAAATTATATATTCAGAATCAGGTGTTTATGATGTTACATTAACTGTTAGAGACGTAGATGGAAACACTGATACCAAGTTCATTGATGATTATATACTTGTTACTAATTCTTACAACATGAGTAATGAAATTGTAACTACTTGTGATGCTTTATTTCTTGACTCAGGAGGGGAGAACTCAGAATATTCAAATAATGAAGATTTTGTAATGACATTTTTACCAGAAGTGGATGATTCCTCAATAGAGATGGAGTTTATTAGTTTTAGCGTAGAAAATCAGGATCAATGCGACTATGATTACATGGAGATCTTTGATGGTATAGATGTAAATGCACCCTTGATTGGAAAATGGTGCGGTTCAGATGATCCTGGAACTATAATTGCAAATAATGAAGAAGGAGCTCTAACAGTATATTTTCATTCAGACAACTCTGTAACATCTACAGGGTGGAAAGCAACCGTAACTTGTGACTCAAATGTAGGTATTGTCCAAAATCAAAAAACAGATTTTACTATTTTCCCAAATCCTGCAAGTAATCAGGTTCAAATCATAGCTGATGATGATATTTCAAATATTACTATTTCAGATTTAAGTGGACGAGTAATTTATTATTTTGATTTAGCCAAAGGAAACCATATCATTAATACATCTGATTTTGAAAGAGGAGTATATTTATTATCTTTTAAAAATAAGGGTAATAATATAACCAGAAAGATTGTACTGAATTAAATCAATAATTCAGTACGGTTTTATGAATGTGAGTTTATTCCGAAAACATAGTTTATGGAGATTCGAGTAATATTTGTGAGAAACAAAAACTTAATGAAGTGTTGTTAAATCCTACCACGAAATAAATATTTCATTGCGCAGTACTACTCTAAAGGCAACAAAAACTATAATTGTTGTGAGAATGATAACTGGGGAAATGTTGATAAACCTATCTTCTTCATCAAAGTACAATGTTTCCATTTTGCTAACTCTACCTATAATAAATAGCATAATCATTGTTAAGCTTATCCATGAGTACGCTTCTTGAAATTGTATTTCTGGCATAAAAAAGCCAAGATATATAATTGTACCGAGTATAGTTGGTACTATTATTTGTGCAGTAATAAAAAACGGAAAATTATTTTTATCGAGTTTGTTAAAATATGAATTAGCTGAAATAGCGGCAGGTTTAGCCATAAAATAAGCAGTTCCGAGTAAACCCATAAAACCAATAAGAGCAATTATCATCTTAGATGTATCTGTCAAATACATCCAGTTAAACACATGCCCTACACCTTTTTTAAAGATATTACCAATTAATAAGCCTCCAAAAACAAAGTTAAATGAATGTAATGTTAGCCACATAAAAAATGTTTTTAGTCGTGCTGGTTCTTCCACCAGCGACCAAAATGCAATTAATGAAATTAAGCCAATAACAAAAATTAATATTGGACCAGAGCTAAAAATAAGACTTACAGAATCGTGGGTCCATTCATAGGGTTCAACATAGTAATAAATCGAATCCCACTTAAAACCAATATCAAACTTATAACTACTGGCAATAATTATCTTAATGAAGTAATTAACATAAAAAATAAACAAAAACGCCAATACATACGCTGCAGTAGAGTTTGTTGCAATTATCCAGAAATTGGTTTTAGTTAGTTTAAAGTCGGTTTTCATTTGCCATTTTTTAGAAATTATAAAAGCTCATTAATTTTTATATTATAAATTTAATGAGCTTTTTATTCATTTCTTAATAATTATTTATAATTACTTCGAAGCGTGATCTTTAAACTCTTCTTTATATTCGTGATTTTCAAGTTTACGTTTAACTTCAGCAAAAGCGTTAAGTGTATATTCAACATCCTCTAGAGTATGCACTGCTGTTGGGATTAATCTGATAATTATAACCCCTTTAGGTACAACCGGGTAACCAACTATTGAGCAGAAAATATCATAGTTTTCACGTAGATCGTATGCTATTTGAGTTGCCTCGGGTACACTACCGCTAAGTACTACTGGCGTAACAGGGGATGCGGTTGCTCCAATATTTAAACCCCGTTCTTTTAAACCATCTTGAAGTGCATTTACAATTGTCCACAACTTATCTTTAAGTTCAGGCTTAGTTTTTAAAAGTTCTAGACGCTTTAATGCTCCAATTACCATTGGCATTGGCAATGCTTTTGCAAAAATTTGAGAGCGCATATTAAATTTAAGGAATCTAATTATTTCTTTTTTTGCTGCAACAAATCCCCCAATACCTGCCATCGACTTGGCAAAGGTTCCAAAATAAATATCTACATCATCTTGCACATCAAAATGTTCATCAGTACCGGCACCAGTTGGTCCCATTGTACCAAAACCATGAGCATCATCAATAAATAACCTGAAATCGTATTTCTTTTTAAGAGCTACAATATCTTTTAAATTTCCTAAATCACCCGACATACCATAAACACCTTCGGTAATAACTAATATTCCACCACCGGTTTTGTCAGTAATTTTTTTAGCTCTTCCGAGCTGCTTCTCAAAGTTTTCAATATTATTATGAGGATAAACAAAGCGTTTACCAATATGAAGACGCATTCCGTCAAGTATACATGCATGTGCTTCTGAGTCATATACAATAACATCTTTACGATCAACCATCGAATCTATAATAGAAACCATTCCTTGATATCCATAATTTAGAAGAAATGCTGACTCTCTGTTAACAAATGCAGCAAGCTCTTGCTCAAGTTGCTCGTGTTGGTCTGTTTGTCCCGACATCATTCGTGCACCCATAGGATAAGCCATTCCAAATTCTGCAGCAGCAGCAGCATCAGCTTTTCTTACTTCGGGGTGATTTGCTAACCCAAGGTAGTTATTTAAACTCCATATAAGTCGCTTCTTACCTTGAAATATCATATAATTTGAAATCTCACCTTCAAGTTTTGGAAACATAAAATATCCATCACCTTCATCAGCATATTTACCAATGGGTCCCATGTTTGCGGTACACTTATCAAATACATCCATAATACTTATTTTAAATTTTATGCAAAAGTATGCATTTACTTTTATCGAGCAAATAAACTAATAAAAGATATTAACCATAGTGTTAAAAAGATTCAACTATACTAGTTTATCCTTATTTTATAGCCACTATTTACTTGCACTATACAAAGTAGCAATACCCATTGTAAGCCTATTTTGTTTTGTTTTTACAAATCCTGCTTTTTCAAGTTCGGCTAAAAATGCTTTATCTTCAGCAAATCCTTGTACCGATTCGGGTAAGTATTTGTAAGCTTCATCACTCTTAGAAACTGCTTTTCCCATTGTTGGGAGTATATACCTTGAGTAAAATCCATAAGCTTGTTTAAAGGGAAATGCTTTTGGTTTCGAAAACTCAAGTACAGCAACAATACCACCTGGTTTAAGCACTCTTTGCATTTCTTTAAGCCCCTTGTTTAAGTTTTCAAAATTACGCACCCCAAAGGCTACAGTAATTGCATCAAAGCTATTATCAGGGAACTTAATATTCTCTGCATCACCTTCCTGGAGTTCAATTATATTATCAATTCCTTTGCGTTTTATTTTTTCAGTGCCAATATCAAGCATTTCGGTTGCAATATCAATACCAATAATACTATCAGGATTAAGGTTTAATAGTTCAATAGCCAAATCGCCAGTACCAGTTGCAACATCCAGTATCCTTTTAGGGTTATTGGGAGCTAGGAGCTTCCTAACTTTTTTTCTCCACAATATATCAATACCACCTGATAAAAAATGATTTAAGAAATCATATTTAGGTGCTATATCGTTAAACATTGCTCTAACCTTTTCCTTGTCAGCTTTATGAGTATGTGGGATATTATTATCTTTATTGTTTGTCATATTTTTGGCTTGAAAATTATTAGTACTAATCAATTAAAGTACTTTTCCTAACACCCTATTAACTTCATCCTTAAACTTATTTTTATTAACCGAAACAACGCCAACTTCTTCACAAACCATTCCTCCAGCAAGGTTGGCTATTGCAGCCATAACTTGAGGCTCAATACTTTGTGCAACGCATAGGGCAGCAACACTAATAACAGTATCACCAGCTCCCGAAACATCAGCAATATTACGTAAATGAGCAGGAATCAACCTCGATTCGTAGCCTCCTTTAATTTTCCAGCTTACAAAAACTCCTTTTTCCGAAAGTGTGTTAAGTATTATATCGGCATTCAATTTGTCTTGAAGTTTTGCAACAGCAAGTTCAATATTAACATCATTATCATCAATAAAACCTAGATTTAATCCTTCTTTAATTTCTTTTAAATTGGGTTTAAACATTGTAACATTAGTATAACTTAAAAAGTTAGCCTTTTTAGGATCAACAACAACTGGGATGTTTTTTGCATTAGCATTTTTCACAACCCTTTCTATGAGTTTTTGCGAAATAACACCCTTATCATAATCCTGAAAAATAATTACATCAATTGTATTTTTATCAATAATATTTTCCAACTTTTCAACAAGTAACTTATATTGCTTGTCGGTTAATAAAGCAGTTGTTTCTTCATCAACACGTAATAATTGTACATTATTGCCAATCACCCTAAATTTGGTGGTGGTTATTCTATCATCACATTTAACAATGCCGTCAAGCGGAAGTCCTTCTTTTTTAAGTAGGGTAACAAAATCATCACCACGGTGGTCGGTGCCAATTACCGAGCACAAAATAGGAGTTGCACCCAGTGCTTTTAAATTTAGCCCAACATTAGCAGCCCCACCAAGCCTATTTTCGCGTTTTTTAACCTCTACAATTGGTACAGGTGCTTCAGGCGAAATACGGCTCACACTTCCCCAAATATACGAATCAACCATTACATCACCTATAATCAGTGCATTAAGATTGTTGAAACTTGAAAAAAGTTGATTTATCGATTCAGTAGTTATCATAAATATTGCTTTTCAAACATGCAAAAATACGGTTTTGTTAAAAACAAGCATTTTAATTGTTATTATATTTTTTTATGGCAGTTTACGGGCTTTACACTTGTAGTTATTTCAAACCACATGTTATTTTGTAAGGCAACCTGTGGGCTCTGTTCCTCCGCCACATTTGCCAACAAAATATACAATGGTTTTTCAATAATCTACCGTTGCAATCCCTCTGCTGCTGACGCAACCAAAAATCCACACTATCATACAACAGTGCTAAAAAACAAGCTATTTTTCATATTTTTGCATCAAAATACACATCAATTATGCAAATAATGTCAAAATGGTTTGTTTTTATATTAGCCATGGGAGTTGTGTCACCAATATTTGGACAGTATATTAATATTACTGATGGTATAAATATTTCAAATATTGCAGGTAACAAATCAGCACCACAATGGTCTAATGATAGCAAAAAACTATTGTTTCTAAATACTGTTAATCAAAATAGTACTATTTGTATTTATCAATTTGAAGATGATACCGTGCTGTATATCAGAAATGAAAATTATAATTTCAATAACCCAATTTGGTATCCTGATGCTGATAAAATTGTTTTTGATTCTGATAAAAACGGAACTGATTATTTGTATGTTTTTGATTTAAAAACAAATTCTATCAAACCATTATTTTCTCGAAATATTCGATGTCGTAATGCTTCATTCTCTTCATCATCACGCCAAGTGTATTTTACAGGATATGATGAATTGGAGAATAGATGGGAAATATATAGTTACGATTTCATTTATGATAATCTTAACAAGTTAACTAGTTTTAAACTTGGATGCAGTAATCCGCAAATCAGTAATAATGGAAAACTAATTGCATACTGTAAAGATAATCCGTTTAACGGCAGCAAAAATATTGATGTAATAAATTGGTATGGAGAGCCGGTTGTTAGTTTTACCGAATTTGAAGCTGGTTCACCAATGTGGAATACAACTGGATTTAAGCTCTACTTCATTTCCCATAAGGATAATAAATATGGCGAATTATATAGTATGTGGAAAAATGGAACTCACCTCCAACGCCTTACCAATGATACGATACAAATACAAGATGTTTCAATCTCACCCAACGAAACAAAAATTGCCATATCAGCATTAATACAAAATAGTTGGAATATTATTATTGCATCGCTTGACGAATATTAAAAACCCTATAATTAAGCCATTGTATAATTAAATAATCAAACCATTGTATAATTAACTAATTGAACCATTATTCCGTACCCAGTATTACTATTATTGCTAAATTTGCAATTCATTAAAAAAAGAAAAAAAATGGCACAACAACCACAACCAGAATTCGACGTAAAAAAAATATTACCATTAGCAATAGTGGTAATTGTAGTAATTGCAGTAATAATGTTTTGGAGCAGAATGACAACAACAGTTGACGCTGGTCATGCAGGTGTTTTATTTAAAACATTTGGGGGTGGTGTTGATACCACACAGACATATAGTGAAGGATTTCACTTTTTAGCACCATGGAATGAGATGATTGTTTATGAAACACGTCAGCAAGAAATTGCAGAGGATATGAATGTTCTTTCATCCAATGGACTAGAAATAAAGGCAGATGTATCTGCCTGGTATCGTCCTGAATATAATAAGTTAGGTATGCTTCATGCTAATATTGGTAAAGATTATTTGCGACGTGTTGTAATACCTGCTTTACGTGCATCAGCCCGGAGCGTTATTGGTCGATATACACCCGAACAAATTTATTCTACTAAAAGGGATGCTATTCAAGATGAAATTTATGATGAAGCAAAAGCTATTCTTGACACGAAATATGTTGATCTAACACAAATATTAATTCGCTCAATTGTTCTTCCCTCAACAATTAAATCTGCTATCGAAGGAAAACTAAAACAGGAGCAGGAGTCACTTGAGTATGAATTTAAATTACAAAAAGCACAAAAAGAAGCTCAGCGCCAAATAATTGATGCTGAAGGTAAAGCGGAGGCTAACAGAATCCTTAATGCCAGTTTAACATCTAATATATTACGTGAAAAAGGAATTAGCGCAACCGTTAAACTTGCTGAATCTAATAATTCAAAAATTGTAATTATTGGTAATAGTGATGGTGGAATGCCATTGATTCTTGGTGATATAAAATAATTAGTAAAATATTAAACAGATGAAAAAGATATTTTTATTTAGCGTAGTAACATTACTGTTTATTGGCTTGCAATCAATTGCACAACAAAAGCCTTTGATTATTGAAAAGCCAAATTTAAAATTAGATGGTAATCTTATGACACCTGAAGCTCTTTGGGCGTTTGGTCGTGTTAGCGGACCAGAGGTTAGCCCTGATGGAGAAACTGTTTTATATGGTGTTTCATATTATTCAATAGAACAAAATAAAGGAAATAGAGAAATTTATTCTGTAGGTGTTAATGCTGAAAGTGTTAAAAGACTTACACATACACCAAAAAGTGAGTTTAATGTTGTTTGGCGTCCTGATGGTAAAAAAATTGGTTTTCTTACTTCTGAAAGTGGTTCAGTACAACTTTGGGAAATGAATCCTGATGGCTCAGGAAGAATTCAAATATCAAAAATTGATGGTGGAATTACTGGATTTAAATATTCACCCGATCAAACAAAAATTCTTTATACCAAAGATTTAGAAATAGAAGAGAAATTCCCAAATTTATATGAAGGATTACCTCTTGCCTCTGGACGTTTAATGAATGATTTGATGTATCGCCATTGGGATCATTGGGTTGATACTTATAGTCATGTTTTTATTGCCAATTATGATGGTAAGCAATTAACTAACGACTTCGATATAATGAAAGGTGAGCCCTTTAATTCGCCACTAAGTCCTTTTGGTGGAATTGAGCAAATTTCGTGGAGTTCAAATAGTGATGTAGTTGCTTACACAAGCAAAAAGCTTTCGGGTAAGGCAGCCACATTATCAACTAACTCTGATATCTATTTCTATAACCTTGAAACAAAGGAAACTGTGAATATGACCGATGGTATGATGGGATTTGATATTGGACCCGTTTTTTCACCTGATGGAAATTATATGGCATGGGAAAGTATGGAACGTGATGGATACGAATCTGATCAGAATAGATTATTTATCATGAATCTAGAAACTGGTGATAAGTACGATGCTACCAAAGATTTTGATCAAAATGTAAGAAGCATTAGCTGGACAGCTAGCAGTAAAGATATATATTTTACAAGTGACTGGCATGGGGCTTTTCAAATTTATAAATTTAATCTTAAAAAAGGTGATGTTAAGCAAGTTACTGAAGGAATGCATGATTACCGAAGTGTAACAATAGCAGGGAAACATCTTGTTGCAACAAAGCAAACAATGTCAATGCCAACTGAGTTGTATTTGGTTAATCCTAAAAATGGCGATGCTCAACAAATGACATTTACAAATAAGGAACTGCTAGACCAGTTAAAAATGGGTAAGACTGAAGAACGTTGGGTTAAGACTGAAGATGGTGAAGACATGCAAGTATTTGTAA
>Ga0164318_10004233_pt1 | contig 13734 bp, 12 predicted proteins | sample GuaBasSedimGuay9_FD_113734 | JGI IMG/M metagenome (GOLD analysis project Ga0164318, IMG submission 113734) | Subseafloor sediment microbial communities from Guaymas Basin, Gulf of California, Mexico - Guay9, Core 4571-4, 0-3 cm | ecosystem: Environmental > Aquatic > Marine > Hydrothermal vents...
TCCCCTGAGTTTTCCCGTATTTTAGAGGAAACTAAAAAAGCAAAATTAGATGGATTGGTAAAAACCGTGGAGGAAGAGGTTGAATTTATTAGAAAAAATTTTGCTCAAGGAGAAAATAGATGAGAATCCTTATTCTTATCTTTGCGGTGGTGATTCTTTTTTTCTCTGTAATTCTTCATGAAATTGCCCATGGTTTGATGGCCGAACGTCACGGAGATTCGACAGCAAGAATAATGGGAAGAATAACTCTTAACCCTATTCCTCATATAGATCCTATTGGCACTGTACTTTTACCGGGAATTATGATTCTTATGAATATCTTTGGAGGAGGTATACCCATATTTGGATGGGCAAAACCTGTGCCAATTAATCCCAGAAATTTAAACAATCCTAAAAGGGATATGATATGGATTGCTCTGGCAGGGCCAGCAACTAATTTAGGTATTGCCCTTTTACTTGCTCTTCTTTTTAGAGTCCTTGGTGGACCTGAGAGTTTAGCTGGAGTGATTCTTTTTTATGGGATAACTATAAATTTGTTTCTTGCCTTTTTTAATTTAATTCCAATTCCTCCCCTTGATGGATCCCGCATCCTTTCTGGAATTCTCCCGGAGCGCTATAGTTATCATCTTTCTCAAATTGAACCCTTTGGTTTTATTATTCTTATTGTTCTTCTGGTAGGGGGACTGTTTAACCATATGTTCTTGGCTTTACTTAAATTAAGTTATATTTTAGCCGGTAGTCCATTTTTTATGTGGTAAGAAATTATCTATTTGGTTATCTTTTCCCCCTGCTTTCAAAAATGTATTTTGTCTGAGGAGTAACTTTTAAGGGATATCTGCCTGTAAAGCAAGCAGTACAGTAATCTTTAGGATTTTTCACGCAGCTTAAAAGACCTTTAAGGCTAAGATAACCCAGGGAATCAGCTCCAACTTTTCTTCTTATCTGTTCCACCGTATGTGTTGAGGCAATTAGTTCTTTTTGTACAGGGGTATCAATTCCAAAAAAACATGGAAATCTTATGGGGGGAGAGCTAATCCGAAAGTGAATTTCCTTTGCACCCCCTTCACGTAAAAGTCCTATAATCTTTTTGCTGGTAGTTCCTCTTACAATGGAATCATCCACCAGTACCACCCTTTTTCCATTAAGAACTTCTCTTATTGGATTTAGTTTTATTCTCACCTCCATATCCCGTACGAGCTGAAGAGGTTGAATGAAGGTTCTCCCTATATAGTGGTTTCTCGTAAGTCCCATTGTATATGGTATTCCACTTTCCTTTGCATATCCCAATGCAGCTGAAATTCCAGAATCAGGAACTGGAACTACCAGATCTGCTTTGGCTGGATGTTCTCTTGCAAGGACCCTTCCCATTTTTTCCCTTACCTTATGAACACTTTCTCCAAATACTATACTATCAGGTCGGGCAAAATAGATATGCTCGAAGATGCACTGTGCCAGTTTTTTTGGTTGTTTAATAGTATAGGAGTTAACCCCTTTTTGATCAATAATTACCATTTCTCCTGGCTTAATTTCTCTTACGTACTTTGCTCCAACTAAATCAAAGGCACAGGTTTCAGAAGCAAGGAGATAACTTGAATTAATCAATCCCAATACAAGAGGACGAAATCCAAATGGGTCTCTTGCTCCAATTAATCTGTCATTGAAAAGGATAAGCAAAGAATAGGCCCCTTTTACTTTCCTTAACGCCTCAACAAGTGCTCTTGTCTTACCCAGGGATTTACTAAACTTTGTAAAAAGATGAACAATTATTTCTGTATCCATTGTAGATTGAAAAATAGAACCTGATGATTCTAACCTTTTTCTGAGCTGTAAGGCATTTATTAAATTACCATTGTGGGATATAGCTATTCCTTCACCGAAAAAACTTATAAGCAAAGGTTGGATATTGGATAAGGAGGTGGATCCTGTGGTAGAGTACCTGTTATGACCAATTGCCAGATGGCCAGGTAAACTGGTAAGAATATCCTCGTTAAAAACAGTATCTACCAGTCCTAATCCTCTGTGAACCGAAACATTAAATCCATCAGAAGTTACAATACCGGCACTTTCCTGTCCTCTATGCTGGAGGGCATAAAGACCCAGATAAGTTAATTTTGCAGCCTGGGGATGATTATATATGCCAAATATTCCACACTTTTCGCGCAAAAAACCCTCCTTCTAAAATTTTACCCAAAGACCTTCCTCTGTCAACTTCAGATATTTCAATTATTACTTGATTCTATAGGAAAATATTAGACTTTTCCTTATTTAAGGGGGAGCAGCGCAAGCGTTGAGGGGGAAATGCGAAGCATTGCCCCCTCAATTATCTTGACAAAATTTTGTATAATATTATACAGTATTGGAGTAGATAAGTGCCAGAGAGAAAATTAAGTAAAAATGTCTCCCTTCCACTAAGTCATCAACTACTGGAGATACTGAGGGATTTAATATTAAGGGGTAACTACAAAGCAGGACAGCCTTTTTTTACTGAAAAAGAAATTGCCGAGAAATACGGTGTTAGCAGAACAACGGTTAGAGAAGCTACCTCTCGTCTGGTTTACGAGGGTCTTTTAAGAAGAGAGCGGGGGAAGGGAATGTTTGTTATTAAGCCAAGGGTTCATGAGGAAAGCAGCTTTCTTTTAAGTTACACCGAGGAGATTATAAGCAGGGGTATGAGACCCGGTTCTCACCTTGTAGAGATTCAACTTGATAATTCACCACTGAAGATACGAAATATTCTTCAGTTAAATAAAGCTGACAAAATCATAAAATTAAAGAGGATTCGCTTAGCTGATGGGGAGCCAATGGCCATTCAGACCTCTTATCTTCCCTATACTTTATGTCCGGAAATTTACCATGGTGAGTACAACTGGAATACTCAATCCTTAACAGTAGCTTTAGAGAGATTAGGACTTAGAATAATAAAGGCAACCCAGAGGGTGTACAGTAAAGTAGCTGACGGAGAAGATGCCTTTCTGCTAAATATTAATCAAGGAGATCCTTTACTGGCTCTGGAAAGGACATGCTTTCTTGAAGATAACACGCCCGTTGAATACGCCATAATTTATAACCGGGGGGATAGATGGGATTTTATTATGGAACTTAAAAGAAAAAAAGGAGACTTCAATGAAACTTTACTACGATCCTATAATGTTCAATCAAACTCTTGATGGTATAAACTTAAAAAGGCATATCATAGGTACCTATTACCTGGAAGATCCTTTACCGGGAGAGGATCCCATAGATCATTTCTCTTTAGTCCAAAGTCTTGCCTTTGAGGGATCTACCGGAACCTGGGAAGAGGTAAAAGAACACTCAGAGGATGTTATAGAGCATCTTTCAGGGAAGGTAGTTGGTTACTATCAGATTCCTTCATCTGATAATGTAAAAAGAGCAGTTATTCAGCTTGCCTTTCCTATAGATGCCTGGCAGGCAAATGTTCCCATGATACTTTTATCTATTGCTGGAAACTGCTTTGCCTATTCTGCAAAACTTAGATTACTGGATGTTTATTTTCCAGAGGATCTTTTAACCCATTTTAAGGGACCAAAGTTTGGGATAAGCGGGATAAGGGAGAAGTTAAAAATTTACAATAGGCCTCTTTCCCTGCATATCATAAAACCAAAGATGGGAATGACCCCTGAGCAAACTGCAAAGCAGGTATACCAGACAGCTCTTGGTGGGGTGGATATGGTAAAGGATGATGAGATGACAAGTGATGTTTACAACTCCAGGATGGAGGATAGACTCACTGCTGTGATGGAAGCTCTTAATAAGGCAAAAGAAAAAACAGGAAAACAGGTAATTTACTTTGTAAGCATTACAGATGAGGTAGATAAAATAGTGGATAAGGCAAAAAGGGCAATAGAGCTTGGAGCAAATGGGCTTCTTTTAGCCTACTCTGCAGGTTTATCTATTTTGAGGGTATTGGCAGAGGATCCTGATATTGATGTTCCTATTTTGTTGCATCCCTCTCATATGATTGCCTTAACTCCCAGTATATCCTGGCCAGCAATGGCCAAGATCTGCCGTATCTGTGGAGCAGACCTTATGCTAACCCCAACTTACTGGTCAACTATTCCTATGGTATCCCATGAGGAGGGGATAAGGTGTGCCCAGGTAAAACTCGCTCCTCTTGGGCATATAAGAAGAACCTGGCCCATGCCTGCTGCTGGAATGTATCCGGGACTTGTCCCCTTGTTGGTTAGAGAATTTGGGAAGGATATTGTGATTCCTGCTGGGGGTGGTATGCTTGGACATCCAATGGGATACCAAGCAGGAGCTCGTGCCTGGCAACAGGCAATTGAGGCTACTATGAAGGATATCCCCCTGGAGGAGGCGGCAAAGAATAAAAAAGAGTTAAAAGCAGCTCTTGAGAAGTGGGGAACTTTAAAAAGACCGGAGGTTCACTGGTTTAGAGCTTCCCCCAGATACTACCCTAAACCGGTTAACTTTAATAAGTGAAAAAATGAGCCTGATGGGTCTTGATCTTGGAACTACTGGAGTAAAAGCTATATCCTTTACTCCGGAGGGAAAAGTTTTAGCAAGAGCTTATCGGGAGTACGAGGAGCTTTATCCAAGACCCGAATGGGTGGAGATGGATCCTGAAAAGATATGGAGCTCAACTAAACATGTAATAAGAAAGGTTGCCTTAAATACAAAAAAGGATCCCATTCAGGCTATTGGTCTTTCCGTTTTAGGAGAAGCTGTTACCCCTATAGGAAAGGATGGTAAACCTCTTTACAACAGTATAACTGCTGTGGATAGAAGATCCATTGAGGAGACAAGATGGTTGAAGAGAAACCTGGGGAAAAAGCATTTATTTCAAATCACCGGTATGCCTCCCCATCCTTCCTATTCGATAAGTAAAATTCTCTGGATTAAAAATAACAGGCCGGATATATTTGAAAAAACATGGAAATTCCTGCTTTACGAGGATTTTATCCTGCATAAATTGGGGATTGAACCTGCAATAGATTATTCTCTTGCCGCAAGAACCATGGCTTTTAATATCCATACTAAAGACTGGTCCAGTGAGATACTGCAAAAAATTGGTATTGATAAATCTATGTTTGCCAGGGCTTATCCCTCAGGTGAGGTTGTTGGAAAGATAAATCCTCTAATAGCAAAAGAGCTTGGCCTTTCTACAAAGACAGTAGCTGTCCTGGGTGGACACGATCAACCGGCAAGCGCCCTGGGAGCAGGGATAATAGAGGAAGGAAAAGCTACTGATACCTGCGGAACAGTTGAGTGTGTAACCTGTATCTCAGATAAGCTTGATCTTCCAGAAGCAAGACTTACCTACAACTACGCTACATATCCGTATGTTGTTGAGGGAAAATTTGTAACCATTGCCTTTTTTTATACTGCAGGAGCCTTGCTTAAGTGGTACAGGGATAACTTTGCCTTTGAGGAGAGAAAAATAGCCAGAAAAGAAAAAAAAGATATCTACGAGGTTATAATCGGGCAAACAGGTGATGATCCTTCCTCCCTGCTTTTGCTTCCCCATTTTATGGGAAGTGGGACTCCCTGGTTTGATCCTTTATCAAAAGGTGCAATAGTTGGTCTTACCCTGGGAACAGATCGTAGGGACATTGTTAAGGCAATTCTTGATGGTGTAGGATACGAGCTCAGGGTTAATCTGGAGTTTCTTGAGAAAAGTGGGGTTAAGGTTAAGCTGCTTCATGCTATTGGAGGAGGAGCAAGATCGGAGAAATGGCTCCAGATTAAAGCAGATATAACAGGTAGAGTATTTCGAAGTCTTAAGATTCCAGATGCTGCATGTCTTGGAGCGGCAATTTTAGCTGGAAGAGGAATTGGGGTATTCTCCTCTGTTGAGGAAGGCATTCAGGAAATGGTAAGATACAAGCAGGAGTTTATTCCCAGGAGGGAAAGGCAAAAAAGGTATGAGAATAAATACAGAGTATACAGAAGATTATATAAAGCTTTAAAAAAGATAAATTCTAAGTTAATTTGACTACCTAATTAACTGAGGGTATACTTTAAGCAAGTGTAGCATCCTAAAATTAAAGGTGATAGAAAAAGCCGGGATAAGATAGGTAAGGCCTTTAGTAATAGATATGTCTTTATGACTAAAAAAGAGAAAATTAAAAAGAGATAAAACAAGTTATGTTAGATTTTTAAAGAGTAGAAGAGCAGGCCCAGAAGGAGGTGAGGAAATAAGAAAACCTGCTTGGCAGGGAGGGCCGATTAGAAAGAAAAATTTTCATGAGGACAAATAACCTACATCTCAGGGAGGTTAAGATGAGAAGAGGAAGATTATTTTTAATAGGGATATTGATACTCACCACTATTCTAATGGTGAGTAGTTTAGGTGTCTGCGCAAAAAAAACTATAAGAATTGGTTATGCTGCTCCCTCTTTAATGGACGAAGGACAAGTCGCAATTCGTGAAGGTGCATATGTTACAGCAAAAAAGTTCGGATGGGCATTTACTACTACAGATGCAGAGAGAGATGCTTCTAAACAGATAAACCAAATAGAGTCTTTGCTAGCAAGAGGTATAGATGCTCTTGTTTTTGTACCTGTTGATAGTGCAGCTTTAACTGTATCTGTGGAAAAAGCGAATAAATTAGGGATACCAGTTATTACCATTGATCGAAAGACTACAGGAGGGAAATTACTTCTTACTGTACAATCGGATAACTATTTAGCTGGTAAGCAAGCAGGGGAGTATATGGTTAAATTACTAAAACGAAAATATGGGGAACCGAAAGGATTGGTATTAGAACTCCAAGGAGCTCTCGGAACAAATGTAGCTCAACTTAGGGGAAAGGGATTCAATGATGTGATGGCTAAGTATCCCAATATTAAAGTAATTAGTAAGCCAACTAATTGGTATCCTGATAAAGGAGCAGCTATTACTGAAGATATATTAACAGCTCACCCTGAACTTGATGGTATTTACTGGCATAGTGACTGTATTGGTGCTGGTGTGGTTCCTGCTCTTGAGAGGTTAGGAAAATTAAAGTTGATTGGAGAACCTGGTCATATCTTCTTGGTAGGAATTGACGGCACTAGAGTGATGTTAGGCTATATTAGAGAAAAGAAAGTCGATGCAACTATGTCCCAGCCTTTATTAGATCATGGTAAAGTAGCCTTAGAATTTTTACGTGCGCATTTCCAAGGTGAGGCGATACCTACTTCGGGTCTAGTGATAGAACCCGGTGCGCTTTGGTCACCAGCTCATATCCAAATGGTAAATACCGGCCCTTTAATCAATTTGGCTACTACTCCGGTTGATCTCACTAATGTAGATGATCCAAGACTATGGGGTAACATGAAGAAAAAATAGTACCGTTTAGGGAGAACCTCATTCCTAAGGTTCTCCCTTTATTGTAATAAAATAAATTTAGTAGAAGCAGAATAACTTTTAGGAGAAAAAGAAAGGAATGGAAAACAAACTAAATTCTGAGTCTTTTCTAGAAAAGATTAATTTGTTTGGACTAAAATCACTGGTAATTTCTGGAGCTAAAAAGGACAAATTAAAAAATGTTGTAAGAATAATAGTTCTGGACTACTCTATTTGGATTATTCTATTTGGGATTGTAATGATTCTTTCTTCCTTGACTAGTCGTTTTTTGACAACTGTAAATTTAATGAATATTTTACTTCACTCCTCTATCTTAGGTGTGGTAGTAATAGGAGAATCTATATGTCTTCTCTCAGGAAAGTTTGACCTTTCTGTGGGTTCAACTGTCGGATTAAGCGGAGCTCTAGCAGCATGGTTAATGGTTACCGGACAACCTGCTGCTTCAGGATGGGCACTTCATCCTATTCCTGCTATTTTAATCGTGTTACTTGTAGGTATAGGAATTGGGTTATTTAATGGGTTTTTCATAGCCAAAGTAGGTATGAATCCTTTGTTGACTACACTTGCTAGCATGATTTTTCTTCGAGGGATGGCACTTATTGTAACCTCTGGAGAAAGCCTGTATAATTTTCCTCCTTCATACCAATTCTTGGGAGGGGGAACAATTGGCCCTGTACCTACCGCTGTGGTCATTATGTTAGCTTTATATATAATATTTCATTTTATTTTGAACTGTAAGAAAATCGGAAGGCATATCTACATAGTTGGGGGCAATCCTGAAGCAGCCAGGGCCTGTGGAATAAGTGTAGAGAAAGTTGTGATGCTTGCATTTATGATGAGTGGTTTTCTTGCTGCAGTTGGAGGTATTTTGCTTTCTAGCCGTTTGAACTCAGCTCAAACGATTTCTGGAAGTGGGATGGAGCTCGACGCAATAGCTGCTTCAGTAATAGGAGGTATTAGTTTACAGGGCGGTAGAGGGATTTTGCTTAATACTATTGCTGGAGTTTTGGTAATAGAAAGTATAAGAACAGGATTAGTTTTATTAGATGTACCTGCCTTCTGGATTCGTTGTACTATGGGATTTGTTATTTTTCTTGCTATATTAATGGATACACTTAAAGTAAAATTAAAATAGGAAAGATTAAAATGGAAAAAATTCCTATCATAAAAATGGTGAATATCTCTAAGAATTTTGGTGCTGTTAAAGCTTTACAAGATGTAAACTTTGAAGTTTACCCCTGTGAGGTGGTAGCGCTTGTAGGTGACAATGGAGCTGGAAAATCAACTTTAATGAAAATTTTGGCAGGGGTTTACCCTCCGAGTAAAGGTGAGATATTTATTGAAGGAGAGAAGGTTAACTTTACCAGCCCAGCTGATGCTATTAGTAGGGGAATTCAGATGATATATCAAGATTTAGCAGTAGCAGATAATATCGATGTAGCAGGGAATATTTTTTTAGGAAGAGAGCTTGAAAAAAAAGCTTTAGGAGGGTTTACAAAAATAATAGATAAAAAGAGAATGGAAGAACTGGCTTGGGAGGCTTTAGAGAGAGTAAAGATTAATATTGGATCAGTAAGAGAAAAAGTTGAAAATCTTTCTGGGGGACAGAGGCAGGCAGTAGCTATAGCAAGGGCAATCTCTGCAAAAGCTAAAATCATAATTATGGATGAGCCTGCTGCTGCTCTAGGTGTAAAGGAAACTCATGAACTTTTAGAACTTATAAAGGATTTAAAGGAGAAGAAAATCGCTGTAGTTTATATAAGTCACAGACTGGAAAATATTTTTGAAGTTAGTGACCGAGTTATTGTGTTAAAAGGAGGAAAACGAATAGCTGATAGACAAACTAAAGATACAACTATGGAAAAAATTAGACAACTAATAGTAGAGGGAGTTTAGATGAAGATAGGAAGAATAGTTGATCTAAGCCACAAATTATATCCTGGAGAAGAGGAGTATAAACTGGAGGTAAGCTATCATTTTGTTGATGAACTCTATCCTCAGTATAAACGTAGACCCAATGATTGGTACATTTTAAGTGAGGTGAGCTTCATTCCCCATATAGGGACACATATAGAGGTTCCTTATCACTATTTAAAGGAAGGAAAAGATATTTCTGCGTTTCCAATTGAGAAATTAATTGGAGAAGCTGTTGTACTTGATTTTACCCATAAAAAAGTTGGAGAAGCCATCGATAAAGAAGATATAGAAGTTTATCAGAATGAGATAAAAAAGGGAGATATAGTTCTTATCAAAACAGGTCTTAGTAAATTTTACAGAACTCCCAAAGCACACGATAGACCCTACTTAACTCCTGGAGCTGTAAGTTGGCTAATCCAAAAAAAAATAAATTGTTTGGGAGTTGACTGTTCGGGGATAGATCCAAAAGGGTTTGATTATCAGATAAATCATGAGGCTCTTTTTAAAAATGATATTCCCCTAATTGAGTACTTAAATAATCTGGATCAATTAAGAGAAAAGCGAACCTTCTTAGTTGTTCTACCTGTGCCAATCAAGGGGCTAGAGGCTTTTCCGGTTCGAGTAATTGCTATAGAAGGGCTTACTTCAAGATAAATCATCAAAAGGCGAATGGAAGAGGCTAATGAAAAATGGAAAAGGTTAAGTTATTAAAGATCTATAGAAAGATGTTGGAGATAAGAAGGTTTGAGGAAAAACTATACTCTCTATTTCTTACTGGAATAGTGCCAGGGACAATGCATCAGTATATTGGTCAAGAAGCTATAGCTGTAGGAGTATGTGAAAATCTTAGAGAAAATGACTATGTCACCACTACCCATCGGGGGCACGGTCATTACCTTGCCAAGGGAGCCCCTTTAAAGGAATTGATGGCTGAACTATTTGCAAAAAAAACCGGCTGTTGCAGGGGAATGGGTGGTTCCATGCATATTGCTAAGCTATCCTCTGGTATTCTCGGGGGAGGTGGTATTGTAGGTGCTGGGATTCCTATAGCCTGTGGTGCAGCTCTCTCAGCTAAAATTAGAAAAAAAGGTCAGATAGTAGCCTGTTTTTTCGGAGATGGTGCTGTGAACACTGGAGCTTTTCACGAAGGTGTGAATTTGGCTGCAGTATGGAAACTTCCTATAATTTTTGTCTGTGAAAATAATTTATATGCTTTTTCTACTCCTATAAAAGAGGCGGTAGCCATAGAGAACATTGCTGAGCGGGCAAGAGGTTACGGGATCCCGGGTATAGCAGTAAATGGTAACGATGTTTTAGAAGTTTATGAAATTGCTTATCAGGCTATCAAGAAAGCTAGAGAAGGTAGAGGACCAACTCTTATTGAATGTAAGACTTACAGATACAAAGGGCACGCTCGTTTTGACCCTGGTACTTATAGACCTCGCGAGGAGGTTGAAGAATGGTTGAGGAAAGATCCTTTGGTTCTATATCAGAGAAAGCTCATCAAAATGGGGATCATTGATGAGAAGAAAAGCGAAGAGATTGAGCAAGAGGTAAGGAAGAGTATTGAAGAAGCTATAAAGTTTGCTAAAGCGAGTCCAGAACCAGATATAAAAAATTCATTGGAGTATGTATATGCCTGAGATAAAGCAGATAGATACAATTGCAGAAGCTTTACGTGAGGCACTTCGAGAGGAAATGCAAAGAGATCCAGCGGTTATCCTTTTAGGGGAAGATATTGGAGAATTTGGAGGTGCTTTTCAAGTTACGAGAGGGCTGATAAAGGAGTTTGGAAAAGAAAGAGTAAGAAATACACCTATCTCAGAGATTGCCATAATTGGAACAGCAATAGGGGCAGCTTTAACTGGTATGCGTCCTGTAGCTGAGATTCAATACGCTGATTTTTTAACCTGTTGTATGGATCAGATTGCAAATCAAGCAGCTAAGATTCGTCTTATGACAGGAGGACAAGCTAAGGTTCCCATAGTAATAAGGGCACCAGTAGGATCTGCTACAAGGGGAGCCCAGCACGGACAAAGTGTAGAAGCTTGGTTTATGCATACTCCTGGTCTAAAAGTTGCTGTTCCCTCCACACCTTATGAAGCTAAAGGCCTTTTAAAGATGGCCATAAGAGATGACAACCCTGTTATGTTTTTTGAACATAAGCTTTTGTATGGAAGTAGATCTCCCGGAGGTAAACTTAAAGGAACCGAAGGAGCAGTTACAACAGTTAAACCTGCCCCGTACGAGGAGTATACTATTCCGTTTGGTAAGGCAGATGTAAAAAAAGAAGGCAAGGATGTAACTGTTGTTGCCACTTTATTGATGGTCCATAAAGCTCTTAGGGTCGCTGAGAGACTGGAAAAAGAAGAAGGGATAAGTGTAGAAGTAATCGATCCTTGTACTTTAGTTCCTCTAGATGAGGAAACTATCTTAAATTCGGTAAAGAAAACAGGCCGATTGGTAGTTATTAGTGAGGACTGTACGAGAGGTGGAGTAGGGTCTGAAATAGCTGCTATAGTAGCAGAGAAAGCTTTAGATTTTTTGGACGCTCCTATTAAAAGAGTGGGAGCTTTAAACACACCTATACCCTTTGCTCCAAATGTGGAAAAGCATGTTATTCCAAACGAAGAAAGGATATTTCTTGCAATAAAAGAAGTTCTTTCCTCCTGAAAAGTGTATCAATGAAATCAAGTGTAAAAGTTGTGGCAATAGGAGAAGCTGTGGTAGAGATTTTTCGAAAATACCCTGACCAGTCTTTTGATAAAATTGCTGATTTTGTTGGTCCCTTTCCCAGTGGAGCACCTGCTATTTTTGCTGATACTCTGGCTAAATTAGGTTGCCCAGTAGGATTTGTCGGTCCGGTTGGTAAAGATGAGTTTGGAAGGTGTATTTTGAAAAAGCTTAAAGAAGACGGGGTAGATATTGGTCAGATGATCATCCTGCCCGATTGTACCACAGGAACAGCTTTCACCACATATTTCAGTAATGGGAGGAGGAAATTTCTTTACCACATGAAAGATGCTGCTCCAGGTCGATTCTCTCCAGAACATATAAAAGAGGATTATTTTTCACAGGTTGAATTTTTACATATAACAGGAAATGTCTTAGCTATAAGTGATAGCTCACGAAAGGCTTGTCATAAAGCAGCGAACCTGGTAAAAAAAGAAGGTGGTAAGATAAGCTTTGATCCTAATCTTCGTCCCGAGCTTTTAAGTATTCGTGAGATAAGGGCCTTATGTGATCCATTTGTAAAAATGGCCGATATACTGTTACCAGGGGAGGAAGAATTGAAGGTATTGGCCGGTACCAGAGACCTTAAAAAAGCTACTGAAGAATTTATCGGAAGAGGTATCCATATCATTGCTATAAAACAGGGGAAACGAGGGTCTATGATATTTACTCCTCATACACGTTTATATATTCCACCTTTTGAAGTAGAGGAGATAGACCCGACAGGAGCCGGTGACTGTTATGATGCCGGTTTTATATTTGGCTTGTTAAAAGGTTGGGAGCTTGAGAAAATCGGCAAATTTTCTAATGCTGTGGGGGCTCTAGCAGTCACTAAGCGTGGAGGAATGGAGGGTCTCTCTTCCTTATCTCAGGTTATAGATTTTATGAGAGAAAGAGAAAATAATTAAGTGAGGAGGAAAAAATGGGCAGAGCATTGAAATTTTCAGCAGTAGCTTCTGTCTTTGATTCCTGTGCAGATAGGTTTGTTCAGACTGGATATTCGCGTAAAAAAAGCTTTAAGGAATTATTGGAGGCGGCCAAAAAGGTTCCTGATCTTACTGGTGTGGAGCTTGTAGGAGGATGGCATTTGAAAGATGGAAATGCACGAGAGGTAATTAAGATGGTTGAAGATTACGGATTAAAAGTTGCGATTATACTTCCAGAGTTGTGGTCCTCAGCTAAGTGGGGTCGGGGAAGTTTTACCTCCAACGATGAGAAAATAAGAAGAGAGGCTATAGATCAGGTTAAAAGGAGTATGGATCTTGCTAAAGAGATTAATTGTAACCTCGTTAACCTTTGGTTTGGACAGGATGGATATGACTACTGTTTTCAAGCAGACTATATAAAAGCTTGGGATCGAATTATAGACGGTTTAATAGAATGTGCAGACTATTTACCCGATGTAAAAATAGCTATAGAGTATAAAATAAAGGAACCTAGGACTCACTGTTATGTAGGAACAGTGGGTAAAGTTGCTTTGTTAACTTATCAGGTTAATCGCCTGAATGTAGGAGTGACTCTTGATGTAGGACATGCTCTTGAAGCATACGAAAATATGGCTGAATCTGTAGCCTTGCTTAAAAGGTTTGGAGATAAGCTCTTCCATCTCCATCTTAATGACAATTATCGTCTCTGGGATGATGATATGATTCCTTCTGCTGTTCATCTCATAGAATTTTTAGAACTTCTCTATTGGCTGGATAGAATAGAGTATAATGGATGGTATTCTGTGGATATTTTCCCCTACCGTGAGGA
>Ga0164318_10004235_pt1 | contig 13734 bp, 8 predicted proteins | sample GuaBasSedimGuay9_FD_113734 | JGI IMG/M metagenome (GOLD analysis project Ga0164318, IMG submission 113734) | Subseafloor sediment microbial communities from Guaymas Basin, Gulf of California, Mexico - Guay9, Core 4571-4, 0-3 cm | ecosystem: Environmental > Aquatic > Marine > Hydrothermal vents >...
CGGCCTCGTGGACGATGACGCGCTGGACGCTCACGCAGCTCTGCCCGGACTGGTAGTAGCCGCCGAAGACGATGCGGGAGACGGCGTCGGCCACGTCGGCGTCGCGCTCCACTATGACGGCGGCGTTGCCCCCCAGCTCGAGGGCGACGTTCTTGCGGCCCGCGCGGGCCTTGAGCTTCCAGCCCACGTCGTGCGAGCCGGTGAAGCTGAGGAGCTTTATCCTGTCGTCCTCCACGAGGGGGGCGGCGTCGGGACCGCGGCACGGCAGTATGGAGAAGGCGCCCTCGGGAAGCCCGGCCTCGGCGAGCACGCCGCCGATTATGAGGGCCCCTATGGGCGTGAGGCTCGCGGGCTTGAGGACGAAGGGGCACCCGGCGGCGATGGCGGGGGCCACTTTGTGCGCCACGAGGTTGAGGGGGAAGTTGAAGGGGGTTATGAAGGCGCAGGCGCCCACCGGCACGCGCTTCCACATGCCGCGGTAGCCCGCGGCGCGGGGGGAGATGTCGAGGGGGATGACCTCGCCGTACATCCTCACGGCCTCGTCGGCGGCCACCCGGAAGGTGTCGATGAGGCGGGTGACCTCGCCGCGGGCGTCGCGTATGGGCTTTCCGGCCTCGACGCAGAGGGCGAGGGCGAGCTCCTCGAAGCGCTCGCGGAAGCGGGCGACGCAGTGTTCGAGCACGGCGCGGCGCTCGTAGGCGGCCATGCGCCTCATGGCGGGCTCCGCGGCGCGGGCGGCGGCTATCGCCTTCTCGATGGCGTCGGCGTCCGCCAAGGCGACCTCGGACACCTTCCCGCCGGTGTACTTGTCGGTCACATCGAGCGTGAGGCCGGTATCCACGGGTTTCCCGGCCAGCCAGAGCGGATAGCGTTTCTCGAGCATTCCTTCCTCCCCGGCGCGGAAGCGGGGCCGCGCCGTCCCCCTACAATGTTATCCCTCCGCCGCCGACGGTCAAGGGGGACGTTTCGCCTGGTACGAAAACGGAACGGAGGTATCATTCGTTACGGTCGTCGTTTCGGTTCATCGCAACAACCCAACGCAGGTAACGAGAAGGAGGTATGACATGAGAACAGGTATCACGCTGGACGACGTGCGCGCAGCGTACAGCGGATGATGCAAGGTGGCGGCGATATTCTGGAGTACACGCCGCGGGGGCTCATCATGGCCGCGGGGGCGGCGCCGGTGTGCATGTGCGGAGGGGAGCCACCGGACGGCGCATCACGGACGAGCGGCTCCGCGAGGCGATAAGGGCCATGAACGAGGAGCGGCGTTTGAGAATGGAGATAGCGTCCTTCGCCGGAAGGGGGCTCACGGGCCGGGAGGTGCTGCCGGCGCTGGCCGGCCAGCGGCGCTGAGGCCGAGGCGGGCCGCAGGAAAGAGAGACGGGGCGCGCAGGCGCCCCGTCTTCGGTTTCGAGGGGGGGAGGGTTCGCGCTCAGTGCTTGCCGCCGCGGCCGCCCCTTCCGGAGTCCACTATCTTCTCGCCGCAATCGGGTATGTTCTGGTTGTCGGGCTCGTCGTCGGGCTTCACGGGCCCGGCGCCGAAGTCCTGCGTCCAGAAGTTGTCGAAGACGCCCACGCCTATCTCGGTGTGCTTGGAGCTCAGCATGTTGCGGTGGTGGCCGGAGCTGTTGTACCAGCCGATGAAGGCGGAATGGGCGTCGCCCATGCCGCGGGCTATGTTCTCGCCGCTGCCCGCGGAGTAGCCGGCCTTCGCCATGCGCTGGTAGGGAGTGGTGTTGTTGAAGGGGTCCACGTGGGCGAAGAAGCCCTTGGTGGCCATGCGCCAAGAGTGGAGGCGGGCCGCCTTGGTTATGAGCCTGTCTATGCGCAGGTAGGGGAGGCCCATCATGAGGCGGTATTCGTTGGTGTACCTCACCACCGCCTTCTCGTCCTTGGTGCGCTTGCCGGGTATCTCGAGGAGCTCGTTGTAGTCCTTTATCTTCATGGAGTAGGTGTACACCCTCATCTCGTGGGGATTGAGGGTGGTGTTGATGTTCACCTTGCTGTTGAGGGCGTCGAGGAGGGTGTCGAGGTCCAGCATCTTGTCGCCGGCGTCGTAGCCTATCTCGCCGAGGCATTCCTGTATATCGCGGGCGCGGGCGACGAGGGCCTTGAGCTTGGGGTCGGCCTCGATGATGCCCTTGATGGGCGTCTCGTATATCTCGCGCACCCTGTTGACGGCCTTGTCCACTATGGGCTGGCCCACGGCCCCGTGGTTCTCGTCGGGGTATATCTTCTTGTCGAAGATTATCTTGAGCGCTTCCTTGCGGCGCTTGCGGAGCTCCTCGTGGAGCTTGTCCACCATGGCGAGGGTCTTGAAGACGTCGCTCTTCTTTATCTTCTCCAGCAGGTCGGTGAGCTTCATGGTGAGCTGCGAGACGACGAGGTTCTCGTTCTGCTCGGCGAGTTGGACGAGCGCCGCCCGGGCCTTGTCGCGGACGTCCTCGTCCTTCGAGTCGAGGCGGGCCACCTCCTCGAGCACGCGCTCGCGGAGCTTCGTCTCGGCGAATTCCTTCGGCGTGAGCCAGTTGCCCTTGTAAACGATGAAGCCGTCCTCGGGAATGGGCTTGCCGGAGTAGCGGGCGTAGAGCAGGTCGAGCTTGGGCTTGAGGGTCTTGTCGGCCTTCAGCGCCTTGGTCATGTAGGACAGGGCCTCGTGGCGCATGTTGAACTCGAGGCAGAAGACGGCTATGTTGAAGAACAGGTTTTTGGGCTTGGCGGCGCGGGAGAGGCGCTTGCGGAACAGCTCGGCGAGTTCGCGCGGTTTGTAGCTCATCCACTTCTTCACTACGGTGCCGCCCTCGGTGCGGAGGGTGATCCCCTTCTCGTCCACCTTGGCGATGGTGCCGGAGAGGCCGCGGCCGAAGTCGAGCCGTTCGCCCTTGTTGAAGGTGGAGCGGAGCCAGTCGAAGGCCGCCTTCATGGCGCGGACTTCTTCGAGCCTCGCCTTGAGGCGGGCCTTGGCCTCGTCGTCCACGAGGGCCTCGTAGTAGTCCTGCAGGTACTTCACCGCCCCTGCGAAGTCGTAGCGGAGTATCATCTTGTCGGATTCGGAGTCGGTGAAGCGCTTGAGTATGTCGGCCTCGGCGGTCTTGGCCGGGCCCGCGGCGTTGCCGGGGACGGCGGTCCCGCCCTTCCGGAGCGCGGCGAGCTTCTGCTCCGCCAGCTTCTTGTATTCCGGTATGCCGAGACGCTCGATGATCACCTGCAGGCACTTGAGCGCCTCGTCCATCATGTTCTCGCGCACGTAGAAGTCCACGAGGTCCCAGTTGTACTCGAACTCGTCCTTGGCCTCCTGCACGTACTGGTTTATGTGGGAGTCGAGTATGTCCAGGTACTCCGCCCAGCGCTCGGGGAAGAGCTCGGACAGCATCTTGGCGTAGCGCTTCTTGTAGAGGCGGAGCATGGTTATCGCCTCGCCGTAGTACTTCTCGCGCGCCTTGGCCTGGGAGGCGACGATGGCGCGGTCGAACGAGGTGGTGACGGCGTCGCGGATGAGGCTGGGGAAGTTGGGGCGCTTCTCGCCGCGGCGGATGCGGACCTGGTCGCGGTCGTGGTAGCGGGCCTTCCAGAGCTTGTACTCGCGGTAGAGCTCGTTCAGGGCGATGGGGTCGTCCCGCACCCGGTCTATCCTGTCCTTTATGTCCTTGAACTCGCGGTAGGCCTGGTCGTAGATGCGGCGCCAGTCTATCTCGTTGAGCTTGCCCTCGCAGAGGTGGATTATGCCCAGAAGCTCGCGTTCCTCGGGGGTGCCGGGGAACTCGCGGCGGGCGGAGCGGGCGGCCTGGATGGCCTCCTTGTACTTGCCCTGGCGCACGAGCTTCTTCACCTCGTTCACCGCCTGCTTCGCCTGGGCGCGGTTGTACTTGAGCGTGTCGTCCTGGTGGGAGGAGGAATTGACGAGCGCGAAGCCCACGGCCAGCGCGAAGATGACCACCGCCGCGATGCTGAAGATGATCTTTATGAGCTTGCTTTCCTCCTCGCGCTCCTCGAGCATGGCCTTCAGCCGGGCGCGGCGTTCCTCGAGCACCTTGGGGTCGAGCTTCCGGCCGGCCTTCTTCTTCAGGTCTATCGGCATGAGCGCCATGATGGTGCGCTCGCCCATGGGGACGGGCTCTTCTTCTTTCTTCTCCTCGGCCGGATTGTGGAAGACGAACTCCACGCTTCCCACGCGGATGCGGTCGCCGTCCTTGAGGTCCTCCATGAGGGCGGGGGTGCCGTTCACGAGGGTGCCGTTGGTGGAGCCCAGGTCCACGAGCTGGAACTTGTCGAAGACGCGCTCGATGCAGAAGTGGCGGCGGCTGAGCTCCTCGCGGTCCACGCGTATGTCCGCCTCGGAGCCGCGGCCGACGGAGATGATGTCCTTCGTTATCTCGAACTTCTTCTCCTCGCCGTCCAGCACGCAAGAGAGCCAGGCGGGGGCGAGCTCCTCGGAGCGGGTTATCTCGCCGCTTCCCTTGAGCTCGCCGTCCATGGTGACCTGCACCACCTTCAGCACGGTGCTGCCGAGCCTGATGACGTCGGCGGGGGCTATGTCGCACTCGCGGACCTTTATGTCGTTGATGACCACGCCGTTGCGGGAGTCGAGGTCCTTGACGTGGAAGCGGCCCTCGCGGTACTCGAAGACGCAGTGGCGGCGGGAGACGTCGGTGTCCTCGAGCTTCAGATCGGCCTCGGTGGAGCGGCCGACGAGGAAGGAGCGCTTTTCCATTCTCGCGGTGCGCTCGGGGGCGTCGGGTTCCTTTATCTGGAAGAGGACCACCGTCTCCACGCCGTCGCCCTCACCGGAGTCGGGGGCGGGGGCGTTCTTCAGTTCGGCGGCTATCTTGTCGGCGAGGCCCGCGGGAGGCTCCGCGCCGCCCGCGGAGAGGGCGGCCTTCAGGAGCGAGTGCTCCCTCTCCGCTGCCGCGTACCACTCGCGGAGCTCGTCGTCCTTCGCCATGGCGGACAGGAGAGCCGCCTGTTCCTCGGGGGAGGCTTCGCCCTCGACGGCGGCGTCAATAATCCTTAGAAGTTCTTCCTTGCCGTATTCCGCTTTCATTCGGCACCTTCCTGAAGCTTCCTTCTGACCGCCGAGCGAAGCTCGTTCTTGGCCCGGTAGAGCTTCACCCGGAGGTTGTTCTCGGTGATTCCCATCACTTCGGCTATCTCGGCGTTCTTCATGCCGAAGCGGTACTTGAACAGTATCATCAGCCTGTAGCCCTCGGGCAGTTCGTCCACGGCCTCCCAGAGTATCCGGCGCATGCGGTCGCCCTCGTCCTCCAGGTCGAGCGGGGGTTCGGACGGTGGAGCGGTCGCCTCGAGCTCCTCCACCTGGTGCTCCGGGTTGCGCCCGCGCTTCTTCAGGCGATCCATGCACCTGTTGTAGGCGATCTTGAACAGCCACGAACTGAGGGGCCTGTTGGGATCGAAGGAGCCGATGCTCTTGTACATCCTGAGAAAGACCTCCTGAGTGGCGTCCTGCGCCTCCGTGGGATCGCCCAGGCATTTCAGGCAGATGCTGTACACCGGCCTTATGAACCTGTTCACGGCCTCGTTGAATGCGGCTTCGTCGCGTCGTTTCAGTTCTTCGGCCAACTCTCTGTCGCTTTTTTTCGGGTTGTTTTCCATTCTTCCTTACCGCCGTCTCCGTGAATATGCACAAATTCAAAATTCAAACGAGCGGGCGGGGCACCGTTATGCCGCCCCCGCGCCGGGATTTCCTTATCCGCTCCGCCTCGGCTTGGAAACCGGGACGGCCCATGAGGGCGTAGGCGGCGCGTTTGCCCGCCTCCACGCCCGGCTGGTCGTAGGCGTCTATGTCCAGAAGCTCGCCCATGTAGGCGACGGCGAGCTCCCACAGCATGAAGAGCTGGGCCACCGCGGCGGGGGAGACTTCCTCCAACTCCACGAGGCAGTTCGGCCTGCCCGCGTCCGTCAAAGCGACGATGGTGCCCGTCATCTCGGCGGCCATGAGCTCGTTCAGCGTGTGCCCGCCGAGATAGGCGAGCGGGGAATCCGGCGGTGGGGCGGGTATCTCCACCGTCCGGCCGTGGTCCTTCACGCCGGTTATCACGAAGGCCTTGTCCCGCGGGCCTTCGACGTAGAGCTGCACCTGCGAGTGCTGGTCGGTGACGCCGAGCGCCTTTATCGGGGTGGGGCCCACCTCCACCACGCGGCCGCCGCGGTCCAGCCGCTTGCCGAGGCTCTCCGCCCAGAGCTGGCGGTACCAGTCGGCCGCGTCGCGCAGGCGGGACGAGTAGGGCATCATCACGTGGTTCCGGTAGCCCTTCAGGTAGAGCAGGAACAGCGAGCAGGCGAGCCAGAGGGAGGGGTTGTCGGCGAGCGGGGCCTCGAGGACCGCCTTCACGTAGTCGCCCGCTCCGGCGAGCAGGCCCTCCACGTCCATGCCGACCGCAGCCGCCGGGGCGAGGCCCACGGGGGTGAGCACCGAGAAGCGCCCGCCCACGCCGGGCGGTATGGGGAAGGCGGTGAGGCCGTCGCGCCGCGCTATTTTCCGCAGTTCGCCGTTCTCCGGGTCGGTTATCGCCACTATGTGCTCGGCGGGATTGAGCCCGGCGCGCTCCACCATCTCCCGCACCACGAGGTACTGGGACATGGTCTCGGCGGTGGTGCCGGACTTGGAGATGACGAAGAAGAGCGTTCGGGCCGGATCGCAGCCGGAGAGCCAGGCGTCCAGCACGAAGGGGTCTATGTTGTCGAAGACGAACAGCCGCGGCGCGCCGCCGCGGGAGTCGGGGGGAAGCAGGTTGTGGAAGGGATGGTTCAGGGCGGTGTGGAGGGCGATGAGGCCGAGGGCGCTGCCGCCTATGCCCAGCACCGCAACGTCGTCGTACCGGCCGCGGACGGAGCGGGCGAAGGCGAGTATGTCCGAGAGGTCCTGTTCGTGCAGGCCGAGCCAGGCGAGATCCCCCCGGCTGCGGCGCTCGAGCACCGCTTCCGACACGCGCGGCGCTATCTTCTCCATCTTCTCGAGGTCTTCCTCCAGGAGTCCCCTCCCCAGTCCCAGGGCGCGGTGAGTGAAATTTGTGAAGTCAACCGTCAACATAGGGCGGCCGGACGATTCCGTCATCTCGCCCTCCTTTCGGTCGGCGTTTCGGCGATGCGGAAACGATTATCCCATTTTTGAGCAATCATACATGCACTTTTTGGAGCCTAACAGGCGGTATAATCTCCGAAACCTTGAAAGGTCGGTGCCGATGAGCGATGAAACCGGCGGGCGCATCCGCCTGTTTTCAGGGGCGGCGAAGGGCGCGGCGGCGTTGCTTCTGGCGGCGCCGCTGGCCTATTCCGTGAACCTCGGGCTGGTGAAGCACAAGGGGCTTCCGGCGGGGCCGTACCTGACCCTCGCCGACCTCGTCGCGGCGGCGCTGCTCGTGCTGCTCGCCGTCGCCGCCCTGCGCGGGGGCAGGCCCAGGCTGTTGAGGATGCCTCCCCTCCCTGCGGTGCTGCTCGTGCTCTGGTGCCTCACCGGGCCGTTGAGGACGGACCCGGACGTGCCGGTGGGGACGGCGGCCATGTTCAAGGAGGTCGTCCAGCTCTTCGAGTACCTCGCCGCGGGCTTCTTCGTGTTCGCCACCGCCATGCACGACCGCAGGACGACGGGGCTCATGTTCGACGCCCTGGGCGTCTCGCTGACCGCCGTCGCCGTCCTGGCGCTGGTGCAGTACTTCGATCCGGGCGTGACCGACTTCATGGTGAGGGGCACCTTCGGCGACAACAGCGCCATGTCGGCCTTCCTCGCGGTGGGGCTCCCGCTGTTCGCCGCCTCGGCCTTCACGGCGGGTTCGCGGTTCCGCCGGGTGTGGGCCGTGGCGCTCGCGGCGGCGGTGTTCTGCGTCGTCCTAAACGGCTGGCTGTTCGCGGCGGCGTTCATGGGCATGGGCCTTCTGTTCTCCCTGCGCGGGCCCGCCGTCGGGCTGCTGGGGACCGCCGCGCTCGTCGCCGCCTGCGCCCTCGCCTTCTCGGTCCTGCCGCGGGACAACGCCGCGCGGCTGTGGGAGACCGCCTCCATATACCACCGCGACGACACCGGCATGGTGCCGCCGGACTGGGGGCGCAAGGCCTTCGTGGTGTCCGCGAGGGTTCGCAACTGGCAGGCCGCCTCGCTCGCGGCCCGGCGTAGGCCCCTCGTGGGCTACGGGCCTTCGGCGTACTCGAACGCGGTGCGGCCGGAGTTCTACTTCGACCCGAAGTTCCCCGCCTCCACGGCGGACCCGGCGGCCTACGACATACACGTGGACGAGCCTTCGTCCTTCTCCACCTACCTCGTGCTGCTGGTGGAGGAAGGGCTGGTGGGGCTGCTGCTGTTCCTGCTGCTGCTGGCCTCGGGAGTCCGGTGGGCGGCGCGCGCCGCGGCGGCGGGCGGCACGGTGGGGCTCGCGGGGAGCGGCGCTCTCGGCTCGCTGGCGGCGGCGTTCGTGGCGGGACAGTTCACGAACCTGCTGGACAGGGGCGTGGCGTTCCTGCTGGCGTTCGTGCTGGCGGCGGCGTTCGTGCTGTACGAGTACGCGGAGGGCTTCAGGGAGGAAGGTCGGTAAGAGGAACCGGCCGGCGGGCGGCACGTCGAACATTTGTCCTGCCGGAACCGGACAATTGACAGCGAAGGGACACGCGCGATGGAGACACGCAAACTGCTCGGCGAGATAATGCTGGAGTTCGGCTTCGTCACCGAGAGGCAGCTCAACGAGGCCCTCCAGCGCCAGCAAAGGGAAAACGAGGGCCGCAAGCAAGGCGCAGTGATGATAGAGCTCGACTACGCCACCGACGCCGAGGTCACGCGCGCGCTGGCGAGGCAGTTCAACCTGGAGATGGTGTTCATAGACGACCTGAAGATAAACCAGGCCGTCATAGACAAGGTGCCCGGCGAGCTGGCCAAGACCCACAACATAATGCCGGTGGACTACAGCTCCGGCGTGCTGACGGTGGCCATGGGCGACCCGCTGGACCTGGACTCCCTGGACAAGATAAGCTTCGTCGTGAACGCGCAGGTGGAGTGCGTGCTGGCGAGGCCCGGCGGCATACGGGACGCCATCGCCAACTACTACGGCCTCGCCGAGCAGGAGCTCATCGAGCGCATGAAGGCCGACACCGCCGCCGGGGTTGAGATAACCACGCGGGGCATGGACGACCTGGAGATGATGGAGGGGGACGACGACGACGCCCCCATAATCCGCTACGTCACCAGCATGATAACCGAGGCCATGCGGTCGCGCGCCTCGGACATCCACGTCGAGCCCATGCCCGACCGGGTGAGGGTGCGCTACAGGGTGGACGGGATATGCTTCGAGGCCCGCACCATTCCGAAACGCCTCCAGGGTCCCATAATCTCCCGCATAAAGATAATGTCCGGCATGGACATAGCGGAGAAGCGCAAGCCGCAGGACGGCAGGATAAAGATAAAACTGCTGAACCGCGACATAGACATACGCGTCTCGGTGCTTCCCGCCACCCAGGGCGAGAGCGTGGTGATGCGAATACTGGACAAGGAGACGCTGCTCTTGGGCCTCGAACAGCTCGGCTTCCACCAGTCGGATTTCGAGACGTTCTCGAAGCTCATCAAGCGGCCGAACGGGATAATCCTCGTCACCGGCCCGACGGGCTCGGGAAAGACCACCACGCTGTACGCGGCCCTGAACACGCTGAACCGGCCCGACAAGAAGATAATCACCGCCGAGAACCCGGTGGAGTACCACATCGACGGTATAAACCAGTGCAACGTGCACCCGAAGATAGGGTTCACCTTCGCCAGGATAATCAGGGCCATGATGCGCCAGGCCCCGAACATAATCCTGGTGGGCGAGATACGCGACCTCGAGACGGCGGAGATAGCGATACAGGCGGCGCTCACCGGGCACCTGGTGTTATCCACGCTGCACACGAACGACGCGCCGTCCGCCATAACGCGCCTCATAGACATAGGGGTGAAGCCGTTCCTCGTGTCGTCCTCCATACAGGCGGTGATGGCCCAGAGGCTCGTGAGGAAGATATGCCCCGACTGCAAGGAACCCTACGAGCCCGAGTACGGGAAGCTGCTCGCGGTGGGCATGACCCGCAAGGAGATAGAGTCCACCACCTTCTACCACGGGGCGGGATGCCGTTCCTGCAAGAACACGGGCTACCGCGGCCGGATAGGCATATTCGAGCTGATGGTGATGAGCCACACTTTGAGGGAGCTCGCCTTCAGCGGCGCCACCACGGACAGGATAAGGGAACAGGCGATAAACGACGGCATGCACACGCTGGTGAGGGACGGCATAAGGAAGATCGTGGCCGGCATCACCACGGTGGACGAGGTGCTCAGGGCGGCGAGGACCGTCGAATGAACCGTCCCTCTCCCGCTTCTTCTCATACTTATTTTGAAAGTCTTCGAAGTAGGAGAAGGGCGGGAAGGCTTTGCAGGAAGCGCGTGGAAAACTTCGCAACCGTCGTTCTTGACTGGACTTGTGAATCGCATCCTTCCTACATCTCCGTGAAGGATGAGTGCAGGAAAACCGCGGCGCCTGTAGGTTTCGGAAAATCCTTTCCTACACCGCAGAACGGGGCGGAAGGTAACGGAATGAGAATCCTACACGAATTCACCGCAACCGACACACTTCCTTCACGGTGTGTAGGAATCATTGTTGATAACTCACTCAACGCCTTGAACTGCAAGGATTTGCGTTCCGGAGCGCTTCCGCCGCACCGCGGGTGCGTCAAAACGACAAGCGGGCGGGGCCGGCGGGAACGTGTCGAAACGACACACGGGAGAGCACCATGGGCTATTCGCTGAACAAGCTGCTCGATCTGGTCATCGAGGAGAACGCGTCCGACCTCCATCTCATAGTGGGGCGCGAGCCGGTCGTGAGGCTTCACGGCAGGCTGATGCCGGCGGGATCGGCGCTGCTCACCGCCGCCGATACCCGGGCGATGGTGGAGCAGATCTGCTCGGAGCACAAGAGGAAGTGCTTCAGCGAGGAGGGCGGAGCGGAGTTCTCGTTCTCGTACAACGGGAAGGCGCGCTTCCGCGTCTCGGTGTACAAGGAGAGGGGCAATCCGGCGCTGGCGATACGCCTCATTCCGTCGCGGATAATGTCGCTCGACGAGATCGGCCTTCCGTCGAGCTTCAAGAAGCTGCTGGAGCGGCCGCGCGGGCTGATACTCGTCACGGGGCCGACGGGCTGCGGCAAGACCACCACGCTGGCGGCGATGATAGACCACATAAACACGAATTTCGGGCACCACATACTCACCATCGAGGACCCGATAGAGTACTACCACCACCACAAGAACTCCATAATCACGCAGCGGCAGGTCGGGGAGGACGTGGGCACCTTCCACGAGGCAATAGTGAAGGGGCTCAGGCAGGATCCCGACGTAATCATGGTGGGCGAGATGAGGGACCTCGAGACGATGGGCGCGGCCATAACGGCGGCGGAGACGGGGCATCTCGTCTTCGGCACGCTGCACACCATCGGGGCCGCCACCACCATAACGAGGATAATAGACGCCTTCCCGCCCGACCAGCAGGACCAGGTGAGGACGCAGCTCTCGCTGTCGCTCGTGGCTGTGGTGACGCAGCAGTTGCTTCCCAACCGGGACGGCACGGGGAGGCACGCGGCGTTCGAGATACTGGTGGTCACGAACGCGGTGAGCCACCTCATACGCGAGAACAAGATATTCCGCGTGGACTCCGTGATCCAGACCGGGCGGCAGCTCGGCATGACGCTGCTGGACGACTCGATATACGAGCTGTACGCCGCGGGCAAGATAAGCGAGGAGACGGCGATCCTGCGCGCGCAGGATCAGGACGGAATGAGGAAGAAGATATACGGCGGGTTCGAGGCCGGCCGCAAGAGAAGGTAGAGGGCGCAGGAGATGGCGAAACTCGTCAAGAAGCTGGGAGAGATACTCGTAGATCTGGGCAGGGTGAAGCCCGAGGACGTCAAGAGGGCGCTCGCGATACAGGACGAGCGGGGCGGCGCGATAGGCGAGATACTCGTCTCGATGGGTGCCTGCACGCGGGCGGACGTCCACTACGCTCTCGGCATACAGCAGGGCATGGAGGTGGTGGACCTTCGGACGGCGGACGTCCCCGCCGAGGCGCTCGAGAAGGTGCCGAAATCGGTGGCGGAGATATACCGCATCGTGCCGCTCGGCTTCGATTCGGACGGCGTGTTCACCGTCGCCATGGCCGACCCGCAGAACCTGCACATACTCGACGACCTGCGGTTCATGCTCAACTGCGAGGTGAAGGGCGCGGTGAGCAGCGAGAAGGAAGTGATGGAGGCCATCGAGCGGCTCTACGGCAGCGAGGGCGAGACGCTCGAAGACATCATCGCGGCCATAAGCAACGCCGAGGGGCTGGACTTCGACGACGCCGAGTCCATAGACCTCGAGACGCTCCAGAAGGCGGCGGGACAGCGGCCGATAATCGAGTTTCTGAACCTCATACTGCTCCAGGCGATAAAGGCCCGCGCGTCCGACATACACTTCGAGCCGTTCGAGAGGGAGTTCAAGGTGCGCTACAGGGTGGACGGCATACTGTACGAGATGACGCCGCCGCCGAAGCACCTCGCGCTTCCCATCACCTCGCGCATAAAGGTCATGGCGAACCTGGACATTTCCGAGCGGCGGCTCCCGCAGGACGGCAGGATAGACCTCGTGGTGGGCGGCAACCCGGTGGACCTGCGCGTATCCACCCTGCCCACCATCTTCGGCGAGAGCGTGGTGATGCGCGTGCTGGACCGCTCCGTCATCTCGCTGGACCTGGAGGAAGTGGGCTTCTCGGAGGCGGAGCTGGAGTCGTTCAGGAGGCTCATCAAGCGGCCGCACGGGATAGTGCTGGTCACCGGCCCGACGGGCTCGGGAAAGACCACCACGCTGTACTCCGCGCTGAACGAGCTGAACTCGGTGGAGGTGAAGATAATCACCACCGAGGACCCGGTGGAGTACGAGATAGAGGGCCTCATCCAGATACCCATCAATCCCGACATAGGGGTCACGTTCGCGAGCTGCCTGCGCTCCATCCTGCGGCACGACCCGGACATAATACTCGTGGGCGAGATACGCGACCTCGAGACGGCGGAGATAGCCATCGAGGCCTCGCTCACCGGGCACCTGGTGTTCTCCACGCTGCACACGAACGACGCCCCCACGGCGATAACGCGACTGATTGACCTGGGCGTGGAGCCGTTCCTCATCTCGGCCACGCTGGAGGCGGTGATAGCGCAGAGGCTCGTGAGGAAGATATGCCCGCGCTGCAAGACGCCCTACACGCCGACGCCGGAGATGCTGATGGAGCTCGGGCTCAAGCCGGACGAGGTGGAAGGCAGGCAGTTCTACTACGGCAAGGGTTGCGAGTTCTGCAACCACACGGGCTACAAGGGCCGGACGGCGATATTCGAGACGATGATGATGAACCGCGAGCTGCGCGAGCTCGTGGCCGCCTCCAAGCCCACCGAGGTAATACGGGCCAAGGCGCTCGAATACGGCATGCACACGCTGCGCGAGGCCGGTATCATAAAGATATTCGACGGCATCACCACCATCGAGGAGGTGGTGCGCGAGACGCTTCTCGAATGGTAACGGGAGGAGAAAAGATGCCGGAAAAACCCATGAATCCGCTGCCGTTCGTGGTGGTGATACTGCTGCTTGCGGGCGGGGTCGCGTACCTGTTCGTGAACATGATGAGGGAGAGCCCCCTCGACGTGGTGAGAAGCTACTACGAGTGCAAGGACTACGACAAGCAGA
>Ga0164318_10004236_pt1 | contig 13733 bp, 9 predicted proteins | sample GuaBasSedimGuay9_FD_113734 | JGI IMG/M metagenome (GOLD analysis project Ga0164318, IMG submission 113734) | Subseafloor sediment microbial communities from Guaymas Basin, Gulf of California, Mexico - Guay9, Core 4571-4, 0-3 cm | ecosystem: Environmental > Aquatic > Marine > Hydrothermal vents >...
ACTGAATTTTCATTAACAACTATTTGTGAGTTGGGCGATAAAGTAATTTGTGCACAAACTGAAAAGGCACTCCCGAATAGAAATGCTAAGATTAAGATTTTTTTCATAAAGCAACCATGTTTTTAATTTAGTTTAAACTAATCAAAAGGTAGGAAATTTGGTCAGCTTTATTGGCGACAAAGATACTGTAATTATTATTCAAAATGCAAGTATAAATGATATAAATTTATGAAATATTTTCGATTAACAATATAAAATACATATATTCAGTATATTAATGGTTAAAATATTTTGTGTGCTTAAGTGCTTTTCTTGGTGAATTATTATGAAATTGCGTATTTGCATATTTTTAATCAGTTTTAAAATCATGTTATCATCACACGATAGATTATATTAAATTGCAAAACATGTTGACCTAATATATATGTAAGGTACGTGCATATTAAATTGCTTGGTTTTTTGTTATTTTTGCACATCATTAAACAAAACTTCGTTTAGTTTTTCAAATCAGAGACAGACAATTATTTCTCACAAAGGCGCTAAGTCGCAAAGTATGATCATCACAAGTTAAACGAAATCATGAAACATTTGACACAAATACAAAACTGACAAAATGAATTTTAACGAGCTAATTAATAAACGACAAAGCGACAGAGTGTACATAAACAAACCTGTTAGTCGTGAAATAATTAATAAATGTATAAATGCAGCTAGGATTGCACCTTCTGCAAGCAATTCGCAACCATGGAAATTTATTGTAATTGACGATGTTGAGCTAAAAAATAAGGTTGCAAAAAAAACCATTGGGTTATTACGCAGCTTTAACAAATTTGTACCGCAGGCTCCTGTTATTATTGCCATTGTTTTAGAGAAGCCTAAATTATTAACTGAACTTGGTGGAAGACTTAAGAAAAAGGAATTTCCGTTAATGGATATTGGTATTGCTGCTGAACATATTTGTCTGCAAGCTACTGAGCAGGGTGTTGGCTCGTGTATGTTGGGGTGGTTTGACGAGCAAGCTGTGAAAACCTTGCTAAATATACCTGATAATAAAAGCATATCGTTGTTAATAACACTTGGCTATACTCCCGAAGACTATAAACATCGAAAAAAAATTAGAAAAGAAATGAATACGGTGGTGAGTTATAATTCTTATTGAAGTAATAAACCAACTTGTAGTGCCCTTTTGTTAAATCCTTTTGTGCAACTTTATGGTGAAAAAACCAATCAAATTAAATTTATCTTTGCATAAAAATAGTAAAGCTTGATAAATCCTAATACAATACAAACAATATTTGAAACAGCACGAGTTGAAGAGGTTGTGGGCGACTTTATTACTCTTAAAAAACGTGGAGTTAATTACTTGGGATTGTGTCCATTTCATAACGAAAAAACACCTTCGTTTAGCGTAAGTCCTTCCAAAGGTATTTACAAATGTTTTGGTTGTGGCAAAGCAGGAAATGCTGTTGGTTTTATAATGGAACACGAGCATTATTCATATCCTGAGGCACTTAGGTATATTGCAAAAAAATATTCCATTGAAATTGAAGAGGAGGAAGTAACTCCCGAAATGCAGCAACAGCTCGATGAAAAAGAGAGTATGCTTGGGTTAAATACTTTTGTTACGAATTACTTTGCGAAAAATCTTTTCGAGAAAAGTGAAGGTAAGGCTGTAGCTCTTAGTTACCTTAAAGAAAGGGAATTTCGTGAGGCAACCATTCAAAAGTTTGAGCTTGGTTACGCCATTAATCAATGGGAAGATTATTCGAAACATGCTTTGGAAAATGGCTACAAAAAGGATATTCTATCAGCCACTGGGTTGAGCATTGCCAAAGATGATAAACTGCTCGACAGATTTAAAGGCAGAGTTATTTTTCCAATTCATAACCTTACCGGAAGAGTTATTGGATTTGGAGGCAGAATACTTTCATCTGAGAAATCGAAAGCTAAATATCTAAATTCACCTGAATCGGATATTTACAATAAAAGCAAGGTGCTTTACGGTATTTACTTTGCCCGCAATGCCATAGTTAAGCAAGATAATTGCTTCCTGGTTGAAGGTTATACCGATGTAATTTCGTTGCATCAGTCGGGTATTGAAAATGTAGTTTCGTCATCTGGTACTTCGTTAACGGTTGATCAGATTAAACTAATTAGCAGATATACTCCCAATATTACCATTCTTTACGATGGCGACCCGGCAGGTATCAAAGCTTCATTTCGTGGTATCGATTTGATACTGGAACAGGGAATGAATGTTAAGATTGTGCTTTTCCCTGAGGGAGAAGATCCTGATTCCTATGCCCGAAATCATAGCACTGCCGAAACTGAGGAATTTATAAGCAATACTGCTGCTGATTTCATCAAATTTAAAACAGGTTTATTACTCGACGAAACTGCCAACGATCCTGCTGGTCGTGCAAAGCTAATTAAGGATATTGTTCATACTATTTCGGTTATACCCGATGGTATTACACGTTCGGTTTACATAAAAGAATGTAGTGTATTGCTTGATGTTGCTGAGCAAACCTTAATGAATGAGCTAAATAAACTACTCAGACAAAAGTTTAGCAAGCACAGTAATATTCCATCTGATGTTTACCCACCTGAGCCAATAATAGATACTAAGTTAAAGCAAATTGACATAGATCCGCTCGACATTAGTTATCTGGAAAATGACTTAGTAAGGCTATTATTACTTTTTGGTGATAGTGAAGTGGAATTAAAAACTGAAGATAATGAAACTATTGAGGTTGCCGTTTCTGATTTTATAATTGACGACCTTAAAAATGATAATCTTAGCTTTGAGAATAAGCTATTTTGCAAAATATTAGAAGAGTTTAATTATGCAAAAAAAGAAGATAGAATTCTAAATACTGCATACTTTACAAATCATCAAGATCAAGAAATATCAGCAAAGGCAATTGAATTAATCTCAACCCAATACGAGTTAAGCGAAAACTGGGAGAAGAATAAAATTTTTGTAAAAAGAGAAACTGATGATTTGTACAATCTGGTGCTTTCAACTTACATGCCTTATAAATCAAGAATTATTAGTAAGCAGCTCAACGAAATTATGCAACGCCTCAAAGATACTCCTGATGAGGCTAGTATTTATCTGTTACAACAGGAATACTTTGAACTTAAAAAACTTGCCAATCAAATTGATGCTGAGTTGAATAGGTCGTTTAATTATTAGAAGAAATTGCCGCAAATAAAGAAACTTAATTCACTCTAACTCACTGGTGTGTACATGACATGCCTGATTTTTTCATCCAGTCAGGTAGAAACAATTAATAAGGGGACTACTAGCGCAAGTCTGAAGCGCTTGCTCTAGTTATTTTTTTTGGGGAGTAGATTCAATTTTGTTATGGAATAATAAATACTGGTAAACAAGTTTCAGTTCTGAATATGTGAACTTATTATCAAGCCCTTCTTTAGTTTCACTAAAAGTACTTGATTTATGCTCAAGCATGTAATCTGAAATTGATTTTATCTTTTCCTCATTTATTAGTAACTTAACATCTAATTCACCAAGCCCAACATAATGTGCTAGATGCCCTTCAATTGTTGATGCAACAAATCCTCGCTCCTCAGCAATTTCAGCAACCGTTTTGCCAGATTGCAATAAATCAAAAGTCACCTTTTTTGTATCAATTTTCTTTTTTGGGATTTTAACAGGAATTTCAGGTTCTTCTGGGGTTGTATCTTCAATATTATTTTCCTCACGGTAATCATTAATAATATCTAGTAGCTCATCACTAAACATTTTCATTTTTACCTTGCCGATGCCTTTAATTTTGCTTAATGCCTGTGGTGTTGAAGGCAACTTTGTACAAATTTCATTCATTGCTTTGAGTTCAATAACTCTATAAACTTCCCAATCAAGTTCTTCAGCTCGGGCATCGCGCCATGCTTTTAGTATTCGGTATAATTCATGACTATCATTTGCACTACTTGCCGATTTTGATTTTTTAATTTTTATGGAGGCCTTTGGATCTTCAATTGAAGCAAGCGCTCTTGTTTTAAGATAAGTATCAACTACAAATCCATTAGTACATGCCGTTAAACATTTTTGTTTTAGTAAATAATCGAGTTGTAATTTCTCCATCACATTTTTAATCTGCTTTTTAACAACTTTGTTATCTGTTTCAAGAACAAAATTGGAGATAGAAGAATCAATTAATTCAGTCATTTTAGCCAAAAAATATGGAGTCGCTTTTTTTACTCTATTTTGTAGTTCTATGTTTTCTTCGATATTATTATTCTCAGTAAAAAGTGTTTGAAGTTGTCGTTTAAATGTATCTCCAACAGCTACTATTTCCATCCTCACGTTTTTGTTCATACTTGTAAACTCATCAACGGGGTTGTTTTGTAAACTGGAATAATGCTCTTGAAATAGTTTTATGGCATAGTTAATTTGATTGTGTATGATTTTAAAATCAAAAAGGTCGGTAAGAAGTTCTAATTGATATGCATTTTTTGAAGATATTAACTGATTTTCATCAGGTTGATTTTCTTCAACATCTTTTGTGAAATTATTTATGGTACTATCGTGTTTAATACTTTGACGTTGAATTGGAGTACTGAGTACCATGCCCTCCAATGTTTTACATCTGCTAAGTGCCACATAAACCTGCCCATGTGCAAAAGCTGCCTGAGCATCAATAACTGCATTTTCAAAGGTCAGTCCCTGACTTTTATGAATTGTAATTGCCCAAGCCAACTTTAGTGGATACTGATTAAAAGTTCCTTCAACGGTTTCTTTAATTTCTTTGCTCTGGTCGTCGAGGGTATATTTCATTTTTTCCCATTCCACCTTACCAACCTCAATAAGTTCTTCGTCACCAACACATTCAACAGTTACCCTACCACTATTAATATTTGTTATCTTCCCAATTTTGCCATTATAATATTCTTTTGCAGGATTTGGATCATTTTTTACAAACATTACCTGAGCTCCTTTTTTAAGTACAAGCTCAAAATTTGTAGGATAAGTGTATTCGGGAAAAAGTCCTGAAACCTCTGCTTTAAAAGTATGTGATTTTTCTTTCAGTCGACTTAATCTGGATTCGTTTATTTCCTTTGCTTTGGCATTATGTGTTGTTAGAATTATATAGCCAGCTTTATCAGAATCAAAATTAGGGTCGTATCTAGCATTTAATGCATCAATAACAACATTATCAATTTTATTATCGCGAACGTGGTTGAGAAGGTCAATAAACTTTTCGTCACTTTGCCGGTAAACGTGTAATAACTCGATGCTTACAAATTGAGTTTGCAAAAGAGCTTTACTGCTGAAGAAAAACGCAGTATCGTAATGATCTCTTAGTAAATTCCATTCGTCATCTTTAACAACGGGTGCTAGTTGCTGCAAGTCGCCAATCATTAATAACTGAACTCCGCCGAAAGGAAGGTTTCTATTTCTGAATTGGCGTAGGGTTTTATCAATTCCATCGAGTAAATCGGCACGAACCATACTTATTTCATCGATTACGAGCAAATCCATACTGCGGATTATGTTTATTTTCTCCTTGTTAAATCTTCGGGTTTTTAACTTTACCGAGGCTGTTTCTGCACCGGGTATTTGCGGTCCGAATGGAAGCTGAAAAAATGAGTGTATTGTTACTCCTTTTGCATTAATGGCAGCAACACCGGTTGGTGCTACAACTACTAACCGTTTATGCGAAACATTTTTAAGATTATGTAAAAAAGTTGTTTTACCTGTTCCTGCTTTTCCGGTTAGAAAAATATTTTTACCTGTAAATTGAACAAAATCGTAGGCTAATTTTAGTTGTGGGTTGGTTATGTAATCCATAGGTTCAAAAGTAGTAATAAAATGAATGCTGTGGTTGGTCTTTTTTTTACCGCTAAGGCGCTAGGACGCAAAGGTTTTGGTGTTATTGGTGTTATTGTTGTCGGTCTCAATAGCAGCCAAAGTAACAATAGTAGCCTTTTCTATATTTGCGTCAGCTGCGGTAGTAATTGGAGTGATAGCTTGTTGAAATACTGATGTGTTTTTTGTAAGCAAAAGGAGGCTGACAAAGGAAGACCCGGGATTGCTTTACAAAAATACAATCAGTATGAAACAACTATAAACGGAAAGTGCGTAACCGCCCAAATAATAATAAATATTTCAAATTAAATTAATACATTTGCTCACTTAGAAAAAATACAATCAATTGAAAAAGTTATTTAAAATATTAGGTCCCAGCTTATTATATGCGGGGGCAGCCGTGGGGGTATCGCACCTTGTGCAAAGTACCCGAGCCGGAGCCATGTTTAACTTCGATTTAATTTGGATATTGATATTGGCCAACATACTGAAATACCCGTTTTTTGAATTTGGTACCAGATATGCTGTTGCAACGGGCTCAAACTTAGTAGATGGATATCGCAAAGTTGGGAAATGGGCAGTTTCGCTTTTCGCAGTTGTAACTGTGGGGACAATGTTTATAATTCAGGCAGCGGTTACGGTTGTTACGGTTGGGCTGATTGCATATGTGTTTAACATCACCATTAGCATAACGCTGATAAGTGCGCTGGTGTTGGTAATTTCGGTGTTGATACTTGTGATTGGGAAATATAGCTTGCTCGACAAAATTATTAAATTTATTATTGTGCTGCTGGCTGTTTCGACAATTGCGGCAGTTTTTGCAGCCCTTGGAATTAGCAAAGAGGTTACTCCTGATGCAATAAAACATTTTAGCTGGACAAATGGTGCCGACATATTTTTTTTGATAGCTTTTGTGGGATGGATGCCTGCGCCTATTGATGTTTCGGTATGGTCGTCGGTGTGGAATATTGCCAAATATAAAGAGCTGGGATACACTCCTGAATTAAAAGATGCACTAAAGGAATTTAGGGTTGGTTATATTGGAACTGCTTTGCTTGCCATGGGCTTTTTGGCAATGGGGGCATTGGTGATGTATGGTACCGGGGAAGAATTTTCGCAAAATGGAAGAACTTTTGCAGAACAACTTATAACAATGTACACGTCGAGCCTAGGTAGTTGGGCATATTGGATAGTGTCTATAGCCGCAACTACAACCATGATTAGCACTACAATTACGGTAATTGATGCATATCCCAGAGTACTGAATCCTATTTTTAAGAATTTGTTTTCGGAAAGGTGGAACAACATTAAGAATAAACAATATTTAACTTGGGTATGGTTTGCGGTAATTGTTACAGGATCGATGTTGGTTATTGCTTATGCGGGAAAATCGATGGGAGCAATGATTGGCATGGCTACAACTATTTCGTTTCTTACAGCTCCACTACTTGCTTGGTTAAACTACAAAGTTGTTACTGATAAACATATGCCTAAGGATGCTATGCCAGGGTTATTTTTAAGAATACTTTCGTGGGTTGGTATTGTGTTTTTTGTTGGTTTTTCGTTTGTGTTTTTATATTGGAAGTTTTTCAGTTAAGTTTTTCATGCCTTAGGCAGACAAGTGTTTCTCGCAAATCTATCTGGCTACGCAGCTAGACAGGGGCACAAAGGCGCAAAGGTTTGATTCCAACTATAATTACTTAACAAACCACACCTAACTATGCAGTCAGGCGGGCTTGTTATTAATACTTTCTTAAAGTCATATAAAAAGTGGAGTTTACTCATAGGTGCTAGCTAGAAAAACAGAAATTAAATTATACTAATCTACTTCAAGAATTGTTTTTTTAACAGTTTTTATAAATGATTTCCAATAGTTATCCCAATCTTTTTCAAGATTTAAAAATGGAGTTAATAGTGAAGCACGAAAAATCCAAACTCCTGTTCCGTTTAAGAATTCTTTTTCATCAATTCCAATATTATTTAAGAAATGTATGGGAGCTTTTCCATAATCTTCAAGAGTAAATTCGGTATGTGAAGTTAAGAAATCTTCATTATAAACAGGACCACTTACGTACTGAAATTTATCAAATAATTTCAAAGTAAGTTCATTCATTTTTTTCAGGCTTGTATTTCCAATTTCATTAAATGTCCAGTTAACCATGTTGAAATCAGGTTTTGTAAGAGCATATGCTTTATACGTTTTACCATTTTCCAAAGTGAATTCAGGTTCATTACTCAAGCAATTATAAAATCTTTGTGCAACTTCCTGACTACGTCCAATAAGTTTGCCATATCCTGTAATATTTAAAGGAACAACCTTGTGAGAAGCCCAAACAGCAGCAACCGTAGCACCTGCTTTTGAGCCTTCCATGATATAAGAACCAAGTAAAACCGGATTTTCGTTCGTCATACCTTGAGCAAAAACATAAGCAGCAAAATAAGATATTAAATCTTTAACTCTTGTGTCTTTTGCCACAATAGAACCAGCCTGATAGGGAATATAACCCATTTTATGAGGATCAATAGTAATTGAATCAGCTTCACTCATAGCTTTATAAGACTCATAAATTCCTCTTGAAGGCCAATCATTGTCCTTTTGCATGGCACCTGATTCGTTAAGCATAGGTTTAATTTCGTCATAATTAACAAATTCATCATTTTCATCAAGAAAAATAGAGCGGGCATAGCCACCATAGGCAGCATCAATATGATAATAAAAGCTAATTCCTTTTTTTTCATATTCTTTTCGTAGTTTAACAACTTTATGCACTTCGTCAACAGCACCTTCTTCGGTAGTTCCTACAACAGAAACAACACCAAGAATGGGAATTTTTTGCTCAACAAGTTTGTCAATTTCTTTCTTTAAATGATTGATATCCATTCGGCATTTGTCGTTAACTTGAATGTTAACAAAATTTTCGCTACCAATTCCCATAATATCAACCACTTTAGTCCATGAATAGTGTTTGGTTTGAGGAACAAGCAATTTGCCTAATTTTCCGCTACTCATCCCGGTTCCTCTAACTGAATGATTTCTAACCTCATCAAATATTCCCATTTCTTTGGTTTTATCTAAAAGGTCGAGAATTTGTTTTGTTGACAAATTCATAAGTTGCCAATCATCAAAGTCTTTTACTAGTTCGGGTTTAACTTTCTTAATCGCATTTGGAATTGATTTCAGGTTTCGCATAAACCAGGTACCTTCAAAATTAGCTATATGTCCACCTGAAGTGATGTGTCCCCAGGATTTTTCAGGATCATAGCCCATCATTTTTGCTAATTGTTTCCCTACTTCAATCTCCAAAGAGGTTGTTGCTGGCGCACCTTCGTAAGCACAATTATTTGGGTTATATAATATTGTTGCCATATAAGCTATTACAGCAGGCATCAAAATATCGCTATTCATTTGCCCAAGGTAACGAGGAGAAAACCACGGCTCCGAACTAGTTTTAAGTTTTGAAGAAAGTTCCAATAATACTTCTCTTGTTTTTTGAAGAGTATTCTGAAAATCCTTTTTATTGCGATCTTCCAATGTTATCGCTTCTTTATCTTCGGGATGAAAATCGCGTCGCCAAAAAATATGTTCATCCATCATAAAATTAACCATTTCTTTCAAAAACTTCTGGTTTTCAGATTTGGGACCAAGGAAAAGCGCATCTACGTTAATATCTTTCATGTGTTTTAATTATTAATGATTATTTAATTTTTTTCGGTGATATTTCTTGTTTCCATTCAGGTTTTTTAAATTTATAGACTACCAAAGGGATGATTATAAAGAATGCCAAACCTATTGCCATAAACCAAAGATAAAAGGAAGAATGACCTTTGGATGTAACTATTTCGGGAGGAAAAAATGAAATTACAATAACAAAAACCATAGCTATTAAACCAAAGCTAGCCAATATCCACATTCCAATATTATTTTTTCCTGGAATTTTATATGCCCGTGGTACATCGGGCTGAGAGTATCTGAGCTTTATACCTGCTGCAAACATAAAAATATACATAATAGCATATAGCAATGTTGTAAGTATTAAAATCATAAAAAATACAGTGTTAATACTAGGAACTATCAAATATAGTAATGCAACAAGGGAAATAGCAATTGCCTGAGTGAAAATAATATGAGTGGGAACACCGTATTTGTTTTCTTTTTGCCACCAGCGAGGAAGATCCCCGTTTTTAGCAACACCCAACATTCCTTTTGAAGGACCAAGAACCCAGGTGCTTATTTGTCCGGTTGCCCCGATAGCCGCAAAAAATGCTACGATTGGGATAAGCCATTTCATATCAAATTTTGTCAGGAAAACAGTAAAAGTTTGCATAATACCAGCCACAAGACTAATTTCATCTTTTGGAACAACTATCCCTACAATTAATGAACCAATAATATTTAATATTACTAATAAAAAAATACCCATGAACATTGCTTTTGGGTAATTTTTTTGTGGATTTTTTACCTCGTTTGCATGAACCGAGGAAACTTCTAATCCAGAGAAAATAAATACAACGGAGATGAAAAAAGTAAGGTTTCCGAGATTAGTAAAATCAGGAAAAATATTTTTTACGGTGAAAGCAAAATCTATATTTAAAGGATTTCCCTGAAAAATATAAATTGCACCAAGTACAAGTATCAATACTGTTGGGATAAAAACTCCGGCAATAACTCCAATCGTACTTATTAAACTTGCTGCTTTTAAGCCTCGCAGATTTAGCAATGTAACCCCCCAATACATTACAAGAATCATTATAAAAATAAAGGTTTCGTTTTTTGCCCAAGGAGGATAAAAAACATAAGCCCACATGGCAGCAATAAAAGAAGTTATCATTACCATTCCGAAAAACATCTGAACCCAAAGCATCCACATCGAAAAGAAAGCCCATTTTTCACCAAATGCCTCCTTAATCCACACATAAACACCACCTTCTTTTGGCCAGCCTGTTGCCAATTCAGCCGACACCAATCCTACTGGGATTAAATAAATAATTGCCGCAAGGATTATGTAAAAGAACATCTGCATACCTGTTTCTGCAAGCATTGGCATATTTCGAATACTCAACACAAAGGCAGATGTTATCATTATCAATTTAAAAATACTTAGATAGGTAGTTTTTGTTTTCATAAAAAAGATTATTAGTTAATTATAACGGGTTTAATATAGTGGGTTTGGCATTTTAAAACGCCTCATTTTCAAATTACGACTAATTTTATTTTAATGCTAATAACTTCATACTTAGTACGACTTGCCAAATGTACTATATTTTTTATTGCCACACATTTTTAATTTTTTATTATTTATTCTCTCCAAAGTTAGTTAATTTACTTGGTTCTATTGTTAATTTAATGTGGATAAAGATTTAAACCACCGTTAAAAAATTTCAAAAATGAAAATTGATTGTTGAGCATTGCTTATTGTGTGTTTTTATGAATTTCATTCCTAGTCAAGCCTATGGTGATTTATTTATCAGTAATATGGAATTGTAATTGGTATTACACAAACTTTTCTCGCTTTTGAAGGTTTATCAATGTCCATAACAATGAAATAACCGAGCCTATTACAAGCATAACTCTATTTTGAAAAACAATATTTACCCAAATGTTATAACTTATATCTGAAGGGATATTAAATGGATTTAAGAACAAATTCCATTTACTAAATTGCAATGCTCCTGCCATTACCCAAAAAAACAAACCAAACAGTACCACAACTACCGCAGCTCCACTTGCATTTTTAATAAGTGTTGCAAGTAAAAATGAAAAACTAGCTATAAAGAATAGTGGATACATTACCTCATAAACCATATAAAAGATGGGAACATGAACAATTGCAAATACCGAAAATGCTGTCATAGCAAACATAATAGCAGCAAGTAAAAATATACTTATAAAAAACCGAAGCATGTATATTTTATATCGATAATTGGGAATGCTAAAAATAATTTCGAGCATTCGGGAGTCTTTATCATTTTGAATATTAAAAATTACTGGATAAAATAGAATTAACAACCCAGGAAACAGAAGTGTGGTAAATATATCTTTTTCACCTGGCATTCTATCATTAAAAAGCATAATTGTGGTTACAAGCAGGTAAAATGCTATGGCAGCCAGCATAAAATAAACAAACTTATTGGCAAAAATTATTTGCAGGTTATACTTAACCATACTTGCTGCCAGATGAATTTTGTTTTTCATTTTATATCTTTATTATCTAATAACTGTAACTGTGCCTTTAATATTATAATCTTTATCTAGTAGTGTGTTTATATTATTTGCAATGTACAAAACTAACATTTTAATTACAGTAGTATTGCTTTTTCAACAGCTAATAATATTTGTAAATTTAAGGTTGATAAATCATAAATATAATGTTTTACGCATATTTATTAATGTTTATCATTAATTATTATATCTTTGCAACATCTCACAAACTAAACTACAATGATTAAAGAAATTAAATCGAATCACATATCTACAAAATATAGTAGGTATATCAAACATGCTATTGTATTAATAATTATTGCAGTAATTAGTGTTGTAATTGCTAAAGTTATGTTTGATTATAATATAATATTTTTCAAAATAATACTTCCGGTAACCATACTTTTATTATTTCTTTTTAGCATTATAGTCAGGAGAAATATAAGATTCAAATCTTTTTTCACTAGTAAGTACAATATTTTAACAGGTAAATTTAGAAGCAACTATGAATTTGAGTTTTCGAAAGAATTGTTATTCTACAAAATAATAGAAGTACTACAAGAATCGGGTTTTAATGTTAGACACTCCGATAAAAATACTGGTGATATACTAGCAACTTCCGGATTAACTTGGACATCTTGGGGAGAAAATATTTACATCGACATTAAAGAACAAGATGGATTAACAATAATGGAATTTTGCTCTTCAAGTATTTTTGGAATATATACATGGGGTAAAAATGAGGACAATTATTATAAGCTTCTCAGTAAATTTGAAGAATCATTAACTATTTGATCAATAAATTTTTAAAACATGCCTATTATAGTTAATTTAGACATTATGCTAGCCAAACGAAAAGTAAAGCTAAAAGACCTATCACTGCAAATTGGTATTTCTAACGTAAATTTATCAATACTAAAACAGAGTAAAGGTAAAGCAATACGATTTTCAACTTTAGAAGCAATATGTGAAGCACTTGATTGTCAGCCTGGTGATATACTTGAATATAATAATCCCAAAAATAAGTATTAACTTAAAAAATCTATTAATTATTTTACTTCTTCTTAGCCCAACTATCCCTTAAAGGTACGGTTCGGTTAACCACAAGTTTGCCATCGCTACTATCAGTATCTATACAAAAATACCCTAACCGTGGAAATTGAAATTTATCACCCGGTTTTGCATTAGAAAGTGATGGTTCGAGTTTGCAGTTTTCTAATACTTTTAAAGAATTAGGATTTAGAAACTCTTTAAAATCTTTATCTTTATGTCCTGCCGGATCTTCATCTAAAAACAATCTGTCGTATAATCTAACCTCGGCATCTATTGCATTATCAGCAGATACCCAATGTATTGTGCCTTTTACTTTTCTTTTGGCTCCACTCCCGCCACTCTTTGAGTCAGAATCGTAGGTGCAATATATTTCTGTAACAACACCATTTGCATCTTTTTTATAATCTTCACATTTAACAATGTAAGCACCTACCAAACGTACTTCACGCCCAGGTCCCATACGGAAAAACTTTTTTGGAGGATCTTCCATAAAATCTTCACGTTCAATATATACTTCACGAGTAAACGGTACTATACGTGTACCTGCTTCGGGGTCATTTTGGTTGTTACTTAGTTCAAGCTCCTCAACTTTGCCTTCAGGATAATTGGTAATTATAACTTTTACAGGATTAATTACTGCCATTG
>Ga0164318_10004237_pt1 | contig 13730 bp, 16 predicted proteins | sample GuaBasSedimGuay9_FD_113734 | JGI IMG/M metagenome (GOLD analysis project Ga0164318, IMG submission 113734) | Subseafloor sediment microbial communities from Guaymas Basin, Gulf of California, Mexico - Guay9, Core 4571-4, 0-3 cm | ecosystem: Environmental > Aquatic > Marine > Hydrothermal vents...
CCTCCCCGTCCCATAGACGTGACCTCAGCTGTCCCACAAACGAGTCCTCCCCTGTCCCATCCCGGGGGGGAGGGGGTTTCATTTATCATCTAAGAGGTTATATTTAGATAAATGTAAAGATTATCCAACCGGGGGTCATAGATTGGAAAAAGACGTGCTGAAGGACCACAGGAAGGTTGTGGACATCCGTCCAGCTGAGATCTCCTCCTTCTCCCAGCTGATGGATGCCATGGAGAGGGCAGGTGGCTTCGGCGGGAGGAAGGTGGCCGAGGCCACGGGGATACTGAGGAGGATGCTTCAGGATAAGGAGTGCACAAGGTTCCTCTCCTTTCCGGCCGCCATCATGGCTACGGGGGTGAGGGGAGTCATCGTTGACATGGTCCGCAGGGGCCTCTTCGACGTCATCGTAACCACAACGGGCACGCTGGATCACGACCTGGCCCGTGTGTGGGGGGACTACTACCACGGGGACTTCCTCCTCGATGACCTGGAGCTGAAGGAGCTCGGTCTTATGAGGCTGGGCAACGTTGTTGTCCCCCTTGAGGTGTACGGCCCCAGCCTTGAGGAGCACCTCACCGGGATCTTCGAGGAGCTCTACCGGGAGGGTGTGAGGGAGGTTGGGGGGGCTGAGCTCATAAGAATGGTGGGGGAGAGGATAGAGGACGACTCCTCCCTCCTCCACTGGACCGCCAGGAGGGGCATACCGGTTTTCGTACCCGGATTCTACGACGGGGCCTTCGGCTCCCACGTGTGGCTCTTCAACCAGAGGAGGAGGGACTTCCGGGTGGACCCCCTGAAGGACGAGCAGCTCCTCTCAGACATCGTCTACGAGTCAAAGCGCAGCGGGGCCCTCATACTCGGCGGCGGCATATCCAAGCACCACACCATCTGGTGGAACCAGTTCAGGGGCGGCCTTGACTACGCTGTCTACGTAACGACGGCCCAGGAGCACGACGGCTCCCTCTCCGGGGCGAGGATGAGGGAGGCGGTCTCATGGGGGAAGGTTAGGGAAGATGCAAGCTACATAACCGTGGAGGCGGAGATAACCCAGGTGCTGCCCCTCATGGTGATGGCCCTCTACGAGATGATGGGGGTGGATAGATGATGGAGAGGCCCGTTATGGAGGTTGAGGTTGGGGGGGTGTGGCTCTCTCACCCGGTGATCCTCGCATCAGGGGTTCTCAACGAGACCGCCGCCTCCATGATGAGGGCTGTGGAGGGCGGCGCCGCTGCGGTGGTGACCAAATCCATATCCCTCGCCGAGAGGGAGGGGCATCCCAATCCCACCTTCGTGGAGCTGAGGACCGGGTACTTAAACAGCATGGGTGTCCCCAACCCGGGGATAGAGCATTACACGAAGGAGATAGAGAGGTTCAGAGAGGAGATGCCCCAGGTCCCCGTCATACTCTCCCTCTACGGGGAGAGCGTGGAGGAGTTTGAGGAGCTGGGGAGAGCCGCCCGGACGCTTCCGGTGGAAGCCGTGGAGGTGAACCTCTCCTGCCCCAACGTTGAGGAGGGAGGCATCGCCTTCGGGAAGGACCCCGATGGCGTCTACAGCGCCGTGAGGGCTGTCAGGAGGGGGTTCCCCCGGGGGGTTTGGGCGAAGCTCACCGCCCACTGCCCCGACATCGTGGAGGCGGCAAAGGCGGCAGAGAGGGGAGGGGCGGACGCCCTTGTGGCCATTAACACCCTGAAGGGCATAGCGATAGACCCCTACCTGGCCATGCCCGTTCTCGCCAGCGGCACCGGGGGATACTCGGGGGAGGGTATAAAGCCCCTTGCCCTTGAGAAGGTCTGGGAGCTGGCATCCTCGGGGGAGGTTGAGGCCCCCATTGTGGGCTCAGGAGGTATAACCACGGGGCTTGATGCCGTGGAGTTCCTTATGGCGGGGGCGGCGGCAGTGGAGGTGGGAAGCGCTGTCAGGAGGAGGGGGGTGGGGGGCTTCTCACAGATCAGAGAGGAGATTGAGGCCTTCTTGGTGGAGGAGGGCTACGGCAGCGCGGGTGAGATCGTCGGCCTTGCCCTTGAAAGGTATCCCCATGAGGAGGTGGGTGAGTGACTCCTATGGCCCACGACAGGGAGGTGGTGAGGATACTTGATGTGTGGGAGGAGTGCAGGGACATCTTCAGCTTCAAGGTGCGCTCCACCTCCGAGCGGTGGAGGGGTTTCGTCCCCGGGCAGTTCGCCCTGGTGTGGATACCGAAGGTGGACGAGATCCCCCTCTCTCCCGCTGACGTCAGGGAGACGGAGGAGGGCTGGGAGGTTCTCTTCACTGTGAAGGTTGTGGGGGAGGCCACCGCCACCTTGAGGGGGCTGGGAGAGGGTGCACCGCTTGGGTTAAAAGGCCCCCTGGGAAGAGGTTACAGCCTGAAGGAGGGGGGGAGGGTGGTGGGAATAGCCGGCGGCTCCGGGGCACCGTCAGTCCTCTCTGCGCTGCTTAAGAGTGTGAGGGAGGGGGGTGAGGGGGTCCTTCTGCTGGGAGCGGTGACTGAGGAGGAGCTTCCCTATCTCAGCTGGGTGGAGAAAGAAGGGATTGAGCTGCTCCTCTCAACCGATGACGGGAGCAGGGGCAGGAAGGGATTTGTGACCGAGCTCTTTGAGGAGTACCTCTCCTCAAGGGAGGGGAGTGATCCTGAGGGGGTCTCCTTCGTGGCGTGCGGGCCGGAGAGGATGCTGGCCGCTCTGGCCACCCTGGCATTCGAGAGGGGGCTTGACATCCAGTTCTCTCTGGAGAGGTACATAAAATGTGGAGTGGGCCTCTGCGACAGCTGCTCCATCTCAGGCTGGAGGGTCTGCACCGACGGACCCGTCTTCTCCCTGGAGGAGGTGCTTCAGATGGATGAATTCGGCAGATACCGCAGGGGACCCTCCGGGAGAAGGATACCGCTTTGAGCCCCGAGGCGCTTGAGAAGTGCAGAAAATATTTATTATATCGGGGCGATGTGTCCCTAAAGTGGTGGACGAAATGCGGAGGAAGGTTCCGAGCGGCGTTTGGGTTCACACACTCATCCTGCTTCTTGTGCTGCAGGGGACAGTAGCACTTCTGTCCCCCGCCGGAGGGGAGCAGGCGGTGAACCCGTCGGAGGAGGGGGCACCGCTCCTCTTCTACCTGAAGGTCTCCCCCTACGACAGGAGGCCCTACCTGAACTTCTATCCCCCCTCCGAGGATGAGATCCAAAAGGAGAGCACCCTCTACTTCACCTTCAACTCCACCCAGAGTACCTACCGCCTTCCCTACCCCCGGGTGTACATGAAAACGCTCTACTTCCGCCCGGACCCCACATTGAAGAACCACCTCAACATCTCCTACAGGTACAACTCCTTAAGCCCGGGGACCCTCTTCGCGTCGGTGGAGGTGGACTTTGAGGGCGACGGGACCTTCGACCTGAAGTACACCTACGGCCCCCTCAACCTCACACCCGCCCTGAACTGGAAGAGGGCCATTATGAACCTGAGCGGTGTGGATGGGGAGGAGAGGTGGATCCGCTGGGGTGTGGTGAGGCTGAACCTCACCGCCCGGCTGCCTCCAATGTCAGTGCTTGCCGTGGCCTGCGGGGAGGAGGGGCAGCTGAGCTATCTCCAGCTCCCCTACAGGAGAGCGAGCCCGGAGAGCCCGGAGAACGGCGGTGGCCTCTCCACCGCTGAGATCGCCACCGTGGTGATCCTTCTTTCAGCCGCAGGGGCATACGTCATCTGGGACGTGAGGTTCAGGAGGAGATAGCGTTGTTCCTGATAGACCCCCGGGAGGGCGCCTCCGGAGACATGATCCTGGGCGCCCTGATAGCCTCCTCTGGAGTGCCGCTGAGGGAGATGGAAGAGCTCTTGAGCAGCTCTGGAAGCGTCATGGGGGAGACTGTTGTGCGCCTGAGAAGGGTTGAGGAGAGGGGGGTGGAGGCGCTGGAGGTTGACGTTCGGTGGGAGGAGGGGGAGGGGGACATTGAGGCCCTCAAGATGAAGGCGCACCTTCTGGATGCCCTGCAGGCGGCGGGGCTCTCAAGGGAGAACCGCTTCGCCCGGGAGGCCTTTGAAAGAATCGTAAGGGCGGAGGAGGAGGTGCACAATGAGCCTCTGGCTTACCTCAAGCTCCACGAGACGGGGACCCCTGACACGCTGGTGGACATCGTAGGGGTGGCCTTCCTGAGGGAGAAGCTGGAACTTGAGGGGGAGTGGGTTGAGGCCCTCCCCCCGGGCGTGGGAAGGGGGGCAGTGGTCATCGCACACGGGGTCTACCCCGTTCCAGCACCTGCTACCAGGATCATAATGAGAGGTCTGCCCTACACGGAAGGGCCCTGGGAGGGAGAGCTTCTCACCCCCACGGGGGCCACTCTTCTCAAAGGACTTGTGGACATATGGAGGAGGGAGGGGGAGGCCCCGGAGGGGCTGAAGCTCCTGGGCGCCGGGGTGGGCAGTAGGAGCTTCGCCGGTAGAAGGAGTCTGCTTAAAATCTACGGTGGGTGATGGGAATGAACGAGCTCTCAATTAAGGATGTGAAAATAAAGGAGTGGGACGGGGAGGTCTATCTCGCTGTGGGCGACGGCAGGCCATTTCCTGTCAGCGATGTCATGGTGAGCCAGAGGAGGAGGTTCTCCTACCTCTACCTGGTGATGGGCTTCGTCCTTCTCGTATTTACGGTGGCCCACTTCATCTTCTTCATCGTCGGAGCGGGGGTCCTTGCCCTCTACTTCCTGTTCAATCCCACAAGATACGTCCTGGAGGTCTCAGGCTCCGAGGGCAAGATGACGCTGGAGGGGGGAAGAAAGGAGATTAAGGACCTCCACTACGAAATAACGCTGGCGCTGAGCAGGAGCGGAAAGATAAGAAGGGAGGCCACGGAGGAGAGACCTCTCAGCAGGGATGAGCTTCTGGGCAGGGTCAGGGCGGAAGAGCTCATGGACAGTGAGGATGTTGAGAGGCTTAAAGAGGGCTTCGAGAGGAGGATAGTTAAGAAAGGCAGGAGGAGGATTGTGAGCCTTCAGTGCCCCCACTGCGGGGGCAGGGAGCTCTACTACGAGGGGGCCTTCTTCTTCGGTGGTGTCTATCACTGCAAGGACTGTGACTACGTGGGCCCCTTTGTCATAGAGAAAGAGATCGTGGTGGAGGACAGCTGAGGAGGGGGCGTTTTCCTTTTCAAAAAGTATAAATACAAATATCTGATTGACTGCTTGCCCGCCCCAGGGGGGCACCTGTGAATGATGATGACCCGTAAGGGTTTGAAGGAGGTGTATGGTATGGCAAAGGCGCCGTATGTGAAGTTTGAGGTACCCAAAGAGCTGACTGAATCCGTGTATGAGATCGTTGAACTGGCCCGTTCCACCGGGAGGATAAGGAAGGGAGCCAACGAGGTCACCAAGGCCGTTGAGAAGGAGAAGGCCAAGTTCGTTGTCATGGCCGAGGATGTATCTCCCCCGGAGATCATGCTGCACATCCCCATGCTCTGTGACGAGAAGGGAATTCCCTACGCTTATGTTCCCAGCAAGAGCGAGCTGGGCAGGGCCGCCGGCCTTAAGGTGGCAACATCCTCCGTGGCCGTTGTCAACCCGGGGAGGGCAGGTGTCCTCATAGAGAACCTTCAGAAGAAGCTCCAGGAGCTTAAGAAGTGAGCGGGAAGGGAGGTGTGAAGAATGACCAATGATGGGATCCCTGCCGAGGTGGTGGAGATCATTGGGAGAACCGGCATGAGCGGGGAGGCCACCCAGGTCAAGGTGAGGGTCCTTGACGGGAAGGACAAGGGCAGGATCATAACAAGGAACGTCATGGGACCGGTGAGACTGGGGGACATCCTCATGCTGAGGGAGTCCGCAAGGGAAGCCAGAAAGCTGTCGGTCAGGTGAAGGAAATGGTTGAGAGCAGGGTTTGCTCCTTCTGCGGAGAGAGGATAGAGCCGGGCACAGGCAGGATGTACATCAAGAGGGACGCCACCGTCCTCTATTTCTGCTCCAATAAGTGCTTCAAGAACATGATAATACTCAAGAGAGACCCGAAACACACAAGGTGGACCAAGAGGTTCATCGGAAGGAAATGAGGTGTGATGAGATGACTACGGAGAGAACCTTCGTCATGGTCAAGCCCGACGGCGTCCAGAGGGGGCTTGTGGGTGAGGTGATTTCAAGGCTGGAGCGGAGGGGCCTGAAGATAGTGGCCATGAAGATGCTCTGGGTAGATAGAGAGCTCGCCGAGAAGCACTATGCCGAGCACGTGGGCAAGCCCTTCTTCCCCTCCCTCATCTCCTACATCACCTCAGGACCCTCTGTGGCTATGGTGGTGGAGGGGGAGTCCGCCATCCAGGTTGTGAGGTCAATGCTGGGAAAGACCGACCCGAAAGAGGCATCCCCGGGCACCATAAGGGGGGATTTCGCCCTCTTCACCGGCAGGAACGTTGTCCACGGCTCCGATTCCCCCGCAAGCGCACAGAGGGAGATATCACTCTTCTTCTCCCCGGATGAGATACAGGATTACAGAAGGATCGACGAGGAGTGGCTTATAGAGAAGGCGTGACAGGTGAGATGAGATGGACGTTGAGAAGATCTGCATGGGTATCCTCGTTGCCAGCATAATATTCATAGCTTCTCTGGTGGTCTGGGACCTGGTGGACGAGAAGTTCAAGAAACCGGAGAAGAAGGAGGAGGAGCCCCTCATGGTTATGGAGGGGGATGAGGTGACGGTGGACTACGTGGGACGCTTCATGAACGGGCAGGTCTTCGACACGTCCATAAGAGCGATAGCGGACAACCCGCTCATCCCAAAATCCCCCGGCTTCGAACCAAAATCCATATACGAGCCCCTCACCTTTGTGGTGGGCTCCGGGGAGAGGCCAAAGGGCTTTGAGGATGGGGTCATAGGGATGAGGGTGGGGGAGGTGAGGAACATAACCGTTCCTCCTGAGGAGGGCTACGGCCCTGCGGACCCCGGCCTCATACTCTGGATCCCTGAGACTGAGCAGGTGCCCCTCTTCGTCACCTTAACCGAGAATGAGTTCCGCGAGAACTTCTCCGGGGAGGACCCGGTGGTGGACGCCCTCTATACCCACCCCTTCTGGGGCTGGCCCTGCAAGGTGGTAAGGGTTGAGGGGAGTGAGGTGACATATCAGAACATGCCAAGGGTAGGAGAGACATATCACAACTTCCCGTGGAACTCCACCGTTGAGGAGATCTCAACGGAGCACAACAGGATCATGATAAGGCACAACACCGAGGAGATAATGGGGGTCATAAGAGTGCCCCTCGAGCATTTCCACTACTACAACACAACCTACTACAACTATGTGAACTCAGCACCCGGCGAAAAGAAGGAGGATCTGGCATACATCCACGTGGAGGGGGGCAGGATCAAGGTGGACTTCAACAAGGAGGAGGCAGGAAAGACTCTGATCTTCGAGGTCCACCTTCTGAAGATAGAAAGGGGCGGCTGAAGATAAATCAGACGTCGCCGGCCTCCATAAGGAGCCTGAGCTCCTCCAGGCTCAGGGTCTCCCCTCTCTGATACTTCTTTCTGGCCTCTTTGAGCTTCAGCTCCCTCTCCACCATGAGCCTTGCCCTCCGGCCCCCTCTGAGCTTCTTTAAAAGCTCCCTCTCCTCCTCCCTGAGCTTCTTGAGGGCCAGTCTGGCCGCGTCCATCTTCACCTTCAGCTCCTTTATCTCCCTATCCAGAGAGATGAACCTCTGATGGTTCTCCTGAGCCTCCGCCCTCAGAGAATCCCTCTTCGCTATGAGCTCTCGCGCCTTCTCGAGAAGCTCCCTTGCAGCGCGGTACTCCTCATCCATCTTCCTGTCCAGCTCTTTGAGCTTTTCAATGTGAGGCAGCAGGGCCTCTTCCCCCATCTCCAGGATCTTCCTGTGGACGGCGTCCGCCACCCGCCGGGCCAATATCCGATACCTCAATATGACGGCCTGCTCGAAAAGTATAAGCTCCTGCTTTGGGGAGAGGTCCCTCTCCCTCAGGGTCCCGACGATATCCTGCAGCCTTCTAAGCAGGCTCTCCTCCCTTCCTCTGGCAGCCTCGTTGTAACGGTTCCTGATCTCTTTGAGCTCTCTCACCGTGGAGCTGTAGGGGGACATCTCCTCGTAGATACGGTTCTTCTCGCCTTTTAGCTCTTCAATTCGCTTGAGGCGGCCTGCCCTCTCCTCAAATATCTTCCTGATCTGAGCCGAGAGCTCCTTCACCTCCCCGTTAAGGCGGTCGCGGGTTTGTCTGGCCTCCTCCGCCTGCCTTACAAACTCTTTGAACTTAAGCCTGCTCCTCTCAAGCTCATCTCTCAGCTCCCTGATCCTCCCTTTGAGCTCCTCTCGTCTCTCCTCCGCTATCATTCCTCACCACCCCCCTCCCCCTCCTTTTCTTTCTCATCTCTGCGCTTCTCCCCCCCCATCTCCTCCCCCTTCACCTCCTTTCTTCTCCCCTCCCCCTCCGCGGCCTTCTTTTTAAGCTCCATCTCTTCCTCTTCCTCAGCGCTGCGCTTCTCCTCGATAGTGGCGTAGAACTTCTCAAGGATGCTCAGAACCTCCTCGAAGGGCCTCTCGCTGTCCTTTCTATCCTCCTCAGACATCCTCTCCCCCATCTCGCTCCAGAACTGGATGGCCTCCTCCTCCCTCTTGGAGACGTGCTCGAGCCATTTCATTCTGCTCTCCAGCTCCCTCAATCTTTTAACACCCTCCACATAACGCTGGTGATGAACGTTGGACTCCTCAACATACCCCGCCATCTCCGTGTGAAGCTCCTCTATCCGGGCCATGTTCTCTCCAATTCTTTTTGTGATCTCGGCGATCCTCTGGTTTATCTCTTCGATCTTCTCCGGATGGGTCAGCTCCTTCAGCTTTGCATATGCCTCGCGCATCTCTTTCAAGATCCTCTTCTCCGTCTCCAGGGTTATGGCCTCTGTCTGGAGCTTCCACTCCAGGTCCTCTATGTACTTTCTGTAAAGCTTCACCTCCTTTCTGGGGGGCTCGTTTTTCCTCTCCGCTTCAATGAGGCGAAAGAACTCTCCTCTTAACTGGCGATTCTCCTCTTTGAGCCTCTGCCTCTCCCTCTTGAGCTCCTGGACCTTCCGGTTCAGCTCGTCCCTTCTCTTCTTCTCCTCTTCCACCTCACCTCTTATTCTCTCCACCTCTCCCGCAAGTCTCTTACGCTCCTCCGCAGACTCCTTCAGCTTCCTGCGGTGCTTTTCGAGAATGAAGGATACAAGGGACTTCCTGGTTATCTCGCTGCCGTCCACAAAAATCTTCCTATCCACCTGCGATGCCAGCTCCTCTATGCCCTGCATGCCGTCCAAACCCCAATCCGTTGTTTAAGGGGGAAAAATGTTGGCTATATATAAAATATAGCCAAATTGAAAGGGTTGCAGTGTCACTTCTTGATGCCCAGATCTTCCCTTGTCAGGACTTTTACGCTTTTTGGTATCTTCGTCACATTGCCCTTCTTGGAGCCTATCAGGTAGGCGATGCCCTTCTTCTCGGCGATGTCAAGCAATCTCTGGGATATCACCCCATCGAAGACCACAGCCCGAACCTTTTTGTCCATCCCTCTGAGCTCGTCAGCCAGATTCCTCACCGGAAGCTCCTTTATAACCACGCCGTCCTCGCCGATTATCATACCCTTCAGCGTCCCGGCCAGGTTCTTCATGATGTCCTTATACCTTGTTATCTCGCTCCCCTCTTTCTTCTCCTTCGCCTGCGGGGCTCTCTCCTTCTCGGCGGCCTTTGCCTTCTTAGGAGCCTCCTTCCTCTCTTCCGCCTTCTGAGCACCTTCCGCCTCCTCCGGCTCCCTCTCTATGTTGAGCATATCCATGTACTGCTCAGCGGGCACCTTGTTGCGCAGCGCCTTTATGATCTGCTTCTGTGTGAGCTCCTCAACCTCCAGGTTCTTCGGGGCCCTTGCTACGAAGTCCACCTCCGCAACCTGTAGGAGCTCTCTGAGAATGAGCTCGCCCCCTCTGTCACCGTCCACAAAAGCGGTGACCACCTTCTCCCTTGACAACCTCTTTATTGTCTCGGGAATGTTTGTCCCGCCCACGGCGATAACGTTCTTGATCCCATATTTGAGAAGGTTTATTACGTCTGAGCGGCCCTCCACCACAATTATGGCGTCGGAAGAGTCTATGTTGGGGCCGGCGGGGCACTTGTCCTCTCCGTAGAGCACCACCTCTTCCATCTGAACAAGCTGTCTCACCGATTCTGTGAGGTCCATGCTCTCCCCCTTGGTCTCCTTCATTATCTGGGAGAGAAGCTCCTTTGCCCTCTCAACGATCTTTTTCTTCTTGCTCACTCTGACGTCTTCCACAGCGTCTATGGTTATCTTCGCCTTACACGGCCCTATCCTCTCCACAGTCTCCAGGGCCGCCGCCAGTATTACAGTTTCAACGAGATCCAGGCTGGAGGGTATCAGCACCTTGCCCTCAGATTTTCCCTTCTTCGAGGTGAGCTCCACCTCTATCCTTCCGATCCTGCCTGTTTTCTGAAGGTCCCTCAGGTCAAGTTCATCTCCTATAAGCCCCTCGGTCTGCCCGAATATCGCACCCACCACGTCGGGTTTCTCCACCACTCCGTCAGCCACAAGGGACGCCCTAATCAGATACTTCGTTGAAGATGGGTCCAGATTCATTTCTATCTCCTCCTTTTTCCCTTTTGTTTTTCTTCTGGAAAAAGGTATCCCACCCACCCTGAACATATCTTCTGAAGGCTCCTTGCGCCTTCACAGCACGATTGATCGTGATGGTGATTTGGTGATACGGGTGAAGGTGTATACCTTTTTCCGCTACTGCGGAAGATTGCACTGTTCTATAAATAGTTTGTGTATTCCCTCATATTTTGAAATCGCACCAATAATGCATTCCATAGTAAGAGAGCACCGAGACTTTGAGGCCCTCCGGGAGTTCTTCTTTGGTTGCTGATAAAACTTATAACTCCCCTTCAATCTCCCTCCTGCATGGACAGGAGACTCCGGAGGGTCGCTGAGAGGGCTGTTGATGGGTGGCTAAAGGGGGACCAGATGGCAAGGGTTCTCAGAAGAACCCTCCCCTCCTCCGGACTCACCCTTGAGGAGAGGGAGAGGGTGGCCGGGGTTGTACACAGAGTGGTGAGGCACCGCAGGCTCTATGAATATATACTTGAGAGGAAGGGGTTCTCCCTCTCCCCTGCCAGCCTTGTGAAAATCGCCCTGGGTGAGGTTGAGTGGGATGAAGGGTTGGTAGAGGATGCCCCTCCCCCGATAAGGCTCTCCTGCTCCGAGGCGGTATCCGAGATACTTCTGAGACACGTAGATTACGTGGAGAGGATAAACAGAGAGCCCGAGACCTTCCTTGCGGTAAACCTCCGAAGGTGTGGAAGGCGAGAGGTGAAGAGCATGCTTGAGAGAGAGGGGATGGCGGCGGAGGAGTTCATGCCCGAGACCGCTCTCAGAACGGTGAGCAGGGGAAGGTACTCAAAGGCTGCAAAGGAGGGGCTGGCCCACGTTCAGGACCCATCAAGCCAGCTTGTTGCAAAGATCACGGCTCTTCTGGGGGGCGATGTGCTCGACTATTGCGCAGGCAACGGCGGCAAATCCCTCACCATGGCATACTACGGGGCCCCCGTCTTCGCCTATGATAAGAACAGGGGAAAGCTGAGAAACCTTGAGAGAAGGGCCGAGATCTACAGAGTGCCGGTGAGGGTGGAATGGTGGCCCCGGGAGCACGATGTGGTTCTTGTGGATGCCCCCTGCAGCGGCCTCGGAGCTGCGGCCAGGAACCCGGAGGTGAAGTATTACAGGGACCTTAAGGGGTTCCCCGTGAAGCAGAAGCGCATCTTAAGTGAGGCCTCCCGGGGATGCCGCAGGTACCTCATCTACAGCGTCTGCACCTTCACGGAGGAGGAGACAGAGGGTGTTGTGGAGGATTTTCTGAGAGGGGAGAGGGGCTTTGAACCCCTCCCTCCGGAGGAGGTGCTACCGGGAATTTTATTTTCCGAGGAGCTCAAATATGTGAGGTACAGGGGTAGGGGAGCGATAATAGAGCTCTCCGACATCATGTACATCGCCATCCTGGAGAGAAAGTAGCGCTGGGGCTAAAGCTCAAAGAAGGGGCCGCCGGGGTGAGAGATGCTCACAGACCTCGCCCGGGGATGGAAAAAAGGTTCGCCCTCCAGCTTCCCCCGGGAGCGCTCCGCCTGCCGGAAAGAAGGGTGATATAATAAAAAAGGGTCCGGGGCAGGAGAGGTGCCCCGGGGAGTTTCTTCCCTTTACTTCCTCTTTCTGAGGGCAAGGAAGATAGCTGCTACCAGAAGCACAACAATCCCCACCGCAATGTAGGGGAGATAGTCTGCCAGGGGCCACTCTTCGACACCCACGATCTCGATGGTGTGTGTAGAGAAGTGGGGGATGTAGACTGCGAAGTACTGGCTGCCCTTCTCTGCGGGCTCGCTGTAGTAGAGCGGTTCCTCTCCGGTGGCCTCCAGGACCTCTCCTAGATTCTCCGCCTCCTTCACCTCTTCCCCGTCAAAGTAGACCCTCACTCTGCTCTGGAGGGCCTCCCTGTTCATCTGAAGGAGCATCACTCCCCCCTCTCCCTCACCGCTCACCTCGATCCTCACCCTGTTCCTCTCAGCATGCTTCAGCTCCATCCTGACGTTCTCCCTGTAGGCGAACTGATCCGCCATGTGTTCCCCGTCGGATATGGCGATTCTCATCTCGCCCACCGCTTTCCGTATCTTGAGGGCCTCTGTATACTCCCTCTCCCACATGTGGCCCGCCACCCCCTCTGCCGGCACAATCCTGAATATTATGTGGTAGGGAGTGGAAGTGGGGGTGAAGGTCAGGGTGCCGCCCTCCGCGCTCAGAGTGGCATTGACGTATATTATCACCGCCTCAAGGTCCCCTATGCTCATGTTAACGAACCTCTCGTCCGCCGTGTATTTGGCACCCTCCGGAAGGGTATAGACCATATCTCTTGAGTCGTAGACCCTCACCATCAGTATGGCAGCGGGGTTGTTGTGGGCGTCCACTAGCACCTCATCGGATGTGAGCCTGAAGTGGGCTCCGGAGACTGTGTACGTCGCTCCGGTCACCTCGCCCCACACAACGCTCTCCAGCAGGAGGGTCTCTTCCGGAACCTCCATCGTGTAGTCTTCAATTGCGCTCATGTTCTCCGAGAGAGAGAACTCCACAAACCTTCCGCTGAAGGAGAGGTTCTCGCTCTCCTCCTCTATCTGACCGAACATGTGGGCCTCCTCTGCCATCATGCACATTCTCTCTTCAGCTGCCTCACCGCCGGGTCCTTCACCTGCGTGTTCCCTGCCGTCTCCGTCCCCTTCCGCGTGGCATTCCCCGCCGGGGCCGCTTGCGGCCGCAAAATAGGGCACACCCAGGGCCAGAAGACCCAGCATCGCTAATACCATCCATCTCCGCACCATTTTTATCACCGCAGGTTGCATTCCCGGGGTATTTAAATTAGATTTATGGGGCATCTCTCTAACAGTAGGGCAAACCTCTAACAGTCCAAACGTTAGAGATTTGCACCAATTTCAATATATATCTCCCTCTGCATACGTAATACTGCATGAAACGGTATGTGCTCCTCCTTACCCTGCTCGTCCTGACGTACATGCCCCTCCCGGGGGCGGGAGAGGGTCCTCTTCAGGTTGAAGGGGGGGAGGGTTGGATAGAGGTTGATACCGGCAGCGTGGCTGTGTTGATAAGGGAGAGCGGTAGCGTGGTGCTCTCACTCCCAGGGGAGGAGCGCTCCATAATGCTCACCTTCTCAGGGCTCTA
>Ga0164318_10004238_pt1 | contig 13727 bp, 9 predicted proteins | sample GuaBasSedimGuay9_FD_113734 | JGI IMG/M metagenome (GOLD analysis project Ga0164318, IMG submission 113734) | Subseafloor sediment microbial communities from Guaymas Basin, Gulf of California, Mexico - Guay9, Core 4571-4, 0-3 cm | ecosystem: Environmental > Aquatic > Marine > Hydrothermal vents >...
GGTTTCTGGACTAAGACTTTACGTAGATAATACTAATGTAGATGCTCGTAAAGTTTATACAAAAATTGGAATGAATGGAGATCATTACCAAGTATTTGAATGGATGAAATAATATTATATATCAACAGTAACCACAAATTACAGATATGGAATTGCAATTGATACTACAAAAAACCGTATATCTTTACAAAAAATTAAATTAACATGAATTACACAAATATGAAAAATACATTAGAATCAATTATAATATTGATAATGGTAATAACATTATCCATACCAATGCAAGCACAATCAGCTGATAAAAGTGACTGGAGGGGTGGTTACCCAGAAGGTTGTACATCAATTACGGTTGGTAAAGATGCAAGTTTTGATGGGTCGGTAATTACATCTCACACTGACGATAGCCATCGCACACGTTCTTGGATTGATATTGTACCTGCGCAAAATCATAAAAAAGGAGATGAAGTAATAATGTATAAACGCGTTAAAAATGACACTCTTGCAATGCCAGCATATGGACATGAGGAGATAGGTAGTATACCACAAATTAAAAAAACCAATGGATATATTAACACTGCCTATCCCAGCCTAAATGACAAGCAACTTGGGATTGGAGAATCAACTTTTGGTGGACGCGAGGAGTTACAAAGCGATGAAGGTATAATAGATTGCCAGAGGCTTTGTTTGCTAATGTTAGAACGTGAAACAACAGCAAGAGGTGCAATCGAGATGGCAGGTGATTTACTCGATAAATATGGATGGAATGATTACGGAGAAGTGTTAACCATTGCCGATAAAAATGAGGTTTGGCATATGGAAATAGTTGGTCCTGGAAAAGGAAAGGTTGGAGCTGTATGGGTTGCTCAAAGAGTTCCTGACGGACACATATCAGTTAATGCAAATGCTAGCACTATAAAGGAAATAAACCTTAAGGAGAAGGATTACTTCATGGCATCAAAAAATATTTTTGATGTTGCTGAGCAAAATGGGTGGTGGAATCCTGATAATGAAGAATTTGAATTTTGTTATGCATATGCACCACATAGTCGTACTTCAATAGCTTCACGTCGACGTGAATGGAGGGTTTTCAGCTTACTTGCACCATCCCTTAAGCTTGACCCAAATGCAGAAAATTTCCCTTTCTCGGTAAAGCCTGATACACTTGTTACTCTTGAAAATCTTATTACTGTTTTTAAAGATTATTACGAAGGCACTCCTTTTGATATGACAAAAACACTTACTGTTTCCGATAAAGATGGCAAAACTATTGTCTCACCACTTGCAAGCCCACACATGCCATATGATGCCAACGATCTCCATAAAATTAATGGAGGCTGGGGTTCGTTGGGTGAACGCACCATAACAAGATGGTATACCATGTATGCCACAATTATTCAATTAAGAAGCTGGTTGCCTGATGAAATAGGTGGGGTTGAATGGCTTGCGATGGATAATGTTGCTACTTCAATTTATGTGCCTATTTATGGATGCGCAAGTGAATTGCCATCTCAATACACAACACCTGGACGTACTGAAGGTTACACACTTAACTCAGCATGGTGGATTTTTAACAGACTTGGTACACTCACATCTCAAAGGTGGGGCGATATGCGCTACGATGTAGATTCAGTTTGGAATCCGATGCAACTATATATGATTAACTCTCAAAAAGAAATTGATAAACAGGCATTGGAATTATATCAGCAAAATAAAAAAGATGCAATTGAATTTCTAAATCAATATTCGAACGAACAAGGTGAAAAGGTTATGAAGGAAGCCATTAAATTAGGCGACTTCCTATGGACAAAATATGATGAAAAGTTTTAATGTTAGAAGTCCGAAGCTAGAAATAATACTACTTCGTGCTACTGACTTCTATCCAGTTTTAATATTTACTTGCACGCATACTAAGTACAGGTACTGATGAATGATTTACCATTTGGGATGCATATGGACCAAAAATTAAATTTGAAGCAGTTGTTTCCTGCTCGGTCATTATAGTAATAAGGTTGGCGTTTATTTCTTTGGCATATTTAAGAGTTTCCTCCGTTATATTATCAGCCTCTCTAATTATTGTTTTGAATTTTATATCATTCTCAGTAAAATAATCTTCTGCCTGAACAACAAATTTCTTAACCTTAAATCTTATATCTTCAGAAGAAGATGTGAGTAGGCCAAGAATATGAACTTCTGAATTAAAATACTTTGCCAATAAAGCCGTCATTGGCATTTTCTGCCGAGTAACATCGGTACTGTTTAATGGCATAACAATTTTTTTTAAATCACGGCCAACATCAATACCCCCTCTTATAGTAATAATTGGTTTATGGCAACTTGACACCACACGATTAGCATTACTACCAATCCAAAACTCTTCAAACCCTGAGGATCCATGTGTTCCAATAATAACTAGAAAAGCCTCAGTTTCATCAGCCACATTTCTAATTTCTTTGTACACTTTACCTTTTCTTATGAAATACTCAATCTTTTCACCATTTATATGGTATTGATATTTTTTTACTAGATCTTCAAAGCGTGATATTGCTTCTTTTTCAATGTTTTGAGGCTCAATGGAGAAAATCTCTTTTGAATAATCCAAGTGATTAACCCACACCATCGCAATGCCTGCTTTAGCCTTACGTGCAATGGAAATTGCATGTTCAAGGGCATTTATCGAACAATCTGAAAAGTCGATGCCCACAAGAATAGTTTTACTCATAGCTTTTGATTTTTATTGTAATTCGGTAAATTTGGAAAATTAATATCATCTTGAATAACCCAAGCTCCTGGGTATTTTCTATTTATCGTTTTTAGAAACCTTTCAGCATCCAAACGTGTTCTAAAATCACCAACACGTACTCTATAATCAGGTTCATTAAATGTGAGATAAACTGGTATATCCTCATGCTCTTCCAAAAAATCAGCCTTCGATTTCTCTATAACTTCAAGAGCATCATTACCCGAAGCTTTAAGAATTTGAATTCTGTATCCCTGAAAAGTAGGATATTTATTATTATACTCAATATGCAACTGAAGCAAACTATCAATTCTTGCATCACTAATAACTATCGCACTGTTTTCATCAATATTTTGTGCAAGTAGGTTGCTAAATATTGCTGTAATAAAAAATATTATAATTACTATTTTCTTATTATTCATGATTATTTAAATTATTCACTATACTTAGTTGTGATCTTTTGCTCTTAAGCTTACCACAGGAATTATTGAATTATTTATTAATTGCTTTGAGTATGAACCTAAAAATTTATTTGCAGTTGTTGTTCCCTGATCCGTCATAATAGCAATTAAATCTATTTCATTTTTATTACTATATTCAATAATTGATGCAGCAACATTTTTAGCCTCTATGCTATCTATTATATAATCAACTTTTTTACCGTCTAAACACTTAACAGCATCATTACCAAACTCATCAATTTTTTTTCTAATAATACTCAACGGAGTATTGTATACCTTAAGTAAATAAACCTTGGTATTATATTTAAGAGCCAAATTTGCGACAAATGGTAGTTTTTCTTTGGTTTCCAAGGAGCTATCCAAAGGAAGCAGTATTTTTTTAACAGATGTGCCGAATTCATAACCACTTCGAATGGTAAAAACCGGACATGGTGCTTGTGTAACAATACGATATGTATTACTACCAATCCAATGTTGCTCATATCCTGACACGCCATGTGTTCCAGCAAAAATCATATCTGCCTCTATTTGTTTGGCAACTTTTGCCACTTCTTGGTAAACTCTACCCTTTCGAAGAATAATTTCAAACTTTCCACCCAAAATCCTATTTTTATATTTGCTGTTCAGTTTTTTTAGATACTCTTTCTTTTCAAGTCTAATATCTCCTTTAATAGTATCAAGCACCGACTCCTCTGATATTGTATTATCTACCCATATCAAATAAATTGCTGCTTCTAACTTTTCGGCATATACAAGCGCATACTCAAGCGCATGTTCTGCATTTTTCGAAAAATCGATGGCGACGAGTATAGTTTTCATTGTTATAAAATATAATGTATTAACGAAATATAAAATCTTACAATCCTTGCCACAGTAGGTTAGCAATGCTGCTAATATAACAAAAATATTTGAAAACTATTACATATACGTATCAAAATGTGTTGAATTTTACAAAAATATTAGCTACTAATTGATTTTCATCTACTTTTGTTTAAAATATTATGATTAATGAATGATAATTTAGATGCATCGGGATTAAGCCTAAGTAATTCTGAAAAAGAGATTGAAGAAACGCTTCGACCAGGTTATTTTAATAGCTTTTCAGGACAACCGGGTGTAGTTGATAATCTTAAAATATTTGTTGAGGCAGCAAAATTACGCGGTGATGCCCTTGACCATGTGCTACTACATGGACCTCCGGGACTTGGTAAAACAACTTTGTCATATATATTATCAAATGAACTTGGGGTTAACATTATTACAACTTCAGGACCTGTACTTGATAAGCCAGGTGATTTAGCAGGTTTATTAACCAATTTAAATGAAAATGATGTTCTTTTTATTGATGAAATTCACAGGTTAAGTGCTGTTGTTGAAGAGTATTTATACTCAGCAATGGAGGACTTTAGGATTGATATTATGATTGAAACTGGTCCAAATGCACGATCGGTTCAAATTACAGTAAATCCTTTTACACTTATTGGTGCAACCACACGCTCAGGACTTCTTACTTCACCACTTCGTTCTCGATTTGGAATAAACTCACGATTGGAGTATTACAATACTGATACTCTGGCATCAATTATTATTCGCTCAGCATCAATTCTACAAGTTACTATTGATAAAGATGCTGCTTACGAAATAGCTGGCAGAAGTAGGGGCACTCCTCGTATTGCTAATTTATTATTGCGTCGTGTTAGAGATTTTGCACAAATTGTTGGCAATGGAAATATTGATATGGATATTTCAAAACATGCTTTAAAGGCATTGCATGTTGATAAAAATGGGCTTGATCAAATGGATAATCGAATATTATTAACTATAATTGATAACTTTAAAGGGGGTCCAGTTGGTCTTACAACAATTGCCACTGCTGTTAGCGAAGAAAGCGACACAATTGAAGAGGTTTACGAACCCTTCTTAATTAAAGAAGGATACCTTATGCGTACACCTAGGGGTAGAGAGGTAACAGAAAAAGCATATGAGCATCTTGGAAGAATTAAAAAGGGTGAAAATCAAGGAAAATTATTTTAGTGGCATTACAATCACTTAATCGGCAATTACTAAGCAATTATATTAAATCGGAAGCCAAAAAATTGGACTTTTTTGAATGTGGCATTTCAAAAGCAGAATACTTGCCACATGATGAGGAAAAGATGGAAGCCTGGTTAACACAAGGTAATAACGCAAAAATGGCTTATCTCGAAAATAATCGTGATAAACGCTATAACCCTACCCTACTTGTTGATGGTGCAAAGTCGGTGATAACAGTATTATATAACTATTATCCCAAAAAAGAATTATCAAAAACCAATAATTACAATATTTCAAAATATGCATATGGTAACGATTACCATTATATTATTAAAGAAAAACTTAAACAGTTACTCGAAAAAATAGAAGATAAGGCTGGTAAAAGCAATGCCAGAGTTTTTACTGATTCGGCACCAGTGCTCGACCGTGCATGGGCGCATAAGAGCGGACTTGGTTTTATTGGGAAAAATACCCTATTAATTAACAGAAAAGCAGGTTCATTCTTTTTTATTGGGCATATTATTATTGATATTGAACTTGCTTTCGAAAATAGTGTAGACCCAGTAAGTTACTGTGGTTCATGTACAAAATGTATTGATGCCTGTCCTACAAATGCCATTAAAAACAATTATGTTGATGCACGTAGTTGCATTTCGTATTTAACAATTGAGCATAAGGGTGATATACCTCAAAGTTTAAACGGCAAATTTAATGATTGGGTTTTTGGATGTGATATTTGCCAAGATGTTTGTCCTTGGAATAGATTTTCGACCCCACATAATGAACCTCTATTTGAGCCTACAGAAACCCTTAAAAACATGAAAAAACCAGATTTTGAAACATTGGATAAGCCTGATTTTAAAAAGCTCTTTAAATACTCTGCCATTATGCGCACAGGTTACAAAGGGTTGATTAGAAATATTGATTTTATGGGTAAATAGACCTCAGAAAAAAAAGGAGTCCATGATGCAACATGACATCCATCTCAGGTATGAAAAAACCCAAATCTCAAAAATCAAATTTCAAACAGTTAAAAAAATTGCGTTTTGAATATTAGAATTACAATTGGCATTAGTAGGTGATGCTTTTATAAACTTTATTTGGTTGTTAAACCCTGCGGCAACGATTGAAATGTTAGCTTGTTGAAATACCGATGATAATTTTGTTTGTTGGCGAATGCTGACCTTAGGAAGCACGCGTACAACTTACAAAACTACAATCGGTATGAAACAACTATAAATGTAAAGCGTGCTTGCCGCCCAAAAATAAATAATAAAAAATACGAATTTGATACATCTTAACGTTTGTAGAAATACAATATTTTTATAGTATGCAGAAGATTTTTAAAGGATTGTTTAAGGCAATAATATTGGTATTAGCATTATTGTTTTTGCTGGTTGGATTATTGTTTCTAACTGTCTCAACCGGGGTGTTTGGTCCGCTACCCACAAAGATGGAGCTTGCCAATATACACAATGAACAGGCTTCGTTAGTTTACTCGAGCCAAGGTGTATTAATTGGTAAATATTTTGCCGAAAACAGAACAAATATTTCATGGAGCGAAGTACCCGAGCATCTTGTTAACGCATTGATTGCCACAGAAGATAAAAGATTTTATTTACATGATGGATATGATAGCAGGAGTTATTTCAGGGTATTATTTAAAACAATATTGCTTGGAAATAGTAGTGCCGGAGGAGGAAGCACATTAACGCAACAATTAATAAAAAATTTATACGGTCGTGAAGATCACAGCTTTTTATCAATGCCTGTAAATAAGCTAAAAGAAGCTATTATGGCTTCGCGGCTTGAGGATGTTTTTAGCAAAGAAGAAATACTGTTGCTTTATTTGAATTCTGTTCCATTTGGCGAAAATACATATGGAATAGAAGCTGCATCAAAACGATATTTTGATAAACATGCCAGCGAGCTCAACGTACAGGAATCGGCAGTTTTGGTGGGTATATTAAAGGCAAATACATATTACAATCCTCACAGGAACCCTGAAAATGCTAAGCGTAGACGGAATCAAATACTTGAGCTAATGGCAAATGAAGGTTTTTTAACAAAGGCTCAGTCAAATAGCCTAAAAAAACTGCCACTATCTTTAGTTTATGCAAATTATCAAAAAGATTCACCAGCTGGTTATTTTGTATATCAGGTTAACAAGCGTGCAAAGCAAATTCTTGAAAAAATACTGGTAGAAACTGGAGTTAAACACGAACTGGAAAAAGATGGCTTGCGAATTTATACATCTCTTGATATAAAACTTCAAAAATCGGCTCGTAAAGCAGCAAATAAGCATCTTGAAAAAATGCAAAAGCTCCTTGATGCTCAACTCAAAAGATATGGAAAGCGAAATAAATGGCAACAAAACTTAAACGGCGAATACGATAACCAACAATTAAATGAAATAAGAAATAGAGAAGTTTTTGATTGGTATGGATTAATAACTGAACAGATAAGTTTTGCAGATAGCCTGTGGCATTATTATAGTATGCTTAACACAGCCGTTCTAATTGCCGAACCTAATTCGGGCAGAGTGTTGGGATGGGTTGGTGGAAACAATTATAGATATTTGCCATATGATATAATTTTTGCCAAACGTCAAATTGCTTCTGCAATAAAGCCTTTAATTTATTCGGCAGCTTTGGAAACAGGTTTAACTCCCTGTTCATACCTAAAAAATGAAGTAGTTGAGTATGCAGAATTTAATAATTGGAAACCTGAAAATTACAACAAAAGTAGTAGCAAAGACACTTTAGTAGCTTTGTGGTATGCTTTGGCAAACTCCATGAACTTACCAACTGTTGATTTGTATTTTAACACAGGCAATTATGCTGTTGCAGATATGCTTCGTCGTTTTAATTTGAAAATACCCACGGGAGACATGCCAGCAATATCACTAGGTGCTCTTGATGTTTCTTTGTATGAAATTGTGCTTGCATATGGCGCTCTGGCAAACCACGGCAACATACATAACAAGTTGATAATGATTGATAGCATAACTGATGCACAAGGAAATAATATATACCATAGCAATATTACCAAAGGAACCTCAATTATTGAACCAAATATTACAGATCAGATTACTGTTATTCTTGAGAGGGCTGTAAATGAAGGAACTGGCACAAAAATCAGAACCCGTTTTGGAATAAAATGCGAACTGGCAGGAAAAACAGGTACTGCTCAAAATTATAGTAATGCATGGTTTATGGCTTACACTCCAAACTTAATTATTGGAACTTGGGTTGGAGCAATGTCTCCCAAAATGCATTTTCAAAATGGTTTGGGTAGTGGTTCGGTTTTGGCATTACCAATTACCGGTGAAATTTTGGCAAATATTGAAAAGCAACCCGCTTTAAGAAGCAAATATCTAACTGATTTTAAAATCAATAAGCAAACAACAGAAATGCTTGATTGTGATCCGTTTTTTGAGAAAGGATTGTCGGGTTTTATAAACAGAACCGTAGGTAAGAATGCTGAAAAAAAAGAAGATGAACATATCCAAACAGTAAGGCAAGACACACTCAAGGTTGAAAAGAAAAAAAGTGGATTTAGGAAATTTATTGATAAACTTTTTGGAGATAAGAAAAACTGATAAAGTAATGTTCCTAATAATAATTCGGTAAGTTTTTCATGCCTTAGAATCTTAAAAAGTAGGTGTTTATCGCAAAGATGCCAATACGCGAAGCGCTGAATATTAGTATTATAACAAGAACCGTATATGCTTTGTAAGTATTTTATTAAGAGAGTATTATAAAACCTTAACGGACTATTGACTAGGAAAATTCACAATTTTACAAATGGCTTTAAGAAGGCTTCAGGAACGAGGCTTGTGAAGTGTTTAAATATAGGAGTTTACTTTTGTAAATGACTGGATTTAATCACAAGCCTGTCTGCCGAACAGGCAGGCGTAACGAGGTTATTGATGTTTTCTTAAAGTCATTATTTACTGTAAACATGTTTCTCTGCACGATAAGAAGATCTAACCAATGGGCTACTTTCAACAAACCTAAATCCCATTTCCAGTCCGGCTATACGATATTTTTCAAATTGTTCAGGTGTAACATATTCCTTAACCATTAAATGTTTTTTGGTTGGTTGCAAATATTGCCCTAAGGTTACTACATCAACCCCTACTTTACGCATATCTTTGAGGGTTTCAATAACTTCGTCAGGCTTTTCGCCAAGCCCTAGCATAAGTCCCGATTTTGAAACAACACCTGATTCTGATATTATTTTAAGAGCAGCAAGACTAACATCATATTTAGCTCTACTCCTTGCCCATGGCGTTATTCGTCTTACTGTTTCCAGATTATGAGAAACTACTTCTTGCCCCGCATCACATACTTTGATAAGGAGTTCTTTTCTACCATCAAAATCAGGAATAAGTGTTTCGATGGTTGTTTTAGGATTTAGTTTTTTAATTTCTTGTACTGTTTGTATCCATATTTCTGCGCCAAGATCATCCAAATCATCCCTGTCAACAGATGTAAGAACACAATGCTTTAATTTCATCAGATTCACAGATTTTGAAACTCTAATTGGCTCTTGCCAATCAACAGGTAAAGGTCGCCCGGTTTTTACATTACAAAAGCCACATGAACGTGTACAAATATCACCAAGGATCATTAAGGTTGCTGTTCCACGCCCCCAACATTCATCCATATTTGGGCAATGACCACTAGTGCAAATTGTGTGAAGCTTATTCTCTTCAACTATTTCCCTTACCAATCTGTATTCTTTTCCCGTGGGTATTTTACTTTTTAACCAATGGGGCTTTCTAAGTGTCTTATCCAATTTTTATTATGTTTATTAATGGATTGATTATTTGAAATTATCAGCTGCAAAATTATATTTTATATTTCATATATTAATTTTTTATGTCCAAAAAACCATAACCAACCATTTTACATATTTTTGTGTCATCAATACACTAATCTTTTAACAAAAAAAATGAAAACTATAATACTTTCTATATTGATTATTTTATCTGCCTTTATACTTAGGGGTCAGTCTGTTCATGAAGCAAACTTTATTCATGGCGAAGTAATGGTTCAATTAAAAAACAAAGCTCAATTGCCAATTATTCTTAAAAGCTACGGGTTAACTAAAAAACATACCATATCAGATAGGTTTAATATCTATTTGCTCAAGTTTGATGATTCACGAACTAATAATAATGCAGTAATTGAGTTATTAACCAATAGTAAATCAGTTGTTAACGTACAAAATAACCATTATATTAGTTTGAGAGAAACCACAGAAACAATCCCAAATGATTCACTTTTCAATCAGCAATGGTCACTTTTAAATACTGGTCAAGGAGGGGGGGTGCCCGGAGCAGATATTGATGCAATTAATGCTTGGGATATAACAACTGGAGGTACAACTGCTCTAGGTGATACAATTGTTATTGCAATTTTAGATGGAGGAAGCTACCTCGCCCACGAGGATCTTGATTTTTGGAAAAACCATAGTGAAATACCTAACAACGATATTGATGATGATAATAATGGATACGTTGATGATTATGATGGATGGAATGCATACACACATAGTGGAACAATTCCTAACGATTCGCATGGTGTACATGTAAGTGGTATTGCCGGCGCAATTGGAAATAATAATGTAGGTATTACCGGTATTAACTGGAAGGTGAAAATTTTACCTGTTGTTGGTGATTCGGGAAATGAATCAATTGTTGTTGAGGCATTATCGTATATTTATGTAGTAAGAGAAAGGTATGACCAAACCAATGGTGCCGAAGGAGCATTTGTAGTTACTGACAATTGCTCGTTTGGTGTTGATTATGGTCAACCAGAAGATTTTCCCATTTGGGAGGCTATGTACGATTCTTTGGGACAGTTAGGTATATTAAGTATGGGAGCAACCGCCAATAGAAATTGGGATATTGATGAAGTTGGTGATGTTCCTACCGGGTTTACAACTGATTTTATGATTTCGGTTACTAATACCACAAGCAGCGATTTACGCTTTGGTAGCGCAGCTTATGGCGATACAACCATTGATATTGCTGCACCAGGCACTAATATTAAATCGTTGGGGTTAAATAATTATTATACTAATAAAACGGGCACTTCAATGGCAACACCTCATGTTACAGGTGCAGCAGCATTACTTATGGCAGCAGCCGATTCGGCATTTATGCTTGAGTATAAAAACAATCCTGTACAAGGAGCTTTGCTAATAAAAAACTATTTGCTCAAGGGAGCCGATCAGCTTGAAGATTTACAAGGAATTATAGTTACAGGAGGACGATTAAATATTTTTAACTCCATTAATCTAATGCTTAATATTCCTAAGCTAAAAACAAATATTGACTCTGTTTACAAGGAGCTTCTTATAAATACTAGTGACATAGATTCATTGATAATTACCAATTCAGGAGGTGATACACTTGTATATTCAATTACAATAACCGATCAACCAGAGTGGCTTACGTTATCACAATACGAGGGTGCTGTGGCAGCAGAAGATTCAAGTATAATTATTATGCATTATAATTCCAATAATATTGATACTGGCTACTACAGCTGCATCATTAATATTGAAGCAGAGGGTATTAACAGCAAATCAATTCCTGTTAGTATGTATGTTTACGATAATGTGGGGGTTACAGATGTTAAAAGCATATCAGTAGTAAAAGTATTTCCTAACCCTTGTGATACTTATGTTAATTTTGATTTTTATATTCCAAAAGCAGGCATATTAACAATTGAAATATACAATCAATACGGAAAAATTGTTCATTTTGATACCAAAACAGTTAACATGGGCATAAATAACTTTTTGTGGGATAACAAAACAAAACAGGCAGGAGTTTATTATTATCGTTTAATGTATAATGATATTTTGGCTGCATCGGGGAAAATTGTGAAGATGTAAGTTTATATTAAGATTGCAATCCTTTGTATTTTTTATTATAGCTAATATCCTAAATAATTAGTGTTTAGCTTCAATTTGGAGCAACCATAATAAACCAATGTTCATAATAACTTCAAAATAAATCAAAAATATATTGTTAAAAATTTAACAAATGCCATAAGAAGTATTAATTTTGCCGAATAATTAATACAAAAGAAAATGGATAAGTTATTCAGAAAAGACGCATTCAATTATCATGAATTAGGCCGTCCCGGAAAAATTGAAGTAGTACCTACAAAACCATACTCAACACAACGCGACCTTTCGCTAGCATACACCCCAGGTGTGGCCGACCCATGTCTCGCCATTCAGAAAAATAAGGAGGATGTGTATAAATATACCGCCAAAAGTAATTTAGTTGCTGTAATATCAAATGGAACAGCAGTATTAGGCTTAGGAGATATTGGTCCAGAGGCCGGCAAACCAGTTATGGAAGGTAAAGGTTTGTTGTTCAAAATATTTGCCGACATAGATGTGTTTGATATTGAGGTAGATGAAAAGAACATTGATAAATTTATTGATGTAGTAAGGGCTATATCTCCAACATTTGGAGGGATTAACCTTGAGGATATTAAAGCTCCTGAATGTTTTGAAATCGAAAAAAGACTTAAAAAAGAGTTGAATATTCCAATTATGCACGATGACCAGCACGGTACTGCAATTATTACTTCTGCAGGTCTCCTGAACGCATTAGAAATTGTTGGCAAAAAAATAGAAGACATTAAAATTGTTGTTAATGGCGCAGGAGCTGCTGCAGTTTCATGTACAAGCTTATACATAGCATTGGGCGCTAACCCAAAAAATATTGTAATGCTTGACAGTAAAGGGGTTATACATAATGAAAGAACTAACCTTAATGAAACTAAAAGAAAATTTGCCACAAATCGTTCTGTGCGTACTTTGGCTGAAGCAGTTGATGGTAGTGATGTTTTTCTGGGGCTTTCAGTTGGTGGAGTAATGAAAAAAGAGATACTACTGTCAATGGCTGATAAACCCATTGTTTTTGCTTTGGCAAACCCAAGTCCCGAGATTGAATATGATGTTGCAATGGCAACAAGAAGTGATTTACTTATGGCTACCGGACGCTCAGATTATCCAAATCAAATTAATAATGTACTTGGTTTTCCATATATTTTTAGAGGAGCTATGGATGTGAGGGCAACTGAGATAAATGAGGCAATGAAACTTGCAGCCGCCAAGGCCTTGGCTCAACTAGCCAAAGAGCCAGTTCCTGAGGAAGTTAACATTGCTTTCAATATTCAAAACCTGACCTTTGGTTATGAATACATTATTCCAAAACCAACCGATCCTAGATTAATTGAAAGAGTTGCTCCTGCAGTTGCAAAAGCAGCAATGGATACAGGTGTAGCTAAAAATCCTATTACCAACTGGGATAAATATATTGAAGACTTACAAAAACGAATGGGGCTAAGTAATAAGCTTAAAAGACAAATGAGAGCAGCTTGTAAACGCGCCCCAAGACGCATTGTATTAGCTGATGCACAACATTATAACATGTTAAAAGCAGCTGAAATTGCTTTAAA
>Ga0164318_10004239_pt1 | contig 13724 bp, 17 predicted proteins | sample GuaBasSedimGuay9_FD_113734 | JGI IMG/M metagenome (GOLD analysis project Ga0164318, IMG submission 113734) | Subseafloor sediment microbial communities from Guaymas Basin, Gulf of California, Mexico - Guay9, Core 4571-4, 0-3 cm | ecosystem: Environmental > Aquatic > Marine > Hydrothermal vents...
AAGAGCTTTAAAGTGCTGGGCAATGTCATCAGATGATCACAGACCACCAACAACAAAGCAACTCAAGTTTTGTTGGTTGTCGTTATGAAATACTTTTTGGATAACACAACAAGCAAGCCAATCAAAAGGTTTATAAATCGTCGCCCTTTCTTTTCCAACAGAGAAAACCATATTTCTCGAGTAAAAAATGGAAGCTGCAGACAAACAAAACGAAGAACAAAGGATCCTGAGAAAAGTCATAGATCAAGAGATGAAGCAGAGCTATCTAGCATACTCAATGAGCGTAATAGTTGGCAGAGCACTGCCTGATGTGAGGGACGGCCTGAAACCAGTCCACAGAAGAATACTCTACGCAATGAATGACATGGGAATGCTGCACAACAAGCCATTCAAGAAATCAGCAAGAATTGTAGGAGAAGTGCTAGGAAAATACCATCCTCACGGCGATGCAGCAGTATATGACTCTCTTGTAAGGATGGCGCAGAGTTTCTCATTAAGATACCCATTAATAGATGGCCAAGGAAATTTCGGAAGCATAGATGGCGACTCCGCAGCAGCGCAGAGGTATACAGAAGCCCGCCTAAAGAAGATGGCAGAAGAACTGCTAGCTGACATTGATAAAGACACAATAGACTTTATCCCAAACTATGACAATTCGCTGAAAGAGCCATCAGTGCTGCCCTCAAAAGCGCCAAATCTTCTAATTAATGGAAGTTCAGGAATTGCTGTCGGGATGGCAACAAACATACCGCCGCACAACTTAAAAGAAGTATGCAAAGGAGCGATTGAGCTTATCAACAATCCAGACATTACATTCAAACAACTTGCTGACACAATTAAAGGCCCCGACTTTCCAACAGGGGGAGTCATACTAGGAAGGAAAGGCATAAAAGAGGCTTATGAGACAGGCAAAGGAAAGATAAAAGTCAGAGCAAAGACAAGCATAGAAGAAGCCAAATCAAAGCAAAGAATAGTGGTGGAAGAAATACCATATATGGTAAACAAAGCCCACCTCATAGAACAGATAGCAAATCTAGTGAATGAAAAAAAGATCCAGGGAATCTCAGACATAAGAGACGAAAGCGACCAAAAACATCCAGTGCGCATAGTGATAGAACTGAAGAAGGGAGTAAACTCAGATGTTGTGCTGAACCAACTATACGCACACACAAGAATGCAAGAAACTTTCGGAGTGATAATGCTCGCGCTAGTGAACAACGAGCCAAAAATACTGAACATCAAAGAACTATTACAGGAATTTCTAAACCACAGGAAAACAGTCGTGATAAGACGGACAAAGTTTGAATTGAAGCAAGCAGAAGCAAGAGCTCACATCCTTGAAGGAATAATCACAGCGTTAGACCACATAGATGATATAGTGGACTTCCTAAAAAAGAGCAAAAACGCAGCAGAAGCAAAAACAGGGCTGATGACAGACTACAAATTCTCAGAAAAACAAGCACAATCAATACTAGATATGAAATTGCAAAAACTAACAAGCCTTGAACAAGAAAAACTAAGGAATGAACATAAGAACCTTCTGGAACTGATAGAAAAACTCAGAAAAATACTAAGCGACGAAAAAGAAATATGGGGAATAATAAAAGAAGAGCTGACAGCGCTTGCAGAAGAATATGGAGATGAGAGAAGAACACAAATCACAGACGTTGAAGCAGAAAAGATCAGCGAAGAGGAACTGATCAAAGAAGAAGAGAATGTAGTCACAATGACTCACGCAGGATATGTGAAAAGACTGCCAAGAGACACATACAAGTCGCAGAAAAGAGGAGGAAAAGGAATAATAGCGACAGAGACAAGAGAAGAAGACTTTGTTGAAAAATTATTCACTGCAAGCACACATGATTACATACTATTCTTTACAAACAAAGGGAAAGTCCACTGGCTGAAAGTCTATCAGATCCCTGAAACAGGAAGGTATGCGCGAGGAACAAGCATAGTGAATCTCATAGAATTAGGAAAAGACGAACGCATCACAGCGCTCGTTCCAGTATCAAAATTCGACGAAGACAAATATCTCTTTATGGCCACAAGAAAAGGCACAGTAAAAAAAACACAACTTTCGAACTTCTCATCGCCAAGGAGGGGAGGAATAGTCGCTTTAGGACTGAATGAAGGAGATTCACTGATAAACGTCCTGCTGACAACAGGAAAAGACCAGATAATACTTGCCACAAAGAAAGGAATGGCAGCAAGATTCAGCGAGGACAACGTAAGGCCGATGGGAAGAACAGCATTTGGAGTCATAGGAATCAAGCTGAAAGGGGAAGATGAGGTGGTCGGAGCAGTTGTGGCAGATGAGACAAAGACAATCCTGACAGTAACAGAAAAGGGATATGGCAAAAGAACACCAATCAAAGACTACAGGCTGATCGCAAGAGGTGGGGTTGGAGTGATAAACATCAAGATAACAGAAAAGAACGGAAATGTGGTGGGGATAGCAGAAGTGAGTGATGAAGATGACATAATGTTCATAACCCAAGCAGGAGTCTTGCTGAGATCAAAAGCAAAAGAAATAAGTGTCATAGGGAGAAATACACAAGGAGTCAGAGTGATGAGGCTGCATGAGAACGACAAACTGGTCAGCCTTGCAAAAATAGCAGAATAAAACAGAAACTGAAACTAAAGAAAAAGGAGCACAAAATAAAGCGGAACAAAAAATGCAAAGCTTAATTCTTACGAACAAAGGTTTAGAAGAGGAAAGCAAAAGAGAATTGAAACGCCTGATAAACACTAACGCAAATGAAAATGAAGAGCATCTAATCATTGATGTGAACAACAGAGAAGAACTCTACAAGCTCGCGTACCTAGGAAGAAGCTATACAAGAGTCCTGGAAATAATAGAAGAAACTGATAACCCACTTAAAGGAAGCTATAAAGTGAACTTCGACAAGACAAAGACGATCAGCATAGAAGTAAGAAGAACAGGAAATCACAAGTTCAATTCAGGAGAACTCTACAATCTTGCAGCAAGAAAAATAAGAGAACAAGGATACACAATCCAGAAACACCCAGACATCACCCTATTCCTCTATGTGAAAGACAAAAAATCATACTTCTGCATAGACTACAGCGGGTTTGATTTAGGAAAAAGGGAATACAGGGTCTTCACATCAAGAGATGCAATAAAAGGAAACATCGCAGCAGGAATTCTGCTGGGATCAGGCCTTGTTCCAGAGAATCCAGAAAAAATATTATTAGACCCTTTCTGCAGAGACGGAACAATCGCGATAGAGGCAGCATTGATAGCCAAAAACCAAAGCCCGCACTATCACGACAAAGAAAAATTCTCTTTCCTTAAGATATTTGACGAGAACAAAAGCATCCTTGAAAAGATGGACACTTTCAATAAGGCTAAACAAAAGACAATAATAGCATCAGACACAAATTTCGCGAACATATCTGCAGCAAAGAAAAACGCCACAATAGCAGATGCAGTCAAGAGCATAAGATTCCTCCATTGCGCGATAGACAATATAGACCTGAAATTTGAAAAAGAGATAGACCTGATTGTGACAGTGCCCCTGCAGCCAGGAAGAACAATCCCTGAAAAAGCTGTCAGGAAAACAGCAGAACAGTTCTTCAACAGGGCAAAAGAAGTCTTATCTTTAGGAGGTAAAATAGTGCTTGCGCTGAAAAGAGGACAAGAAATCTATGAAGAAGCGGCAAAAGAACAAGGGTTTGAAGTGAGATCAAAGAAAGAAATCATGCAAGGAGAAGAAAAAATCAGAATCTTCGCCTATACTTCTTATTAGCATTACCTGCAGAGCCAGTCTTTACACGCCAACGCATACTCTCCTTCTTAGAATAGACTTTTCTTGAGTAGATTTTCAATTGATTCTGATGCAGATAAGCTTCTCTTTCTTTGTTAGACGCCTTAAGCTTAAGCAACTTAAGATATGCTTTATCAGGGTCATTTCCGTTTAAAGGGATGCCAAAAATCTCATCAACTTTGGGAGTTTTTAATTTTTTAGATTTTTTTTTCTCATAAATTATATTTTCAATCGCTTTTTGTTTGACAGCTTCTTTGGTTGCTTTCTTTATTTTATATTCTATTTCTTTAAATAACGCTTTAGCCTCATCTAAGGGAATATAAAATAAAAGCTCACCATCATCATAGACAGGAATAGTTTCTGCTCTATAAGAAGGCGCTTCATTTTGTTCACCAAATCTTTTATTTTCTTTAGTCTTGGTGAGTCCTTTAGCAGTGCTAGCGATGCCTTTAATATCGAAATCACAATATCTTTCAAAATTTCCTCTCTTACTTTTTTTCTTTTTAGAACCATCAAGAATCGAATAAATCTTCTCTTTTAGGTTGTCATCATTTATATCTTCTAAAGACGGTTTTTCGTAAATTTCATTATAACCTTCTTCAGCAACAAGTTTCTCCAGCGCATCTAAAGTTTTGGCGTTTTCTTCCTTTGCTAAACTAAAACTTTTGGCGAGGGCATGCAAAGGTGAATGAAAATGATCGTAATCAATATTTCTTGTGATATTTGAGTATTTTTTCAGAAACTTGTTTAATTTCCTTTCACGAACAAGCTTTTTATCAAGCACATCACATAAAAATTCTTCAACAAAATTGTCAATTGATCCATATAAGAAATCTTTAACTTTTGAGTTCTCAATATTTTCAGTCAACCCAATTGCAGTATCAATCAGGTTCAGAGAACTGTCAATAGTCTTATCACCTTTTTGAGCCTCTTCAAGCAAATAGCAGATGCCTAAAATATAATCACAATCCAAAGTAAAATGTGCAGCAACACGTCCTTGCTCTTTGTGATCAGGAATAATATCAAATTCAAGCGTTTCATCCATTTTTCTCCACCCACTCAACTACAGGAAACAACCACCATTTATAAATCTTTCGTTTTTGTGACTATGTTGGAGTGGTGAATTAGGAAGCTTTAAATACTTGATCGCTTAACTTGAGTAGGGTTGGGTGGGAACTTTGCAAGGCCTGACTTGCACAGCAAGAAAAGGTCAGGAAAGTCTGCCCACCATAAAAGGCAACTCTCAGAGATCCAGCAATGGATGGCAACGTCACAGAAACGAGACCACCTACAGGCAGGATGAAAGCTGAGAACGCCCTCGCGAGAGGGCTGAGATAACCAGCAGACGATCCTGTAGGAATGGATGAAACGGACAGCCCTTGCCGGTGCAAGTCCAGAACGGGCGCTAAGTAGAATGCAAAGACAGCCACTCCAAAAATGTGCTTCAAGCCATTAAAACAGGCAAAAGCGCAAGGAGGCTGACAGAAGGCAGCTTAATCCCACCCAACCAAACTTTTTTAAATCAAAACAGATTTCAAGAAAAGACGATGGCAAAAGACAAAGTAAACATGCCAATGAGCACAGCAGGCCTGACAAGATATTTTGAAGACTACAAAAGCAAGATAGAATTCAAGCCAGGATATGTTGTTCTTTTCAGCATATTAGTCATAATCATAATAGCGCTGCTGCACTTCTTACTAAGCGCAAAACTAGGAGTGTAAAATGAGACTAAACCCAAGGGACATACAGAAAGCCATGCAAAGATTCGGCATACAACAACAAGACATACCTGCAAAAAGAGTGATAATAGAGCAGGAAGACAAGAATCTAGTAATCAACGATCCAAAAGTCGCAAAAGTGAACATGATGGGAGAAGAAGTCTTTCAAGTATCAGGAGAGATTACAGAAGAAGAAAAAGACACAAAACCAGAAATAGATGAAGAAGACATAAAAACAGTAATGGAGCAGGCAAAAGCAACAAAAGAAGAAGCCAAAACAGCAATAGAAGAAGCAGGAGGAGATCTCGCAAAGGCAATATTAAAATTGACAGGCCAATAAAAATCAATAAGACTAACAAGAATGGTCACGCAAGACAAAGATATCAAAAACATAAAAAGAAAAAACAGGAAAACCATCCGAATCCTAATCAAACCAACTTATAGTTCATCCAAGAGTGAAGGTCAAAACAAATGAGCCCAGAAGAAAGGTTTTTTGAAGCAGTCGAAGAGATAAAAAGAGCAGACCATTCAATCTCACTAAGCCTGAAATACACACGAACCGTCGATGTAATAAAATCAATAATAGAGCGGCTCAAAGACGCAATAGGATTCGCATTCGAAGCGTTGCTTGAAAAAGCAAAAGAAGATGGCAAAATAAAAGAAATTCCCAAACTGCCAAGACAAAAGACAGAATTACTGCAAGAGCTATATCCAAACGACGACTTTCTGCAAGCATACATTGAATTCTATTTCACACTAAGAAAAATCCTAAAATCAGACTTCACCCGCTCAAGAGAATACAGAAGACATGTAACGATGACGGTAAAACTTGAAGAAGGAAAGGAGATAGAGATAACAATAGATATTATAACAGACTATTACAACAGAGTGAAAGAACTGCTGGACCATGTTTCAAAAATAATCAAAAATGATACAGAGTAGCTTCCTATCAATTATAGGTCCGAATGGCTCAGGAAAAACAACATTCGTGTCAAATCTAGGCCTGGCGATATCAAGACTTGGCTATGACGTGCTGATAGTGGATAATAATCCAACCCCTGTTTTAGCTTTTCATTTCAATATGCCTTTTCCTGAAAGAACCATAAGCAAAGTAGCTGAAGGAAAAATACAACTAAGAGACGCAATATACAAACACCCCAGCGGAATGAAGTTACTCTTAAGCAACATCCTAGAACCACATAAGCGAATAGACTACAAAAAACTAGATGGGTTAGCACAGATAATACTTATAGATGGTCAGAAATTCAGGAACAATATAACGATAGTAAATCCAAATATGCCAAGCGTGATGCAAGCAATCAAGGACACAATTGACAATGACACAATAGGAATAGTCATAAACAAGATAAACTCAAACAATATGACTGATGAAAGCGTGGCGGCCTTGACAAACAGAGAAACACTAATGAGAATAGACTTTGAGAAGCATCAGAAAGATGCGCTAAAACAAGGAATACCTCTGTTTGAAATGGATCCAGAAAGCCAATTCAGCATAAGCCTTTTACAATTAGCGTCAAAATTGTTAGGAAAAGAATATGAAATACTGGTAGAAAGCTATTAAAAAAAACAAAAATAGAATATTCAAAAAAAAGAGACGAGACAAGCACAAAGCTAAAATCAAAGCAAAAAACCAAGACAAAAAAAGAACATATGAAAAATGAATGAAAATACACACGCCACGCACCCGTTAAGCAGCACATTATTCTGGGTTTTCTTAGCAATAACTATAATCGCAAACTTCATAATCAGCACAATACTTGTGCCAATAATGCTCGTGATGACAAAACTTTCCTTATATTTCAGCATAACATTCATAGGGTTCAGCTTCGGATACATTTTGCACTCAATACTAATCAGCATTGAAGAATTAGATAAAGGACATCACATAATCGCAGGCATACTAATCCCATCATTAGCACTGATAAATGTCGCAATTTTCACAAGACTATCAAATAACCTGATAAAAATGATGCACCTAAAAACACCCTCACACAATCCATTAATAATAGGAATAGTATATGTCATAGCATTCATAACACCATATATAACCCACACATTAATAAAATTCAAGAATTCAAAAACTGATTGAGGCAAAGTAAGGGTCATTATAGTCATCACCCCCTTTTTCCGAAACATTTATAAGCAACATCAGGATTCCAGAGTGCATTGCCCGAGTGAAAGCGTGAATAGGGTGATGAACCAAAAACAAAAAACGCTTTCTTCCGGAGAAAAAAACAATAAAAAAACAAAAAAATGGCAGAAATAAGACATTTAGTAAGGATCGCAAATGCAGACTTAGATGGAGAGAAACAACTCTTGTTTGCACTCAGAAAAATAAAAGGCGTTAACACAATGATTGCCAATGCAATCTGCAAAATAACTGGATTTGAACCCTCAAAGAAAGTGGGAGAATTGACAAAAGAAAACATAGCAAAAATAGAAGACATACTAGCAACGCCAATAAAGAGCGGCATACCAATATGGATGCTTAACAGAAGAAAAGATCCAGAGACAGGCAATACAACACACCTCATATCAAACGATCTCATATTCGCAAGAAACAATGATATCAAAAGGCTGAAGAGAATAAAAAGCTACAGAGGAAGCAGACACCAAGCAGGCCTTCCAAGCAGAGGCCAGAGAACAAAATCAAACTTCAGAAAGAATAAAGGAAAAGTTGTTGGCGTGACACACGCAGGCAAGAAGAGAGGCTAAAAATATGGGAGATCCCAGAAGAATAAGGAGAAAATACATAGGCCCAAGCCATCCATGGCAGAAATCAAGATTAGATGAAGAGAGAGCCCTGATGAGAGATTACGCCCTAAAGAACAAAAAAGAACTCTGGAGAATGAGCTCAATACTAAAGAAGTTCACAAACCAAGCAAAAAAGCTGATTGCGTCACTCACAGAACAGGGAGAAAGAGAAAAGGAACAATTGATAAGCAAACTATTCAGATTAGGGCTGCTAAGCTCAGATGCAAAGGTGGAAGACGTTCTAAGCTTAAGCGTGAAAGACATACTAGAAAGGAGACTACAAACACTGGTATTCAGAAAAGCAATGGCAAAGACCATGAAACAAGCCAGACAATTCATAGTTCACGAGCATATAAGAGTAAATAACAAAAAAGTGACTTCGCCGAGCAGTTTAGTGACACAAAGAGATGAAGCGACAATAGAATTCTGCGACAGATCAAAATTAGCAAACATAGACCATCCTGAACGAACAACAACAAAAGAACAAAAAGAAGAATCTGAAAAAGAACCTGACAAAAAGACCTCAGGACAGAAAGATAAGGCAAAAAACAATAAGAAACCAAAAAACAACAAAAACAAAGGAAAAGAAGGAAAAGAAGAGAAGAAAGAAAAAGAAACTAAAGAGGAAAAGAAGAAATGAAATATAACGATCAAATAAGATGGGCAGTTGCGCACATATATTCTTCATACAATGATACAATAATCCACATAACAGACATAACAGGCAGCCAAACAATAGCAGTAGCGAGCGGAGGAATGATGGTCAAAGCAGACAGGCTGGAAAGCAGCCCCACAGCCGCAATGACTGCAGCAAAAAGAGCAGCAGAAATAGCTAAAGACAAAGGAGTAAGGGGAGTCCACGTGAAGGTAAGAGCGCCAGGAGGACACAACGGCCCGACAAACCCAGGACCAGGAGCACAAGCAGCAATCAGAGCGTTAAGCAGAACAGGCCTGAGGATAGGACTGATAGAAGATGTAACACCATTACCTCATGGAGGCTGCAGAAAAAAAGGCGGACGCAGAGGGAGAAGAGTATGATAGAAAACATAACAAAAGACAAGAAAACAGGAAGGCTCTCAGTCACATTCAAGAACACAACACCTGCCTTCGTGAACACAATAAGAAGAGCAGCAATAGACCTCGTGCCAACAATGGCAATCGACGAAGTGAACTTTGTCCAAAACTCATCAGCGATGTACGACGAAGTCATAGCTCACAGACTAGGTCTGCTGGTGCTGAAAACAGACCTGAAAGGATACAATCTGCCAGAAGAATGCACATGCAAAGGAGAGGGCTGTGCGAAATGCCAAACCACACTGAAACTGAAAGTAAAAGGCCCAGGAATCGCGTACGCATCAGACATAAAAAGCACAGATCCAAAAATAAAACCAGAATACCCAAAAACACCAATAATCAAATTGTTAAAAGATCAAGTTCTTGAATTCCAAGCAACAGCAAAACTAGGCAGAGGAAAAACACATGTAAAACACACGCCCTGCCTGGCATGGCACACATTCAAAGCAAAAGCAACAGTCAATAACAATCACAAAGAATTTGAAAAATTCAAAGACAAATACCCAAAAGAGATCTTCACAAAAGACGGAAAAATAGACCCAAAACTAATAGAAAAACATGACTTATATGACGCATGCGACGGAATCAACGAGAACATAGTCAAGATAGAATACGATCCAACAACAATCACTTTGCACATAGAACCATGGGGACAACTGACAGCAAAAGAAATATTGCTCAGAGCAACAGACGAAATAACAAGGCTGTTCACAGAGTTCGAAGAACAGATAAAGTAAAGTGATTGCCTGCAAGAACTCAAGTTCAAGCAGGGGTGGCAGAGCCTGGTCAAACAAAACAAGCAGACAAACGCTTGCTTTGGACTAAATGCGCTAGGTTGAGGGCCTAGTCCCTTAGTGGGTGCGCGTGTTCGAATCACGCCCCCTGCATAAAAACAATAAAATGGTTAAGAGAACAGGACCAACAAACAACACATTGAAAAGACTCATACAAGAGTTAAGGAAACTTTCGAGTACTGAGAAGAATAACATCTGGAAAAGAATCGCAGATGACCTAGAAAGGCCAACAAGAATAAGAAGAATAGTGAACCTGAGCAGAATAAACAGGCACACACAACCAAAAGAGACAATAATAGTTCCAGGAAAAGTCCTAGGAAGCGGAGACCTCGAGCATGAGCTGACAATCGCAGCATTCGCGTTTAGCGAAGGAGCAAAACAAAGAATAATAGAATCAAAAGGAAAAGCGATAAGCATAACAGAACTGATGAAACAAAATCCAAAAGGAAAAAACATAAGGATCATAGGCTAAAATGACAGAGCTAAATATTGACGGAACAAACTGCATATTAGGAAGATTATGCAGCTACGCAGCAAAACAAGCACTGATAGGAAATACAATAAACATCTTCAACTGCGAGAAGATCATAGTCAGCGGAGACCCCAAAAAAATAAAAGAAAGGTACAGACACACATTAACAGAAAAAGGACAGCCGCACAAAGGACCATACATACCAAGAATGCCAGACAGGTTCGTCAGGAAAGTGATAAAAGGCATGCTTCCCCATACATCAGCAAGAGGAAGAGCCGCCCTGAAAAGAGTCATGTGCTACATAGAAGTTCCTGAAGAATTCAAAGAAAAAAAAATAGAACAAATAAAAACCCTAAGCGCAGACAAACTACCAACTCTTAAGAGATGCACAATAAAAGAGATATGCAGGCACTTAGGTGGTAAAATATGAAAAACATAAAAACAATCCATGAAGTAGGAAAAAGAAAAAAAGCGATAGCAAGAGCAACCCTAAAAGAAGGAAAAGGAATAGTAAGAATCAACTCCCAAGAACTGATAACACTACCTCCCAATATGTACAGAAGAAGAATAGAAGAACCACTAATACTCTCAGGAGAGACACTCAAAAAAGTAAACATAAACGTAAACGTGACAGGAGGAGGCGTCAACGGGCAAGCTGATGCGATACGGCTGGCAATAGCAAAAGCCTTAGCAGCATATGATAAGAAACTACACAAACAATTCTTAAACTATGACAGAACATTGCTCGTGGCAGATGTCAGAAGAAAAGAAGCCACAAAACCAAACACACACGGAAAAGCAAGAAGCAAAAGACAAAAATCATACAGGTGAACAAAAAATGATGATACCAATAAGATGCTGGAGCTGCGGCAAACCAATAGCACACCTATGGGAAGAATTCAAAGAAAGAAAAGACAGAGGAGAAAATGTCCAGGAAATACTTGACAGCCTCGGCATGGAAAGATACTGCTGCAGGTCAATGTTTCTAGGACACATAGACCTGATAGACACAGTAGCACAGTTCAAAAAACCATAAAGCTATTTTTACAATGCTTTTTGTGATAGAACACCTGGACCCAGAACTGTACGAATGGAGTTTGGCCGAATATGAACACATAACAGAAGCTCTTGGCAAAGAAAATGTACAATTCACCAATGTGAAAGACTGTTCTAAAATAGATTTTGCAGAGTGCAAAGACAAACCAATAAAAGAACTTAATCCAGAAAAACCCTGCATACTTGACCCAGAAGCAGAGAAAACACTAGAGCCTAGCGATAAAGAGAAATTTGAGACATTTATCTTCGGAGGGGTCCTTGGAAATGACCCTCCAGAAAAAAGAACAGAAGACCTACTGAGCAAACCATCAGGGTTTGAACGCAGAAACTTGGGCAAGAGACAGATGAGCACAGACACAGCAGCCATAGTTGCATGGAGAATCCTGCAGGAAGAAAAAAAATTAAGCGAACTAAAATTTATTGATGATCCAGAAATAGACGTGGAAGAGAACCTAAGCACAACAATGCCATACAGGTATTTAGATGACGGAACAGGAAAACCACTAATATGCAAGAAAGTGATGAAGCTGATAAAGAAAGGGTGGTAGGCTAAGTCAACTTAAAGGCGTTAGCGCCTATGCCGCGCGAAACAAAGTTAGGAGCAAAGGAATAGACTCTTGAGTTGAACAAGAGGCGTGCGAGAAGTAATGAGCAGAGCATAGAGCTTTTAGGTTGAACAAGAGGCGTGCGAGAAGTAATGAGCAGAGCATAGAGCTTTTAGGTTGAACAAGAGGTGTGTGAAACAATTGGAGCAGTAACAGTAAAAGACTCTTGAGTTGAACATTAGGCGTCCTGTTTGGACGCGACTTATTATTTATTGAAGTTTTTTCTGAAAGAAGAATTGCTGAGTTGAAAGCGGGTTCTGAGAGAAAAAAGACAGAAATTGTAGAGAATTATTGGCAGAGTTTTTTAGAGGATGGAGTTTTTTTAATCTAAAAATAGCGGGGCAGAAGATTGTTTTTAACTGAGAATAAATCTATGCTGAAAGAAAATCAAGTGAAGACTATGCTTGGCGGCAAAGCACACTAAAGTTGACTTAGCAAGCGGTAGAAAATTTTATAAAAAAACCCAAATATTTTTTTCTTCAATGGCAAGCCCTAAAGAAACAGCAATAAAATGGCAAAAAAAATGGGAAGAATCTAAAATCTTCAAAGTAAGTGAGGATCCAAAAAAGACAAAATTCTACTGCTTAGAGATGTTTCCTTATCCAAGCGGTTACCTGCACATGGGACATGTAAGAAATTACTCAATAGGTGATGCGTGCGCAAGATACAAAAGAATGAACGGCTTTAATGTTCTCAATCCAATGGGGTATGACTCATTTGGACTGCCAGCAGAAAACGCAGCAATAAAGCAGAAAGCAAACCCAGAAGAATACACAGCAAAAAACATAGAGGGCATAAAGGCGCAACAAAAACTCTTAGGATTATCATATGATTGGGACAGGGAAGTAGACACATACAAGCCAGAATACTACAAATGGAACCAATGGATATTCCTTAAATTCTTAGAAAAAGGACTGGTATACAGAAAACCAGGAATAATAAACTGGTGCCCGAAATGCAAAACAGTGCTTGCAAACGAACAAGTGATAAACGGAAAATGCTGGAGATGCTCAAGTGAGGTAGAACTCAAACACCTGGAACAATGGTATATCAAGATCAAAGAATACGCAGAAGAGCTGCTAGCAGACATAGACAAGCTAGAACACTGGCCAGAAAACGTGAAAACAATGCAAAAGAACTGGATAGGAAAAAGCCATGGAACAATAATAACCTTCAAGATAGTAGATGAAGAAGGAAAAGCGACAGGAGAAATATCAACATTCACAACAAGACCAGACACAATATTCGGAGTGACGTACTTAGTCCTGGCAGTAGAGCATCCACTAATAAAAGAATTGGTTAAAGGCACAGAATACGAAAAACCAGTGATGGACTTTGTCAAAGAAACAATGAAAAAACCAATTATAGAAAGAACAGCAGAAGGAAAAGAAAAGAACGGAATATTCATAGGAAAATACTTCATAAACCCAGTCAATGGA
>Ga0164318_10004241_pt1 | contig 13723 bp, 11 predicted proteins | sample GuaBasSedimGuay9_FD_113734 | JGI IMG/M metagenome (GOLD analysis project Ga0164318, IMG submission 113734) | Subseafloor sediment microbial communities from Guaymas Basin, Gulf of California, Mexico - Guay9, Core 4571-4, 0-3 cm | ecosystem: Environmental > Aquatic > Marine > Hydrothermal vents...
AACCTCTATATACTGCTTTCCGGAAACTACTTCGTAATTAACATTTGATGCAACACCATATCCCGCCGCATCACCGTTAATCCCCGGTAATGACTGATTGGCAACATTCGTTGACTGCCAGTTGAAAAGAATTGCCTGAATTCTTAATGTGTCCTGTCCCGGAGTTAAACCAAAATAAAGAGTGTCCGCATCAAGCTCATATTCAACCCCTGTATTCGCGTCACCCGGGTTTGCAGCTGTGTTTAGATTGTTGAATGCAACAATATCGCCAGCCTGTCCGCCTACGTCATTAACGATTCTTTGATAAGGATTGAAAATATCTTTAAATTCGGTTTTGGTTCCCCAATACCAATCACTGTTGGAATCAATATGATAAACATTAACCCAGCAATCCGCCGGAGAGTCGATGGAAAGGAGGATGGCTTTGTCAGGCGTGAAATCGGAATCGAAAGTTATTCCCGCAAGATTCTGCAGCTTCGCGGGAGAGCCGGCGGTGATTACCGGCATTATATTGGTGCCTATATTATAATCACTGTCAATAAAAATCCCGATTGTTCTTTCTCCGTTGCCTGTGGTTAAATTCCCGCAAAGACCGATGTAAAGTTTGTTGATGTCGCAATAAGCATAAAGACTGTCAAGTTCCGCTCCGTCACCGGGAACAGTTGCTTCGCCCCAGTTGCTTGTTGTGTTTTGAATTGTGTTAGTTTTTTCCGCGAAATCATTTGTAATATTTAGTCCGTCAACAAAAGTTGAGGCATAAATTTTCACCTGCGTTAAAGTAACTGTGGTGGAATTTCCGCCATTGTCAGAGATAATTGCCTGCGGAATGAATTCACCCGCTGCCGGATAAGAATAAGAAAATTCACCGACGTTTGTGCTGTCACCCGCGTTACCGAGATCCCAGTCATAAACATAAGGCGGAGTTCCGCCTGAAACAGTGGATTTAAATTCAAAAAGCGAGCTGCCGGCAAAACCAAGTGTCGGAGCAACACTCGCACTCGCGTAAAATTGAAGTCCGGTGTTATAAGTTGGGAGAACAATTGTAAGAAACTGTTCGCCGGGAACACGATCAGCATGATGATTGGCTGAAAGAGCGCTTATCCAATTATTAGTATCACCGTTTGTTGGTGGAAGAGTCTGATTATTTGCCCACGAACCGTCGTTATTGCAAACCAGAGCCATAACGCGAACGGTTGGAGAATTATTATTAAGGTCATCATAACTGATGGCCATTTCGATTCCTTCAGGAAAAGTATTAGTCTCTTCAAGAAAGGGAGCGAGGGCCATAAAAGCGCCAATAATCGTATTTCCGTTTGTAATTGTGCTTCCGAAATCACGAATATCGTTAAGAGTACCAAGATATGTTCTTAAATCAGCATTGATGTTTTCCAGTGCCGGCCATGCGTCATCATTGGATGCTTTGTCGGCTGTACGCAAAGCTACAGCGAGATCGGGCGTGAAATTAGTGTCAAAAGACATTCCTGCCATTCCGGCACAGATAGAATCTGACATTGTTAATCCGGCCGGCATAACATTTGACCCTGTTTTTGCGTTGAGGTCGAGCAGAAAACCGACAGCGTTATTATTTACATATCCCGGGATCCCGACTAAAAGGTGAGTATCATTTGTTTCAATGTACATTGCGATAGCATTATTACCTCCCCAGTCATCAGCTACATCCTGATATACTTTCCATGTGGCATTAGCGAAATCGCCTGTGATATTCTGTCCATCGATTGTTATTGAGAAAGAAACGGACGAGAAGGTTAAGATAATTAAAGCGAGAATAATAAATTTTTTCATAATTATTTTCTTTTTAATAAATAAAAAATGATAAATGATAAATAATAAATAAAAACCGGTTCAGGTATAGGAACCGTGTAAGTAGAAACATTCGCTCCGGAATCATAAAGTTCCGACCAGCCGGTTACGGTGGCTGAACTTAATGATAAAGCATCAATTGCTGTATCACCGGCGCCGCCGCCGGAACTGTAGATATCAAAAGTGAATGAACTTCCGGGGGTTAACCCTAAAGCTGACAGAGGAGCAGAATAGACAACTGAGTTGGGATGAATTGTAGAAGTATAAACAGCGGTATTTGTCCACGCACCATTATCATAATGCCATAATTGAAGATTATCTGTCGCCGCATCTACCCAACCACCGAACCAATAATCCATACCTGAACTCATGGAAATGGGTCGTGCCCAGGCATTACCGTTAGTATCTCCCCCGGCAACGGAGTTAATACCAATCATATATTTTCCCCAGTTAACTGATTGGACATCTCCCAGAATTTTAATTGTAAAAGAAATGGTTGTGAAATCATTAGTTATTTCCGCGCCGGTAAAATTAAGATTATCATTATTAACGACAGCATTTAAATCATTAGTCGCGTCCGTATAGACAGTTGCTGAGATTGGAGTTGCAATAAAAATAGCAGTAACTATTGTGATTATAAGAATTTTATTTTTCATAATTCTCCTATTAGTTAAATTAGAATTAAAAGACATCGTTTATATAATACAATTCGTAACGTTACGAATATTTTATCACAAAGATATTTTTTTGTCAAGAGGTGTTGCTGATTTACTTTTCCGATTGATTTATATTTTCAATTGTAATAAAATTTAATAATTATTTCCTAAACGGTATTAAAAATCAAGAAAGTGAGATACTGATTTAAACAAACAACCATAAATTTATTATATGCCAGATTCAGCAATAATTCTCACCGCCGGTAAATCTTCACGAATGGGGCAGCCTAAAGCTCTGCTTAAATGGAAAGGTAAAACTTTCCTTGAAAATATTTGTCATAACCTTTCTGATGCCGGAACAGAGGAAATAATAATTGTTACTAATAAATCTTTGCTTTCTGATATTTCATCTTTTAACCAAAATGAATATCCAATATCCAACAACTTGTCCCGAGGCAAAAGGCGCTCGGGGACGAAATATCCAAATCCAAAGTTTAACTCTCTTCCTTCTTCTCAACATTCCCACATTCCCACTTTCGCTATTAATCCGCATCCTGAGCAGGGAATGTTGTCATCATTCCGCTGTGGACTTCGCGCTTTAAATTCGTTGGATAAAAATGTTATGCTTTGCCTGACCGATCATCCGATGGTAAAAATTGAAACTTACAGGATTTTATTTTCTGTCGCGAAAAAAAATAAAATTATTATCCCGAAATATAAAAACCGAAGAGGTCATCCGGTTATTTTCGGTGCGGAATTCATACCTGAACTGCTCGAAAAAAATTGCCCGGAAGGAGCAAGAACCATTGTCCGTACTCATCCGGAAGCTGTGGAAGAGATTTTAGTTGAGGATGCCGGGATTTTACTTGATATTGACACACCTGAAGACGCGAAAAAAGTCGGAGTTAAAGTTTAAAAACCAAACACAATAATAATCAATATGCTAAAACAAATTTTATTTATTTTTATTTTTTGTTCTTTTTTATTTGCGGGACAGAATAGCCAAATTGAAACAAACTCTACGGCAGATTATTATTATTTCGCTATGGAACTTTTCAATTCTGGTAACGAGAATTATAATCCCGAACGAGCTTTAAAGCTTTTTAAAATAGCAGCAAATCAAAAGAACGCGGAAGCACAGGCAAATCTTGGTCTGGTTTATAAATATGGAGAAGGAGTAGAAAAAAATCTTGCCACTTCTTTATTCTATTTTTCTCAATCGGCAAGTAATGGCAATGCTTTATCTCAATTTGAACTCGGCTGGCGGTATCAGGATGGAATAGGTGTAACGCAAGACTATAAAAAAGCGGTTGAGTGGTATGAACTTGCAATTAAAAATGGCAGCATAGATGCGTTGTACAATCTTGCTGTGCTTTATGAAGAAGGACTTGGTGTTTCCAATGATAATATACGGGCTTTTATGTTGTACTCAGACTCTGCCGAACACGAGAATGCCATTGCGCAGGAAAAAGTTGCTAAAATGTATTATTTCGGCAACGGAACAATGAAAAATCGTGAAAAAGCATTGAAGTGGTATTTGAAAGCTGCCAAAAACGGCGACACAGCTTCTTTTTACAGAATAGCTATAATTTACGATAAACAAAAAAATAAAAAAGCGTTCGATTGGTTTGTTAAATCCGCCGAATCCGGTGATCATTATGCTGATTTCAAGCTTGGCTATATATTTTTTGAAGGTAAATATACACAGAAAAATTTAGATAAAGCGTTAGATCATTTTCAAAAAGTGCTTAATTCGGACATAAAAAAAGAAATAAAAGGCACGGCTTGCCTTATGATCGGAGGAATTCAATTAAAGCAGGGAAAAACAGCAGAAGGATTTGCCACGTTAAAAAAAGCGGTAAAATATCCTTCAATAAAAAAAATATTAGTTGTTTTAATGGTAGCAGTAGCTTTAGGCGGTGTTATTTTTCTTACAGCTATGCTTTTTACTTTGTACTTTGTTTTAAAAAATAATAAATCGTTCTCTACAAAAAAATCCTGGTCAATTGTTGAAGCTGTCGCCATTATGGGAGCTTTTATTGCACTTCAAATCGGGATGTCGTTAATGATTGTTGTCCCATTTTTTGACAAGATATGTAAAGATATTTTTCTCAAATTAATTTTTTGGACTTTTATTGGAAACAGTATTGTTATTTTTATTGCGGTTATACTGGCAAAAATTCGACCAATAAGTGTTTGGAAACAATTTGGTTTTGTAAAAATTAATTTTAAAAAATGGCTGATGCTGATTGTTGGAGGTTGGATATCTATTATCGCGATTGGAGTTGTGTATGAACAGGTCCTGAAAATTTTTGGAATTAAATTGGATGGGCAGATGATTAATCAGGAATTACAAAAATATGACAATGCCGGCTCTATAATATTTCTGATATTAATTATTGGATTTATAATGCCGGTAATTGAAGAATTAATTTTCAGAGGAGTATTGTTTCAAGCCCTCAGAGCAAAAATATCAGCTTTTTGGTCTATTCTTATTTCTTCAGTAATTTTTGCCGCAGTGCATGGGGATCCGGTATATTTTATCCCGCTTTTAGCTACAGGAATTGTTTGCTCATACGTTTTTGAAAAAACAAAAAGTATTTATACACCTATTGGAGTACACATATTGAATAACCTTTTCGCGGTTGTTGTAACAATTTTATTTAGTAATTAAATGGTTAATTCTTTTGATATTTTAAAACAGCCACGAAGCCATTAAAATTCAAATATAATAAATCTTCAAAAATTTATCTCGTTATCTTTGCCTTCAGTGAGTTCAACAGTTGTTGTAACTTTTTTGCTCCGGCATGTTACGGTATATTTCCCCGGCACAGCTTTAATTTCAAACTTACCGGCATAAATTTGTGTCTGATAAAACTTGTACTTAGTGCGGAAGTTCAAATATGCATTATCGAGAATTTCGCCGTCTAATGTAACGGTACCCGAAATATTTGGGCAATAAATAAGTTTAATTTTTATATTTTCATCTTTTTTATTAATTTTAATTTTTTCAGCATAATATAATTCATCACCTTTTGTAAATTTCCAGTTACGATATGTTCCCGGTTTTATTTTGGCTTCAATCATACCGTATTCATCGGTTTTTTTTTGGAAATAATTTATTTCCACATTTGCCGCCGGAGAACCGTCAGGAAGAACAAAACTAAAAATAATGTTTAATGCATTTGTATCTTGAATTATTAGATCCGGCAGAGAATAATTTTCCCCTGAGTTCAAATCAAATGGTTTAGAATTCACATAATCAGAAAACGCATTCGCTTTTATAAAATAATTTCCGGGAGGAAGATTGGAAAATTCAAATGTTCCGTCATTCGGATTACAGTTAACATTTAAAAAATATTTGTCTTCATTATCTTTTGTTTGTAAAAGAATTACTTTGGCAGAAATCGGATTATAATTATGGTCAATCACACGGCCGGTAATTGCCGCGGGCGCATTCAGAACAAAAATATCCCCAAAGTCATATTTTTTGGTGTTTGTAATATCTAATTCTCTGATTACGGGAGCGTAATCCGGAACAAAAACACGAATTTCCAATTTTTTTCTATCTTTATAAAAAGCATATCTTTTTATTGGTAAAGAAAAATATCCGTCTTTTGAAATTACTTTACTTGTACAGTATTTTTCCATAATTTGTAAAGTGAAATTTGTCGCCGGGGTAGTGTAATCTTCAATAAAAACCCGACCGCAAAGATAAACGGGTTTTGGAAGAATCCATTCGATATTATCATCCTTACCATAAACATTTGTAGTATAATAAATCTGATTACGTGATGTACAAAGTTCTACTCTTGCGCCTTTATCAACATCCATTCCCGTTATTTGAAAATAGCCAAGATAGTCACACTTGCTTTGACCGCTTTTGCCAATAGCTGTTGCGGAAATCAATCCATCAATATACGGTTGCTCATCGGAAGTGTAAACAAATCCGGCGATATCCGGCGGTTGCGTCGGTTCGCCTAATTTTAAATTTACATTATAAGTTTTCCCAGCTTCGATAGAAAATTTTTTAATTTCAGATACAAGACCATCGCCGGTTTTAGCTTTTAAAGTTATTATTCCATGCGCCGCGTTAACGCTGGGATGAAAACTATAATAATCATTTTCGTCTGATATGGTAACAGGTCTCCATCCTTCGCTACCCCAGCCGTTACAATCACTTTTGACGTATAATTTATATTTTACGACAGATTTGTTATTTTCATCTTTTAATTTAACAAAAACAGTTGGTTTTTTAAGCATAGTAAAATTATAAACAGTCGTTTTTCCGGGCTTGATTTTTACTTTCCTTCTATATACAAATTGTGGAAAATAAACGGAATTTCCGGATGTGAAAATTAAATACGTCTGCGGAGCCGCCGCGTTTGAGATTACATAAGTTCCGTTTTCATCTGTGGGCTGACTTTTCGCATAATAACATTTTAAAAGAGTATTCTGTGTGTTTTCCGCCACTGCATTTTTAGATGATTGTTTTTTCTCCTTTATAGGTATTAACCGCACGCTTATTCCTTGAACCGGCTCACCGGCTTTTGTTTTCATTTTTCCTGTGAGAACACTGGTTTCGCGTAAAAGTAATGTGATTTTTTCACCGGAATATTTGAATAAATTATAATGTACTTTCGCGAAATCAGGTTCGTTTATTTCAAGAAAAGCCGGCTCGTTATTTTGATACGGATATGTAATATTAAAATTACCGTTAGCATCTGTTGTGGTTGTAATCTCTTCATCGTTATTCCGCCATATAAGTTCAATTCCTTCAGCGGGAAGTTTTGATTTTTCGTATAAAACCACTCCATTAACCTTTACATGCTTAATTTTAACTGCCGGCAAAACAAATTCAATATAATTTTTTTCATCTGAATATAAAACAACATTTGTAGAATAAAATTTCCGTCGACCGGTTCTAAACGTAAATTCATAATGTGCCGGAAGTAAATTTGCAACTTCAAAATATCCGTTTTCATCTGTTTTTATTTTTTTCCTGACATGTCCGGGATTTCCCCATCTTTCATAAAGACCATGCGGATTAGCGAAAAAATCAAAATCTCTTACCGGTTTGTTATCACTTGTTATAACTTTTCCACAAAAATTTACTGCCGGCAGCATTTCCACATTTACAATTTGGTTTGTGGCGGATAATGTATCAAAATAATCGGAATATGATTCCGTATAGCCATCAGCTTTAACAGCTACGCGAAGTCTTTTTAATCTTTCTCTTATCGGCGGGAAAGTTATTTCATTGTTTCGGCAGTTGGTTAATGATGTTAATACAACCGGTTTTTGATTGTATCTTTCAAGAAGTATTTTTGAGCACACACTTTCTTGATTTATTCTTTTTTCATCTGACGTAAGTTTAGCTGTTATTACAACTGTAGGAATAACAGGTTTTGTTTTATGAACAGTTTTATTCTTGAGTGGATATTTTTTTTGAACCTTTTTGCCCGCATTAGCAATCTTATTATGTTTTGATTTTGAAGGAGGAGGAGAATTATCTTCTTTTTTTCCGCATGCGGAAAAAAATAAAAGGGCAGGAATTAATATGAAAAGTGTTTTTTTCATTTTATTTAATGATGAATATGCGATAATACGCACACGTGTCTCGCGCTACGCCCGGAGAGTTTCGGGTATGCCGGGGTTATTTCATTTAGCTACTGAACCTGTTTAGTTTTATATTTTGCTACAATTATATTATCAACCTCTTTAACTGAAAAATTAGGGTTATTTTGAAGAAGTTTTCTTAAAAGGTAATTTTAAAAAGTCAATATTATTATTATTGTTATTTTTAAACTTTAATAAATAGGATTTTAAATCTATTGAGTAATAATATCCGCCATCGCAGACTTGAGATGGGAAATCGATATAAATATATGAAGAATAAATTTTATTTGAACTGATTTCAATTTCATAATATAAATTATCCTTTTTCCCTTTTGGGTATAATTCGGTTTTCTTTAATTTTTCTTTCTTAACAGATTTCGGATACCATATAAAATTACGGAAATCCTGCTTCTCAGGAGAAACTTCTTTCGGTGCAGTTATAAGCCATGCGTGTTTCTCATCATAACCAATAGCGTTTAGTTTCACACGATAAGTATTTTTTTTGTTTTTAACAGGAGTTAATTTAACTGAAAATTCGTATTTCTTTTCTGTTTCAGGAGTGACATGAGCAAAAGCGCTCCAACTCGCGTAACAGAATCCGGTTATTGCCAACAAAAAGAATAGAATTATTTTTTTTATTTTAGACATATTTATCCTTTTTTGCTCTGATAATTCCTTTTTCTTTAGGAAAAATTAACTTTACAACATCTGATCCCATTTCAATAAACAAAACATCTTCAGTATCTACCTTCATCTCAAGTTTTTTCAGATGAGCTTTCGTGCATTTGACTATATAGAATTTATCTTTGTCACCCTTATTTAAATCCGCACATTTGGGACACCGTTTATTACGTATCTTTGTCCCGTCGATAATTGTTCCGCGTTCAAACAAAACAGTAATGGTTTGTCCTTTCAGTTTTTCAGAACCTTTTTGGACGGCTGACACTTTTATATTAGCAGAACATATTTCTATCCACTTGTAAATTTTCGATTTATATAACTTGTCAACTTTTAGCACTTCTCCTTCAATAACAATATCACGTTTTGATTCTCGATCCTTTTCTGTCCACAATGGCTCGTTTGCGTAAACTTCGCAAAAGCAAAATATTGTAATCAAGAAAATTATATATATTTTCATATTTCTATCCAGACTTTGATGTGTTTTCGGTCAGGCACTAATTAGATGTTTCTAACGTTGCGCTTGCATTATATAAATAATTTGTTAAATAAACGGAACTTCCGTCGGGGTTTATGTATTCCAAAGTATAATTATCACTGCATTTTTTAGTCAGATCAATTGTATATGAATCATAAGTAGATGGTACTTTTGTAAGCGGGTAACCTTCAACCCATAACTGCAGTTTGTTATCCACAAAACGATGCTTTATTTGTTCATGTGTTGATGAAAGATCGACTGTTTTATATCCATGTTTCGGTTTGTCTTTTTTTGATATTCCACCATTGAATGCCCAAAATCTTCGGGATTCAACTATCTCTCCTGTTTTTCTATCGGGACCCATAACACCACTTATTGTCAGTTCCATTGTGATATTCATATCGTTTTTCAGAACATACTTCCAATCACGATGGATTCTATTATTATCTTTTGTTAAATTAAAATTGTTTTTTTGAAAAACGGCGATGCTTCCCCAATAAGCTTTTTCTATCTTCCCGTTTTTCTTCTTTAAAAAGAAAACTCCGGTATCGTCTTTCTTTAACGCCGGATCAAAATCTTTTAAACCGCCTCGTGATATAAGAGTAAAAATCAATTTTTTATCATCAGTTTTTCCTTTAAGAAATGAATCAATTTTTATTGTTACTATATCCTGATTTTTATCTTTCTCAACTTTAATCACTTTAGCAAGTACAATTAAATTAGCTTTTTCCTGCAATTCAGAAAGACTGATTTTGGATATTTCTGATGCAAAGCTAAAATTGCTGATAAATAATAACAGTATTATTGAAGATGTAAATATTTTTTTCATGATTATTTTATCTGGTTATTTCTCATTAGTCAGTATCAACATTGTTTTTTATCCATTTGGCAAATTGTTTGATGGCGCGTCGGTTGTTTTCGGTCGTAGGTTTCCATGCATCAGAACCAAAGTGATAGCCAAAATATGTTCCCGTTAAATCCTGCATAGCATGTACAACGTTTGAATGATTCGGGTGATCCAACGAGTCATCTTTCAGAAGTTCGAGAAGAGTAGAAGCACAAGCAGTATCTTTGCGCTGAGCAAGACATATTGCGGTAAATAGTTTTACTTTAGTGCTTGGATCGTGTAGTAAAGTTATAAGAGCAGGTCTGACTTTCTCAAAGTTTTTTCCTTTAATGCATAAGCCAATGTTTGATGCTTGTTTTCTTACCATGGCATTTTTGTCTTTTGATAAACGAAAAACATATGGAATAAGTTTGGGATCGTTGGATTCTGCTAAAGCGTAGCCGGCCCTCCAACGAACTTCAGGATTTTTGCTTTCAAGAAGTGTAATAAGTGATGAATCAGCAGGCCTTCCTCTTTGAAGTCGTCGCAAATATCCAAAAACCATATTTCGTTTCAAGTCAGGGCATGTTCTGACTATCGGAGCAATAGCTTTTGGATTATCAATATCTCTTAATGTTATTGACGCAATACCGAATAAGCTGGAATCCGTTTCCAGAACATATACAATAGACTCAAAAAAATTAGTTAGGTTTAAATTTTGAATAACATATAGAGCTCGTTTTTTATTTGCTGTTATTTTACTATTGATATCTGCTTTAACAAATGGAATTAAATATTCTTGATTTGTTTTAAAAATATCAAGACAATTATTAATGGAAAATTGAACTAACCAAGGCCAACCACCACATTTTGAATTGGCAATAACATCGGCTAACTTTTCAGGAGAAAGTTTTAATTCTTTTTTAGTAATAAATGGTCCGGGAAATATTCCGAATATTTTTAAAGTTTGCAATTCAGGAAAGATATTTTGATATAAATTCTTAATATGTTTCTTTTGTTCTTCATTTTCAAGCCGCGATACGATTTCAGTTTTAATAAATAATTTTTTTGCTATGATTTCTTTGCTTTCAGAGGCATTAGCTTGTGAAACAGGTGAAATTGAAAAAAGCAAACTTAAAACTGTAAATCCTGTAATTTGTTTTATTTTAGACATATTTATCCTTTTTTGATTAGTTATGTATACTTTTTACTTTTTGTCGCATGACAGCATTATAAGCATCGATTTCTTCTCTAAAATCAGGAGTTATACAACAACCGGCAACAAGTTTAATAGGCAAACCGGTTTTTTCATCTACAAGTGGTTTGTCTTGTGACCACGGTTTTCCATAGTAAAGGATTTTCATTTCCCCGGCGGCAATATCTTTTTTTACCCTTTGAATTCCTTTTTCTTTAGGATTGATAACTTTTTTCTTAATTGCTAGTATTTTTATGAATCGGAATTTTTTAACCGCCTTATCCCCGTTAATTTTAATATATGTGACTTCTTTGTTTTTAAGGTTATAAATATAATTCCCTCGTACTTGTGTGTCGCCGGGAACAAAATCAACGATTCTAATATGATTGCCTGAATAATTATGACTGAGATTATTTGAAAAAGAGAAGTTTATATTTTCATATTGTTCTCCAATCACTAATATAATACTATGACAATCATATTTTTTATTAAAAGTCAGTAAACCTTTATCATCAGTTTTTAATTCATCTAAAAACCACGGTTCTGTTTTTGCCGTTTTATAATTATATGGATATGGATTTGCTCCATTTCCCAATTTAAATATTATATCTCCATTATATAAAACTATTTTATGATTCTTTAAAGGTTTTAACTCCAGATAAGATATAATTTTAAAAATGGGATTCATTTGAGCGTAACAGAATCCGGTTATTGCCAACAAAAAGAATAGAATTGTTTTTTTCATAATAATTTTGTCCTAAATTATTTTGTTACTTTAAAAATAGCTACTCCTGTCCCGAAAATGAAATGCATCGGGAAAGACTCTAAGGCACGAAGCATTTATTAGCGTATTAGCGGCTGAAAATATTATTATTTTGACTAATATGATTTTATCCATTACCATTTATCGAAAAATTCAAACATTTTCCGGTTACAACATCATATTCCAATTGAAAATAGTGATTGCCGCCATCGTCAACAATAACCGGTTTTGTTTTCCAGTTTTTATGAAACTTTGTTAACCGGAAGACATTACAGTAAATTCGTTTTTTACCATTAACTATTATACCAAAATACTGGCATCTGTATTTATTGATATTATTATAAATTTCTTTATTTGATTTTTTAATAAAATTAAGAATTACCGGTTGTGCTTTTTTTATTTGTTCCGTTGTTGGAGTCCAACCTGTTGTTTTTCCATCAGATGAATATGGAACATAATGACCATTTGTGGTTGATAAAATTGAACCGGAAATGTGTTTCATATTAGATATATTTCTATAACTTTTATTTTCAGCAGATTTTTCCTTGGCTAATCGTTTCAATGATTTGACCATCCATGGGCTTGGATATTGCACACTAAACCAATAATCTGAGGAAATCCATGATGGAACGGTATTTTGTGGAGCTTTTTTTAGAAAAAGAATGCATTCCGCGTCTTTTGTGATTAGTGGATGATGGTCTTTTTTATGTATCTCAAATCGCAAAATACAAACTTCAATTATCTTTCCTTTGAGTGAATTATCACCTTTGACAACATCAGCGACTTTGAATTTACAATTATAATTTGGCACACCTGATTCGCTGATAATTCCAACTGGTATAGAAATAATGTTGCCAAGAACGACCAGGTCAGACTTTGATAGATAGAAATTAAGAGTATCGTCACTATTATCAGCTTTAGCAATAGTTTGCAACATCAAAGCAGCAACAAAAAAGCAGAATATTACTTTTTTCATATTTTTAGATGGTTTTGCCATTTTATTTAATGATGACCATGCGATAATACACATGTTATTTAATTGAGGGACAGTAAAAATTATTTTTCTGAAAAATGGCGATGCTTCCCCAATAAGCTTTTTCTATTTTTTTGTTTTTTTTCTTTAGAAAGAAAACTCCGGTATCATCTTTCTTTAACGCCGGGTCAAAATCTTTTAATCCGCCACGAGAGACGAGAGTAAAAATCAGAGTTTTATCATCGATCTTTCCTTTAAGAAAAGAATCTATTTTTATAGTTACTGTGTCCTGATTTTTATTTTTCTCGACTTTAATTACTTTAGCAAGCACAATTAAATTTGCTTTTTTCTGCAATTCAGAAAGACTGATTTGGGTTATTTTTGAAGCAAAGCAGCAGTTGCTAATAATAGAAAATAGTATTATTAAAAATGTAATTATTTTTTTCATAATGATTTTGTCCTAAATGATTTTGTTACTTTAATAATAGCCACTAAGACTCTAAGGCACGAAGCTTTTATTAGCGTATTAGCGGCTGAAAATATTATTATTTTGATATTAATTATTTTGACTTTAAATTATTTTGTTAAATTTCACCACTTTAATCTAACTTTATAAGTCAGCACCGCTTCCGAATCTTTCTTAACCGGAACTTTGAATACCGCGGTGAAAGCATCGCGTTTTTCATAGTCCTGTGAACTTTCTAAAATTGTCCA
>Ga0164318_10004243_pt1 | contig 13721 bp, 8 predicted proteins | sample GuaBasSedimGuay9_FD_113734 | JGI IMG/M metagenome (GOLD analysis project Ga0164318, IMG submission 113734) | Subseafloor sediment microbial communities from Guaymas Basin, Gulf of California, Mexico - Guay9, Core 4571-4, 0-3 cm | ecosystem: Environmental > Aquatic > Marine > Hydrothermal vents >...
AATGGTCATATGAGTTACATAACAAAATTTTAATCATTGCCCTGAGGGTCAAAATAAGATTAAAATTTGTCATGTTCGTTTCATATTTTTCATATTTTTAATGGTCATATGAGTTACATAACAAAATTTTAATCATTGCCCTGTGGGTCAAAATAAGATTAAAATTTGTCATGCTCGTTTCATATTTTTAATGGCCATATGAGTTACATAACAAAATTTTAATCATTGCCCTGTGGGCCAAAATAAGATTAAAATTTGTCATGCTCGTTTCATAGAATATTTTTTTTATAAATGAAATCACATAATTCAGTAATTTTTTGTTTGTACTGAATTATGTGATACAGTAAGTTTATTTTTCTTGAAATAAATGTACATCTGTTTGTGGGAATGGAATGCTTATCTCATTTTTATCAAAAGCTTTCTTTACATTCTCCAACATTGCGAAGTTGATAGTCCAATAGTCTTCAGATTTAACCCATACGCGTGTAGTTAAATTTACAGAGCTATCGCCTAATTCTCCAACTACTACCATTGGTTCTTTGCTTTTTACATCTCTCATTATCTGAGGAAGCTTATCAATTTCTTCCATAATTATTGAACGTGCCTTATCAATATCGTCACCATATCCAATGCCGAAAGAGAAATCCACTCTTCGTGTTGGTTCTGAAGAATAATTTATTAGTGAGGACGTAGAAAGAGGTCCGTTTGGAAGTATTACTTTTTTGTTATCTACGGTATTTAATACAGTATTGAAAATATCAATATGTTTAACAACTCCCATATAACCTTGCGCTTCAATAAAATCACCTGCTTTATAAGGTTTAAAAGCAAGTATCATAACTCCTCCAGCAAAATTCTGTAGTGTGCCAGATAATGCCATACCAACTGCCAAACCTGCAGCTCCTAATAGAGCAATGAAGGATGTCATTTCTATGCCCACCATACTCATCACACTTATTATTACAAGTGCTTTAAGACCCATATTCATTATACCTACTAAGAAAGGGATTAATGATGAATCCATACCTCTTTTTAGCATTACTTTCTTAGAGGTTGTTGTAACCATTTTTACAAGCTTTAGTCCAATAAACAAGACTAAAATTGCACCAATTACTTTTGGACCAAAGTCCATAATAAATGTAACTGCGTGCTCATAATATAAATCTACGTTTTCCATAATAATTTTTTAATTTTTTCTGTATAACTGTTAATTAGTAATATTCGGCAAAAATATAATTATTTCTAATACTGTAAATTATAAGATATTAAAGAGTGTTAATATTTCTTACAATAAGCAATATTGCAATAGTTTTTTTTATTTTACTAGCTTGAAAATTTAAATTTATGAATTTATGGCTTTTATAAAATAATTAGCTTTTGTATGGATGTGGTTTTTTTATTCTTAATATGAATAAAATATATTCCTTGAGAGAGTTCTCTAATATCAATTTTTATATCATATCTATTTGTATCGTTATTATTAATACTCTTTACAATCTTTCCATTTATGGAATAGATATTTATTTCTTCAATACTTAGTTCTTTTTTATTTAAGATATGGATATAGTCTTTCCCAGGATTAGGGTGAATTTTATATGGTTTTTCATCTATTGTTTGATTAATTCCTACTGATTCTCCTGTAATATAGCTTGCACTCCAACCTTGAAAAGTATTCTGTGGGTCAGAAATAAAGAATATCAACATTTCACCACTTGGAGAAAATACAGATGAAGGAATATTATTTCCAGAAAATATGCCTAAAAGAACTGATGGTGTTGGTTTTGGATCATAAACTTTAACAATATCAACTCCGTTTTCAGTATCGAAGCTGTCAAAAGTTAGTCTTATGGGTAAACCATTAGATGGCTTAATAGACCATTTGCATGATGAGCTATTATTATAATTATTTGTTCCTGAGCCATCAGAAATGGAGCCAACTGTATCGGTTAATGTTTTAAGCCCATTACAATAAATATTATCATAGGATTTATAGCTCAAAGAAAAACCATTGTCCTGATTTGTAGAGTTAGTTATTAATTTTAATAGTACAGAACTCTGAGTAGATGTGATATAGTTTGGTAATGTGCTTCCGCTTAACTTTGCAAGAATAGGAGCAGATATGCTGTCACCATCATAAATAAATAGGGTATCGTTATTTGATAAATCAAATCTATCAAAAGTAATTTTCAGATTCTTAATATTATCACTTGGCTTTATTAGCCATTCGCATGACGAGTTTGGCAAATAATCAAGAGGGCCACTTCCGTCGGTTAGAGTTCCTTTTCTTTTTGTTAATGTTGTTAAAGTAGAAGTGCAGTATTGAGGATAATTACTAGCAGGATATATATTTATTATAGCTCCTTGGCCTGTAGCGAAATCGTTGCCCCCAGGGTTTAATTGTGATAAATAATAGTAGCCATCATATGAGCCACTCCAACCCCAATTAAAATGGAAATGATCTGTTCCTTGATAACCATCTAAGTTGAAAGCATGCCCGCTATTGCCTTGGCTATCTCTACCATGGTAATACATAGGTTTATTACTATTTAGTTGTGCAATAAGCATATTATTCCATTGTGTTTGAGTGTAATCACTGCGGCTTTCGAGTGAAGTAGAACTTTGATAGCCAAAGTAATTAACCAAAGCACTTGCTGCAGTGAAGGAGAAAGCTCCAGAGCCACTAGCAGAATATCCCATATCTACGCTTATTCCCAAATGTTGAAGCAGTTGAGCAATCTGAAAATTACCACCATAAGACATTTCATTTTGCATTTCGTTCCATTTATAGTTGGTAGCAGCAAAATTGGCAGATTGTGCGCCGTATACATTATGATAATATGAGTGACTAGCGGTTCCATATTCAGGATAACGGTAGTAATACATAACTTGAGCCATTGCAACAGCTACACATCCTGCATAAACTCTTCCTCCAGGCCCATTGGCGTCAATAGGGCATTCTGCATTATATGGACTATCTTGATTCCACTTGCTTAATAATAATGGAGCAGTTGATTTTGAACTAAAGAAAATACTTTTTTGAGAACTGGTAATACTATTCCATTTCTCCTGTATTTCTTTTGTTGTTGGTATTTTTTTCTCTTGAATTTCGTTAATAGCTTTTGCATATTGCAGCATCCAACTATTATAATTATCAGCATTTATCTCTTTATTTATTTTGCCATCAATACTAAATCCTAATATTGGATAAGATGCATCTTCTGCAGCAATATGTACAAAGTTACCATTGCTAAAAATAACGGTATAATATACAACTCTATTGTTGTATTCTGTTATTATAGTATTGTTTATTAGTATATTATTGTCATTTTTCTCAATATGATTATAATAAGCCTTAATGTATTTTAGGGCAGCTTTCTCTGCTACCTTTTTTGGAACAAAATCGGCAAATGAAAATATGGATATTGATAAAAATATAATTATGGTAAGTAGTTTTCTCATAGCTAATTGATAAAAATGTATTTTTTAGACTTATTATAGTAGTATTAGTTTATTCTATCTTTATTATCGGGTTCCCATATAAAAATTTCTTCTTTTATACGAGGTCTCCAATGCAAATATGATTTAAATCCTCTTAAATATAAGGATCTTTTGGAAAGTTTATCTACGGGATTTAGGCTAGCCTGTACTCTGCTTAAGTATACGATATTACCTACTCCTCCAGGTATAAATTCTATACGCATATCACTTGAAGCACCAAGGTTTACACCCGAAAGTGTGCTGTCTTCTTCTCTTACAAAATAAATGCTCTGAGCGTTTTCAAACACATCCACATAATCCATGGAGCCTTCTTTAAAATGAACAAGCATATTTCTTCCCGAAACTTGATTATAGTATTCCAAACTATCATGTTGTAGTACAAACGAGTTTGTGTCGATATATATCTTATCAAGATCACCATTAGCCATATATACTCTGATTTTTTGTCCTGATATTTGACTTTTTTCTCCCCAAATAAGCGGACGTGAATACATAATTAGCATAGAGTCTTGCAAGTAATAAACTAAAGAATCGCATTTGCCTTGTAAGTTACTCTTATAAAACTGTGTATGATTATATACATAGACTGTTTTAGCCTCTTGATTAGTGTCAGTTTCCAGCATTAATGTGTCGCCATGTAAATATAGTGAATCACCTTCTTCATCAATAACTATTGCTTGACTATGGTTTGCAAAATATGAGAATCCTCCATGCTCATAATATTCAGCGTAATTGCCTGTAACAATAAGGTTTTTTGTGGAATCAAATAGCTTTACGTTATTGAAACCTTGTCCAAAGCCAGTATTTCTATCATAATACAAACTATCAGCCCAAAGTTTTTGATTTTTGTTTTGGAGCATTGCCTTATTATTAAAACTAGCTTGATTTGTGCTAGTATTATACCATCCTTCTTTACAATAGATTGAATTACTATCGCTAATAATTGTTGTGGGGCCTGTTATAAATGCGGTATTTATTAAACTTCTAAAAGTAAGAGTGTCAGAATACATAGTGTACTCGGGATTTACTAATACAACATTACGCCTAAAGTGGTAAGTCTTGGATTTACTAAAATAATAACCAAGGTCAGATGTGAGAGTGTTTTCGTTATCTATTATTTTCCCACCATTAAAATACATGGCTTTTTTAGCGTTTGTAAAATAATCGAGATGATCGGTATAAAGAGTCATATCTTTATCAATCATTTTAACATTATGACGTATCTTTGCTAATGCTCGGTTACCAATATAATGCATTGAGTCACCATGAATTGTCATTCCTTGAGGGTCAACAATACGAACATTTTCAAATGCATCAAAATTATTATCACTATCATAGAAATATGCAATATTGCAATACATAGTATTGTCACCATGCTTAAAAACCACTTTCCCAGTTAATTTCTGAGCTTTCTTTCCTTTATATACTCCTGAGCCTAACTTGTCAGCACGTACCAATCTTACTTTAGTCCTCTTTTGAGCTATAGTATCAAAACTAATAAGTAGGATTAATAATAAAAGGAAATATCTCATTAAATAGAAATGTTTTAATTAATAGTCAGCCTATTTTAACTGAAGTTTTAAAAGTATGCAAATATACAATCTATTCTTATAGAAAATTATGTGAATTTATTAGGTTATTATGTAAAGTCCTCCTTTCCCAAAGGAGGTGGGCAAATTGCGAATTGTATTTTTATTATTTGCGTGAGATTTTATGCAATTTGGTCGGAGGATTTATTGTTGTAGTCTAATCCTCCATCAGTTTTGATAGAGGTTCAATTTACAAAAAGATATTTAATGGCAAAACTACCACCTCCTTTTCAAAAAGGAGGACATAGCTCCGGTTTTATATTGTTAAATAGGGCAAAGTTTTATTTTGCGAAAAATCAACCTTTAATAATCTTAATTAACTTTTGAAAGATAACTAATTCGGAAAATTATCATTAAATTTGCCCACTAATTTTGAAGGAAAATTATTAAGAAATACATACTAAATAGATATATAATGGAAAGAGATCAGCAAATTTTTGACCTTATTGAAGATGAGAGATTACGTCAACTTCATGGTATAGAGCTTATTGCTAGTGAGAACTTTGTGAGTGAGCAAGTTTTAGAGTCTATGGGCTCGGTATTAACCAATAAATATGCCGAAGGATACCCTGGAAAAAGATATTATGGAGGATGCCAAGTTGTAGATCAAACTGAGCAACTAGCCATTGATAGAGCTAAGGCTTTATTTGGTGCGGAGTATGCAAATGTGCAGCCTCACTCTGGTGCTCAGGCAAATGCAGCAGTTTTCTTTGCTGTGCTTAAGCCTGGTGATACTTTTATGGGACTAGATTTATCACACGGTGGTCACCTATCGCATGGTTCTCCTGTAAATTTATCAGGAATAAATTATAATCCGATAGCTTACCATGTTAAAGAAGAAACTGGGACTGTAGATTATGATGAGATGGAAAAACTAGCTTTAGAGCATAAACCAAAGATGATTATTGCTGGTGCTTCTGCCTATTCTCGTGATTGGGATTTTGTGCGTATGCGCCAAATTGCTGATAAAGTAGGTGCTATTCTTATGGCTGATATTGCGCATCCTGCAGGGCTTATTGCAAAAGGACTATTGAACGACCCTATGCACCATTGTCATATTTGTACTACAACTACTCATAAAACATTGCGTGGTCCTCGTGGTGGTATGATTCTTATGGGTAAAGATTTTGAGAATCCTTTTGGAATAAAAACACCTAAAGGTGCTACTAAAATGATGTCGGCAGTTCTTAACTTTGCTGTGTTTCCAGGACAACAAGGTGGGCCACTTGAGCATGTTATTGCTTCTAAAGCTGTAGCTTTTGGCGAGGCTCTTACTGACTCGTATATGAATTATGCTATACAAATGCAGAAAAATGCAAAAGTAATGGCTAATGCATTTATGGATATGGGTTATAAAGTTATATCTGACGGTACTGATAATCATAGTATGCTGATTGACCTTCGTACTAAATTCCCTGACATTACGGGTAAAATAGTTGAGAATACTTTGGTTCAGGCAGATATTACAATAAATAAGAATATGGTTCCTTTCGACAGCCGCTCTCCTTTCCAAACTTCTGGTTTGAGAGTTGGTACTCCTGCAATTACTACTAGAGGTATGAAAGAGGAGCATATGCGCCCAATTGTTGAAATGATTGATAAAGTGATTTCTAATGTAAATAATGAGGATGTTATTAAAGCAGTTAGAGGTGAGGTGAATGAATTTGTAAATCCATTCTCTATGTTTGCTTACTAATATATGGTTCTACGGACCATGCGTGGGTTTTTAATGTAAAATAGTAAACGGTAACTGGTGAACGGTAATTGGTAAACAGTAATCCGTAATCGGTAAACAGTATTACAGATTACGGATTCACTGATTACATTTTAAAAACTATTTTAATAATTATAACCCATTAAAAAAAGACATATTATTTAGAAGCTCTTAGTGTTTATGCTAAGGGCTTTTTTTTGTGCCTGTTTTTTTCATGCTGCCAAAAGAATATGACAAGTAATTTATTTACTTTTGGGCGGTTGGTCGAACTAACGAATTAATTTATTAAATTTGGCATTGATAAGAATCACAGGAAATTAATGAGATAATTATATATTTTCGAAAGCTTTAATTTTCAAATAATAGAGTATCTGTTGCTATTTGTGCAATGGGAGTTTTGAATTTGATGTTGTTATTAACGAAAGGAGTATACTAATAAAAATAAATATTATGAAATTAGAAAAAATACTTGATAATTTAGGATCATTAGAGAAGAATTCATTCATCAAAATTATTGACAGCATAATTTCAAAGAGTCCTAAGAACATTAAACAAATTGATAAAATACTTAGTGCTTCAGACAAGGGATTGAAGTCTGTTGATAGTCAAAATATAGCTAGAATCTTTGAATTAATAGAAGATGAATATACAGAAATAGTAAAATGCGAGTTTATAAATACTTCATCACAACTTGATATTTTAATAGATATTATAACCAGAGATGGAAATAATATTATGAAACAGGATTGGTTTTCAAGATTATATGAAGGTGAACTTAAGAAGATAAAAAAGAAAATAAAAGAATTAGAGACTTCAATTAATAGTGAGAAGTCAGATATCGATGAAAAGAGGAAGCGTGACTATAATATTTATAAGGCTTGTGTAAATACGGCTTTTTATAATGATTTACAAAATAATAGAGAGCCTAAAATAACTGATGACGAACTTTCTATATTAGTAACCCTTGCAGAGGAATTGGAATTATCTCAAGTAGAGAAGAAACTAATTAATTATATGGTTGTCCCTGTAAAACAATTAGATATAGATACAATAATTAGTAATCTTAAGAATATAGGAGTGATTTTTTATTCAAAGAAACACAGTACAATTTTTGTTGCTGATGAAGTTGTTAGATTATTGAGAAAGTTTAGAGGAAAGGAAATAGCAGATAAGTATTTACGTAGGATATTAAAAGTTCTAAGAACACCTGAAGTTAATCTAATAGCGAAAAGACATAACATTGATAGGAAATTAAGTACTGATGATAAAATAAAAGAAATACTAATAGACGGAATAACACTAACCTCTATTTTGTCTTCGGAAGTATTTAAAGAAGGAACTAAGTTAACAGATAAAAAGAAATATATTAACGAATTTTGGGGTAAAAGATTAAATATTAAAACTTCATTAAAGGGAGTAACACTTGAAGATAAGATAGCTAACTTACTTAAGTATTTTGAGACTCGTGAAAAAGATGAAAAAGTTGGTATTTCTATTGATGGATATGAAAAAATGCTAATTGAACTCAATGAAACTTTACCAAAGTTTAATACAGAAATAAAAGATGCTTTTGAACTACAGGATGAATTTGTGCTCAGAAGTGATTTCTTGTTGGATTATAATATAAAGCCAAGAGATATTTTAGACCTAATATCAGAAAATGATCTTGTGAAATTTATTAAAGAACGAGACCTTAAATCACGTGGAGATAAAATTATAATTATTCTTGATAATTATAAAGATTCCGAGAATTTATATTTAGAAAATTATGAAAATATAGGCTTTAGAAAGTATAACGAACTAAAAGATAATGGTATTAACATAAAAGAAAGTGAAATTGGAGTAAAATTTGAAGATTTGACAAAGACGATTTTGTCAAAATTAGGTTTAAATGTAGACGAGAAACTGCGTAAGTCACTGAATACTAAAAAAGATAAAATTGATATTATAGTTAATTTAGAAAATAATGAACTCATTGTAATAGAATGTAAAACAATTAAAGAAAGTGGTTATAATAAGTTTTCATCTGTTTCTAGGCAATTAAAAGCATATAATGATTTAGCAAAAAGGAATGATTTTAAAGTCAGAAAATTACTATTAGTAGCTCCTGATTTTAGTGATGATTTTGTTGAAGATTGTGAACTTGATGTAGATTTAGAGCTATCACTATTAACAGCTAAATCACTTCTTGATATTTTTGAAGCATTTAAGAAAACAACTAAGTATAAAGAATTTCCATACAAATTATTAATGCGTGATGTTTTAATAAATTCAGATAGAATAATTAAAGCAATAAGTAAATAGGCACTTTCAGAAGTAATCTCCGCTATCGCCGCACGATTTTACCGTGTGATATGATAAAAGATATTTCTTGGATAGCAGAATGATGCTTCTATGAAAGATAAGATATGTGCCTACAATACAACGCGATAAAATCGAGCAGCAACTGGGTATAAAAGCTATTATCGATAATTGAAATATTGATAATAGCCTTTTTTTTGCATAAAAAAATAGGCAAGATATTATCTTGCCTATTTCAATTTAATAATACTATATCTTAATATGATTCAGCCATTAGTTTTTTCTCTTCTTTAGTAACTTGCATATAGCTTTCTTTAAACGATAGCATAGTGTATACAGAAGTATAGATTAATCTAGATGTCATATTTTCATATGGTTTAATAAGGTTTCCTGCAGCATCGCTAGTAGTATAACCTGTATTCATCATATCATTTAATTCGTAAGTAACTTTAACGCTCATTCCACCAGGGAATGTTATACCTGCAAATACTGAGGGAATAAAAAGATTTACTTTATCACTAAACCATTGACTTGTTTTTCTTTTACCATCAGGAAGAAATTCTTTTTCTTTATAGTGGTAAAACATATCGTATTGCCCGCCAAAGAACACATACATTCCTTTTTTTAAATTACCTATTTTTATTGCTAAAGGAATACCTAAAGTATAAGAACGTCTTTTCCATTTTACTTTGTCGGTAAATCTACTATCAGAAGGTCTTTCATCAGTAATAAAACCAATATTTCTATTTACAATACCTGTATAAAGTCCAACATTCTTACTAAAATCGTAATGAGTATAAAAACCTAAATGAAACCATACAGTCCAACGCATAGGTCCAGCAATACTTCCTTGAGAATTATTTCCTAGAACACCAGAACCATCAGCGGTATACGAAGCATCAGAAAATCCAAAAATCATCTCTCCAGCTACGGCATTATATACCTTTTGCGAAAATGCAGTTTGTGAGATTGTTATAATAATTATTAAAAGTAATAGTTTTTTCATTTTTATGTTTTAAAATTAATTAAGCGACAAAGATAAGAGAAAAAGTGATTGATAGAAATAAACAAAAAAGTAAGATGGAAAATCTTGCTTTTATTAATGCTTAAAAAAAGGGGTTCATTCCTTTTGTTTTACTAAGTATGTAAAAGACGTAGAAGATGATAAAAGTTGCATCTATTACAAATAGTTTTATTAAATTACATATACCTAGTTAGTTAGGCCGTTTAATTGGGATGTGAATTAATTTTATTTGTTTAAATGAAAGCTAATTAATCAGTGTGAATAGGAATAGAATTAAGCTGTTTTGGCGAAATTTTTGCATGCTGAGTAATTTTGCTTTTATAAAAGTAAAATTATATCTAAGTATCTGCAAAAAAAATATAACAAAACAATTATATTATGTGCCATATTATCAGTAATATAGATGGGCTGATTAGTAACAATTAAAGAATGTGAACAAATATTATCATAAAACAATGCTTATTAATGAGTTTATAATTATTTTTGCATCATAATAATGGAATATAATGGAAGAGGAATTTAATGAGTTTTCTCAGGAGGATATTAATAAATTAGTTGAACGTTTTGAAGCATCAATACAGGATTCTAATGTTATATATTTTGATGTGGAAGAGTTTGAGGAGATTATTGATTATTATGATATTACACATGACAATAAAAAGCTGAACTTGGCATTGCAAACTGCCGTAAATATTCACCCAAATCATAATGTTTTTAAGTTAAAAGAGGCTCAACGTCTTATGTCGTCGAAACGATATGAGAATGCAATAGTAATTCTAAAAGAGATATTGCAAATGGAGTCACGTAACTATATGGCATTGCAAACTCTTGCTTTTATTTATGGCAATATGAGTAAGCATAAACAGGCAATAGAAATTCATAAACAAACTATTGATTTAACTCCTGAAATAAAGGATGTGTATATGAATATTGCTTACGAATATGAGAATTTGCATGATTATGATAATGCTATTGATTATTTGAAAAAAGTACTTGATGAAGATTATAATGACGAAGGTGCTTTATACGAGATATTGTTTTGTTATGAGTTGAGCAAAAACATGGATGAAAGCATAAAATTCTTCAGTAATTTTATTGAAGAGCATCCATACTCGCAAATAGCGTGGTTTAACCTTGGAATTACATATAGCAATTTGCAATTATATGAAAAAGCAATGGAGGCTTACGATTATACTTTAGCTATTGATGATGAGTTTAGCAGCGCATATTTCAATAAAGCTAACGCTCTTATTAATTTAGGGAAGTTTAAAGAAGCTATTGATAATTTTAAGGAAACCTTTGTTTATGAAGAGCCAGACAGTACTACTCATATGTATATTGGACAGTGTTACGAAAATTTGAATAATAAGGATGCCGCAATAAAACACTACTATAAAGCCATAGAAATAAATGATAAATTGCCAGAAGCATTTGTAAATATAGCTTTGCTTTATTTTAATATTGAGAATTATACGAAGGCTCTACCTTTGATAAAGGAGGCTTTAAATATTACTCCCGATAATTTAGATTTTAAATATATTCTTGGCGATATATATGCCGAAATGGAAGATTATGATAAGGCGGTGGAGGTATATCTAGCTATTGTGGAAATTAGCCCCGAAAATAAAGAAGTGTATTTTGACTTAGCAGGTATATACTGGAATAAAGGACAAAAGGATAAAGCTTTTGCTATTTTGGAACAGGGAGTTGAGTATTCAAATACTAATTATAGAAATTATATACGCCTCGCTGAATTTCACTATGAATTGGGAGATAAAAACATGACGTTAAATTACATTTCTGTTGCATGCAATAGTAATAAAGAAGGCTGCCTCGAATTGCTTAATGGTATAACTAACCTTATGAGTGATACCGATGTTCGTGAATTGCTTGAATTAAAAAAATAGAAGATAAAATACTTTATTATTCCGAATAAAATTCCAATAAATCAGAAATAGCCTTGCTGCAAACTGGGCATAGCTTATTATGCAAAATCGATTTCATGGAACAGTCGGGGAGTGGTCGATAAACACCTTTTTCAACGTATCCTCCGCCTTCGTATGCCCCCAATGGGTTATTCCCATTTATATTTATTTCTGTGGGTATTTTAGTATCCTTACTTACGGAGCTCTTCCATTTGTTATCAAAATCAATCAAAGTGGTAATATTAGCTTCCCAAGGTTCCTTTTTTAAGTCATAATAGTTCTCTACTGAAACATCAGAAGAGTAATATTCGTCTGCTAGGCCAGCAAAAGCATGTCCAAACTCATGGCAAAATACAAATCCTGATTTTGGATGATCGGCTGTACATATTGAATAATAATTATAAATTCCGGCACCACCATATTTTTTTGTGTTTACAAGAATGTATATTTGGTCGTAAGGAGCATTTGCTGCTGCATCTCGTATTTTTACATTTTTTACAGTATTTATATACCTTTCAGTATCGAAAGTGTAAAAATGGCTATCGAAATATGTATTCTTATAAATGCCTTTGCCTGGAATATCCGTTCCAGATTCTTTTGATACTGTTGGTACTGCCCAAACGTTTATATTATTACTATAGTTATTGAAAGGCGACCACGAAAGAAGTGTGTCTGTAAAGCGCTGTGCATCTTTCATGAATTTCTGTAGCTCTTGCTCTGTATAGCCTTCGGCAAGTATTACAATATCTAATTTTTTAGAGGGTTTACCACTATCATGTATTTTAAAAGATTTAATTTTAGTTTTTTGATCGGAATTAATCATATAGTTTGTTGGATTTACCAATATACTACTAAGCTTTTCCCAATCTTGTTGTTTATTTCTTTTATAAATATTTACAATAATGGTTTTCTTAGGGAAAGGCATAATTATACTCTCCGAAAAACTTCTCCAATTATTTTTTGCTTCTTTAGTATGTGTCCATTCTGCACTTAATGTAGAATATCCTTTAGAATATAATATTTTGCTACTAATGCTATCGGTCATTTCAAACTTATAATAGCCATAATTAAAAGTGTCAATAAGATTTACTTCCGAACCTCCCCAATATGGTTCATGATAGAATTCGTCGAGAGATATAATTTCATTATTATGGGTGGCAGTATGTATATAATCAATACGTAATGATCCTTTTTCAAATAAATCATTAAATTTTTGTGCCTTTAAGTTTCCCGATATTATTATCAAAATAGCAATTGTTAATACACGCATAATGATAGGTTTTTATGGTTAGTTCTATTGATTATCTAATCCTTCGTATATTGAATTTTTACTCTTAAACTCAGGAACAATATTTTTCATTCTTTTTACAAGTTGGAAATTATCCTGTGAGTCAAATAAATCAATAAGTGTTTGTATCTCTGAGTTGATCTTGTCATAGTCATAAGGTCTAACTTTAGCAATCATTATTTTTTCATGATCAGTAGGTAGAGTGTTTTCTTCTGTTGCAAGGAGTTCTTCATAAAGCTTTTCACCAGGACGAAGTCCGGTAAAGATAATCTGAATATCTTTTCCTACCTCTAGATCCGATAGCTTAATCATTTTCTGTGCAAGGTCAAGAATTTTTACAGATTCTCCCATATTAAAAACAAAAATCTCACCACCATTACCT
>Ga0164318_10004244_pt1 | contig 13720 bp, 8 predicted proteins | sample GuaBasSedimGuay9_FD_113734 | JGI IMG/M metagenome (GOLD analysis project Ga0164318, IMG submission 113734) | Subseafloor sediment microbial communities from Guaymas Basin, Gulf of California, Mexico - Guay9, Core 4571-4, 0-3 cm | ecosystem: Environmental > Aquatic > Marine > Hydrothermal vents >...
ATGTTACCAACATCATTCTGGTAAGGGATAGCAAAAGCATTAAAAATAATACTGATAAACATGGTAATAACCATACCTATTGCAGTATAAACAAGCAGTTTTCCAAATACAATATTTGCGACACTACTGTTAGCCGTTTCCATTAATTCCCGCCAACGTCCATCCCTGTATTCTTTATTAATCGATCGTGTTCCCATAAAAAAGACAATCATTTGCAGCATAACTGTTAACAGCCCGGGGACGAGATAGTACAGATAGTTGTATTGAGGGTTAAACAGCGAGTGAGTTTTTACAACAACGGGCAACGCGAGCCGCTCAGCTTGCTCGGGAGTAAACCCTTGCGCCACCATCCTTTTAACAAAAGCCCCACCCGAAACTGTTTCGATTAACCGGTACGCACTTCGCTTTAAAATATTACCATAAACAATGTTGGTAGAGTTGGTAAGCACGTTAACCTTAGTATTTTCTCCTTTTAATACATCATGCTCCATCCCCCTTGGAATGCAAAAAACAGCCTTTTCAGGATGACTTAAAAAATAGTCCCGCAACTGTGCTTCCGACGATAAATGATTGGTAACAGACATCTCGGGAGAAGCATCGATAAACGAGATCATTGTTCTCGAAAGCTTCGAATGATCCTGATCCAGCACTGCCACCGGAATCTCACGCAAAACCCCCGCAAAATAAATGCCGGCCAGCAGGGTAAAAACAACAAGAGGAACCCATAAAATAATCACCCTCGATTTTCTGCTGTTTATCATGATGTGCCACTCACGAACAGCCACCTTGTAAATTCCGGTTAAACTCATATCTTTATAATTTATGATAATTTGACTTGAACCGTCATGCCGGGACGTAACCCTTTGATGGGCGTTACAGGTTTAAGTCGTACTTCAAAAGTTTTTAAATCATACTCCCCTTTTGCCTTGGTGGGAACCCAGGTAGCAAAATCGGCCATAGGTGCCAAATAATACACCTCGAAACGGTAGCTTTTTCCTCCCATACCGGGAATAGTACCTTGTAATATGGTTCCTTTAGAAAAACCGGGAAGTTGATCTTCTCTAACATTTATCACAGCATAAATCTTTTCAGGACGCATAACGGTCATGATGGGATAGCCGGCATTCATTACTTCGCCCTCTTCACCAATTTTCTCGCTAATTTCACCTGAAACCGGCGCATATATTTTCAACTGTTTATAGTAAGCACGGGCTTCATTGTAAACACCCTTTGCCGCTTCCAACTTTGCCTTTACAATTTCAATATCCTCATCAGTAGCACCGTTTTTTGCCATCTGATAATTGGCTAAAGCAGCCTCCATCTGATTTTTAGCAGCGGTGTGCTTAAACTCCACTTCGTCCATCTCCTGTTTCGAGATGATACTGTCGGCAAATAGCACTTGATAGCGTTTATACGTTTTGTCAGCAAACGCGAACTGACTTCTGGCCATCATGTATTGATTTCGTGCCGCGTCAACAAGCTCCCTCCGAGCACCCTTTTTCACCTTTTTAACCAACGACTCGTTAGCTTCTTTTACACCTTGTGCCTGAGCCAGCTTTGCATCCATTATGTTAGCTTCCAAGGTCGCCAGCAACTCTCCTTTTACAACGGTGTCGCCAAGTGCTACAAACAAGCTGTCAATTCTTCCGGGTATCTCCGAAGAGATGTTCACCGTGGGTGCCTCGAAAGTTCCCACAAAGTAGTCTTTCGGTTTACTATTTTTATTGTTAAGCATCCACCCCGTAGCTATTAATATTACTAAAAGGGGAATGGATAAGGCAATAATGCTTCTGTCTTTTTTCATGATTTTATTATTTTCAAATTTGATGATTTACTTTTTTATCGTTTTAACACTTCAATGGCTTTTTCGGGCTGACCCGTGGCAAGATAAACATCCGCCAGGGCAATGTTATAATCGTATAGTGAATGTAGCTGCTCTATTCTGATTTTCTCGTCCATCAGCCTGGCATCAATCACATCAATCGATTTGGAAAGGCCTTCCTGAAAGCGCTTTTCCGTTACTTTAAGATTCTCGTCTGACAATGTTACCGTCGGCTTCATCTTTAGATAGCGCTCGCGGGCATTCAACACTTTTCGATACGATTGATTAATCCATAAATTTACCTGCTGATGAGCATATTCACGCGCTTCAACAACTTGCTGCTGCTGACGTCTTGTGGCCTTCAGGTTGTTTATCTTTTTAAACCCGTCAAACAGGTTGATGGTAGCCTGAACACCAATCATTGCCGGCGGCATTTCCACGGGATACTCATCCTGAAAGGCACTATATTGTCCCCATACAGCCACTTGAGGCAGAAAGGCTGATCGTTCGACAATCTTTTTTTGTTGAACCATTTTTTCCTGCTGGTTAATCATTTTAAATATCGGCTGATGTAGCAGGGCTTGTTGCTGTAGATTTTCAATATCTAATGGAACAGCTTTAAATTTTAAGGTGTCTGTTAAAACAATCGAAACCTCCGACTGTATCCCCATGTTGGTTTTTAATGCCATCATGGCCAGCGACAACTTGTTTTTATCATCTGACAAATCACGCTCGGCGTTAGCAACGGCCACCTTGGCTCGCAACAAATCCTGCCGGTTAATCATGCCAACATCATAAGCCTTTTCAGCTTGCCGTTCATGCTTGCGCATCCCTGCCAACACTCGCTCACGGGTTTGGACAACCTTTTGCAACAACACCACGCTGTAATAGTTTTTCAGCGTTTCGCGTATTAGCCGGTCTTTTACCTCCTCCAACTGCTGCTCTGCGCTTTTCTTGTCTGCTTTGGCAAAGCGCAACCCGGCCGTAATTTTACCACCCGTGTATATAGGTTGAACCGCTGCCACATTCAAATTAGGAAACTTGTTTTGATCGATCACAATGTTGGACATAGGCATTTGGCTAACCTGCTGCATAATACCACCCAATACGGGTAACATATCGGCGGGTATGGCTCCACTTTGGGCTAGTGCCTGACTGTATGCCTGAAGGCTTTCGTCCAGCGAGTTTTTTACCAACCCCATGTTTACTTCGGGATTTTTGCTTAACCATGTGTATCCCCCGTTGGCATCAACCGACGGAAGGTAATTTCCCTTGGCAGCTTTTAATAAATACTCTTTTTGTTTAACCAGGGCCTTGTATTGCCTTACCTTGGGGTTATTATTCATAGCACTGTCCACCGCTCCTTCAAGACTTAACGGGAGGGTTGTATGCTTTACCTGACATAGCACTGGTTGCGACACCAGCAGCAACATTAAAATAAAGCTGTATAATACCCCCGGCAGGTATAATTTTTTTCTTGTTTGGCTCATGTTCGTTTATATTTTTGATTAACATTTCCGTGCAATGGCATGGCATTTCTCAAAAACAATGCCAAATTATTCGTTTAGACTTTTTATGTTTTTTAGTCGGATTACAATTAAATAAATGATTTACAATGGGCAGAAATGCCAGTAGCATGAAAGTAAAGCGACAGGACTAAGGGAACCTTTTAGAAAGAAAAAAATCTTTCATAGAGCAGAACAGAAACTGTCAAATTTGACCAATCCTGTATTTAACAGGACTAAAGTGTGACACACATGACAAAATTACCTAATTAAACGTTTTTCGTTTAATAGTCATGCCTGAAGTTAAATGGATATCCCTTTTATCAATATTTGAATTAGATCATCGAAATGGGGACTTAAGGCATCGTATTTTCCCTGAAGGAAGAAAGGTATTTCGAGACCTTTGAGCACCATAATAAAAACATCGAGCAGAATATCCATCTTGTCGGTTTGGTCAACAAACACACCCGATTCGATGCCTTGCTTAATAATGCTTTTGAGTTGCTCCTTTTCCCAGCTATCTAAATCAGCACGTAGCTGATCCACAAACTCAAAGTGTTCCATAAAGTCGGCGCTAAGTACCTCATGGTAATTGGCTGCTTTGTTTAGCACCGACATTCTTGTTATTAAATATTGTCTGATTTTCTCCTTGGGATTAAGAGCAGGGTCAGTAACTACCAGCGCCAATTCGGCTTTCAGATTTTTCAATTCTCTATCCACTACTTCAGTAAAAAGAGCTTCTTTACTAGTAAAATGATAATACAACGATCCTTTGGCCTTATGGGCTGTTCGGGCAATTTCATCCATCGATGTTTTGTAAAAGCCAAACCTGCTGAAAATGCGGGTGGCAACTGCAATAATCTTCTCTTTTGTATTATCCATATCATTACCTTTCTAATCGACCATGATAGTTTTAATGTTCAAATATATAAATAAATCAAACCCAACTTCAATTCGAGCGTTTATCTAAGTATTTACATTTTTTTCTACTGATTAACTTACCAGTTGCTCATTTTATATTAATGGTTCAGGTTTATATTTTTATCCACAATCTCCTCCACTATTTCGGGGTTAGTGAGGGTAGAGATATCGCCATATTCTTCCGAGCCGGCAGCAATTTTCTTTAATATTCGTCGCATAATTTTTCCGGAACGTGTTTTAGGAAGCCCACTCACAAACAAAATCTGGTCGGGACGTGCAATGGGACTAATCATTTTACTCACACCTTTTTTGATGGAATTCTTTAATTCCTCTTCTGAATTTTCAGGAATATCAGTACAAACTACATAGGCATATATACCCTGTCCTTTTATATCATGCGGAAACCCTACTACTGCTGATTCAGAAACCAAAGGATGTTCGTTGATAGCGTTTTCAATTTCGGCCGTTCCCAACCGATGGCCCGACACATTAATAACGTCATCCATTCTACCCAAAATCCTATAGTAACCGTCCTCATCGCGTTTTACACCATCGCCGGTAAAATAGAGTCCTTTATACTGGCTAAAGTAAGATTCAACATATCTTTCATGGTCACCCCAGTGTGAACGTGCCATTCCCGGCCATGGAAATTTTATACAAAGGTTTCCCTCCACCCCTTTTCCACAAAGTTTCTTTCCCTCCGGATCAACAATCTGTGGTTGAATACCGGGCAGAGGCAGGCTGGCAAAAGCCGGTTTGGTAGGAATTACCCCTGCAATGGCAGAAATCATTATTCCACCGGTTTCGGTTTGCCACCACGTATCAACAATCGGACATTTATTGTTACCTATATGGTCGTGATACCAATGCCAGGCTTCTTCGTTAATAGGTTCACCAACAGTGCCCAACACGCGAAGAGTATCAGTAAGGTCGATGTCCTGAACCCACCCCTGTCCTTGAGCAATTAGCGACCGAATGGCAGTAGGCGAGGTATAAAACTGATTTACTTTATGTTTTTTAATTATGTCCCAATAGCGCCCGGCATCGGGATAGGTAGGAATTCCCTCAAACATAACGGAAGTAGCACCTTCCAGCAAAGGGCCATAAACAATATAGGAATGTCCTGTTACCCAACCTATATCAGCCGCGCAGAAAAACACATCGCCCGAACTATATTGAAACACATTCCGAAAGGTATAGGCTGTGTACACCATGTAGCCACCGGTTGTATGCAGTACTCCTTTCGGACGGCCTGTAGAACCACTAGTATAAAGAATATACAATGGGTCTTCGGCATCCATAATTTCGGCTGAAGCAACCGCATCAGCCTGCGCCATCTCATCATGCCACCAATAATCGCGTTTAGGATTCCAACCAATATTATGTCCAGTTCGCTTTACTACAATGGAAGATACTATGGAAGGACAATCCACCATTGCTTCATCAACCACATCTTTCAAATGAATTATTTTTTGACCGCGAAAACCACCATCCGCCGTTACTAAAACCTTAGCTTCGGCATCGATTATTCGTTCGGCAAGTGCATTGGCCGAAAAGCCTGCAAACACCACCGAATGAATGGCTCCAATCCGGGCACACGCCAGCATAGCAATCGTTAATTCAGGAATCATGGGCATATACATGGCCACCCTGTCACCCTTACGCACCCCATGACTTCGTAAAACATTGGCAAATTTCTGAACCTCGGTAAAAAGCTCATTATAGGAAATTTTTCGAGCCTCTTCTTTAGGATCATTAGGTTCCCAGATAATCGCTGTTTGATCACCCAGCAAAAACTGATTTCGTTCAAAAATATTTTCTGTAATATTTAATTGCCCCCCCTTAAACCATTCAATTCTAGGATTCTGAAAATCCCATTCTAAAATAGTATCCCATTTTTTGCGCCAGTAAAAAGTTTCTGCAATGTTTGCCCAAAACCCTGTTGGATTAGCAATACTTTTTTGATATTCGTGAATGTACCCGCTAAGAGTGGTAATTTTTGGTACCATAATCAATAAATTTTAGTGAATCCTTTAATTACCACCAAAGTTAGCAAAATTATTATACTACAAAATCCGGAGCAAAAAAAAAGAGTCTGACATTAATCAGACTCTTTTACAATTAACTTAATAAAGTTATTTAAAACTCAATTACTTTATTAACAATAAGATATTGAAAATCTATTTCACAAATATTTAACGAACTAACCCAAAACAACTTCTATTTGATCAGCAATTTTTTCGTTAGCGAATGGTTATTGTTAATGATACTTACATGGTAAACACCCGAAGCAAGATCGTTAATATCAACGGTAATTTTATTTAATCCTACCGAGTATTTATGGTTCTCGCTGTAAACCACTTTTCCCGAAATATCAGCTACCTCAATTTGAACATTATCATCAACAAGACTGTTTACCTGAATGGTAAAGTGCCCTTTGGACGGATTGGGATAGATTGACAACGAAGATGGATCGATGATTTCATCAATGGCATCAGGACCAGCTGTCGTAAATTTCCATACAGGACTCCATTCGGAAGTATCCAGAGCAAAAATGCCTCTTACTTTCCAAAAGTAATCGGTCTTTTTTTCTAACTGTGATTGGCATTGGCTTGAAGAACCGTTTTCTGTTTTTATTTGTGGGTTTGAAAAATTCTCATCCGTATCGACCCATACCTCATAAGTTCCAACTCCTGCAATGGTTTTCCACACAAGCAATGGACAAGTAACAATATCAACCGCATTATTCTCAGGTGCTGTTAAAGCAACCGTGTTGGTAGTTGTAAAAGTCCATGGATCAGACCATGGCGAAGTGGCTGCAGCATTCTGAGCATTCACTCTCCAATAATATTGTGTTCCAAAACTCAAACCTACAATGTCTAAAAAGCTACTATCAGAATAGTACGTAAGGGTATTGGTAAAATCTGCATTGGTAGAAATTTGAACATTAAACTTTTGAATTCCGTCAAAGTCTTTCCAATCCAGTTTTACTTCAAGTGCAATATCGGAGGCATCGTCTTCAGGGGCAGAAAGTTCTGGAGAGCGCTGTACCTGAAATGATTTTGGCAGCGACCATGCTGACGTATCAGCACTATGACCCACTCTCATCTTGTAATAATAAGTATTTCCAAAAAAGAGGTTTTGCAAATAGAACGATGTTTCTGAACCCGACACATTATAAGTAGTAGCATAAGGACTGTTAAAGCCTCCTCCCGTATAGGTATAAGCAGTACCATCAGCACCACCATAAAATCCTGCGTCATCAGCAAACCATATACCATTAATATTTTTGGTAGTTCCCGAAGTAACCTTCGCCCAAGCGTTTCCATCATAAACCATCAGGGTTCCTGTTTGCCCAACAATATAACCTTCTGATCCGTTAAAAGCCACACCAAAGAAAATTTTTGAAACTCCGGTAACTTCCTCGGTCCATGCTGTTCCGTCGTAATGGGCTACACGACCACTTGAGCCAACAGCCCAGCCATCGTTTGCAGCATTAAACCACAGCCCCATAAAATCTTTTGAACCGGGAGAATCAACACTCCAGGTTGTACCATCAAAATGAGCAATGGTACCAGATTTTCCGGCTGCCCAAACATCGGTTGGAGAAACAGCCCATACAGCATTCAAATCTTTCGTTGTATGAGAAGTTTGTGCTGTCCAGCTTGTTCCATCGAAGTAATAAATCACACCGCTTTTTCCAACTATCCAGCCATTAGAATCATCAGCAAAAGAGACACCTCTTAATTCTTTAGTCGCTACACTATCGACAGGTGACCAGGTATTTCCATCAAAATGAACTACCGTACCGCTTTTACCTACTGCCCATCCATTATTGGCATCAACAAAGTAAACACCGAGTAAATCCTTTGTTGTTCCTGACTCGCCAACATTCCAGGTTCCATCGTAATAAAATACCAATCCATCATTGCCTACACCACCATAATTATTAGCATCGACAACAAAAGTAGCATTAATATCTCCTGAAATGCCAGTGTATTCCTTTTTCCATGAATACAATGTATCCACAAGGATTTGGTAGAAATCAGCACCTGTAATCTGATTCCACTCGATGGCTACTTGAGGGTTTACCACGCTGCCATCAGTAGGCTTTGTAATTACAACCGAGGTAATGATAGAAAACGACCATGTCGCGGACCAATCGGAAACTTCCTCTCCATCGTAAGCTCTCACACGCCAATAATAGGTGTCTCCAAACATAAGGTTAACGGCATTTATTGCGGTAAGCTCGGTTAAAGGATAAACTACAGGATTGGTAAAAGCAGAATCGGTTGAAAGCTGAACTTCGTACTGAATGTTTAAACCTACACCAGTAACGGCAAACCAATTAAGCAGCACTTGTGGCATTTGGTCGATGGCACCATTTTCCGGTGTTTGGAGTTCAGGGGCGTAAACCCTATTTTGTCCAAATGTGACGGAAGCTGAAAGCAGTAATGATAAAACAACTAAATAAATATTTTTCATATCAAAAGGATTTTCTATAATTAAGATTATAATTTAACAAATTTTTGTGTGCTGACATTCTTCCCATTCTTCACCTTTACAATATAGGTGCCTGTCGGGAGGCTGGAAACATCCAACTTTCCCTTGTTCTTTCCTGTGGTTAATGAAACCCTGTTCATAATAACCCGCTTACCATTCATGTTATAGACACTAATTTCGGCTGTTGAGCCGCTCTGATTTTCGATGTCAAAATAAACTATGTTGGCAACCGGATTTGGATAAACTTTTAAAGCGCCTTTGCCTGAAACACCGTGATTGGTGTAAATTTCACCAATACCAACCGGTTTACGATAAGTACTTGATTTAAAGATTCCTCTTCCAAAGGTAGCACCATAAATGATACCGTAATTGGTAGCACCTGGATAAAAGACATCCGAGGTATCAAGCCCTGCAATAACCGTAAGTGTAACGGCTTTTTGCGCCACATTTTGCTGTTGCAAATCGAATACAGGTACACTACCCATTTCATCATTATTAGCTGTCCAAACAGGAGAAGCGCTTGAAATATCACCTGTCATAAATACGCCGTTTTCGGTACCGATAATGACCCTGTTACCATCACTCATTTCGATAACCGAAGCGTAAACCGGCATAAGCGGAAGGTTGCCTTGTTTTGAAACAAAAGTTGGTTCCCCATCAAGGGCGTTATCGGTAAAGAAAACATAATTTGAATTTTCAAAATTTCCAAAAGTTACAAGTACTCTTGTAGGATCTTGCGGATCAACTGAAATAGACGTTACTGACTGATCGATAGGATTTCCCGTTTCAGGATTATCAATTTGGAACATTGAGTTGGCTACAATGGAAGTAGACTCGTTTATATCTGCCAATGCCTTATTGTATGCCAAAGCCAAGTTAGATATCCTGTAAATTTTTCCATCGGTAGTTCCTACCCACAAGTGGTTACCGTCAGCAGAATATGCTATTGCATTGGGCTGTCCGGTAAACCCAACTGAGCCATTAGCAATTTCAAACCACTCGGGTGTTTTACCAAAATTATGCAGCTCTTTGGTCATATATACACCACCGTTAACAGCGATAAAGAATCTCGATGATATCGGGTCTACAACCTGAATAGAGTCGCCATTCTGCATAGAAACATCTTCAGGAAGAGTATATTGGAATGGATAGCCGCTGTTGGCACTTCGAACAGTAATGACAGAACCTGCAGCTATGTCTTCTCTGGCAAAATACCAAACCGAGTCGCGGCTATTTTCATTATTAAAGCTCTCCCAAAGGGCAACAGGAGTAATGTAAGCATTGTCGTTGCCAATAGCAGAGGTTAAAAACTGATTGGAAACTGTTTTACCCCTGTCCTCGGAACGGTAAACACGGCCACCTGCACCTTCGTAAACAATAACATCCGGATTTATCAACGAAATAGCAGCATCTCCTCCAAAGGCATTATCAAAATATAGCTGGGTAGAATAGCCCTGCGAGTTAGATTCCCCGGTCATCATAAGTACGCCATTAGATTGGGCACCTCCTATGATATAGTTTTCAATACCCGAAGCAGCAGCCCTGTAAATTTGAGTAGTATAATATTTACGGTTGGCCGGCTGGCTCGTAAAAACATCACCCTGAAACTGTGCCTTGAAAACACCCCCATTGGTACCCACCATAAGTTGGGAAGGCTGACCCGGCCGAAAGGCATAAACTTGATTTCCGGTAGATAAAATATTGGCATTGGGATCGTTTGGAATTTCATAAGTCCGGGATTTTTGCTCCCAAAAAAACAGCCCTTTATTATCCGTTTTATAGCCAACCCACAAGTCAATACCGCCCAGCAAAACTTTATCGGGGTTATCCGGAAAAACTGCAATGGTGTTAAAAAATTCGCCTGCACCAAAAAAGATAAGCACTGAATTAGTTTCAGGTAATACTACATTCCAAGTTTCACCAGCATCCTGTGATTGATAAACACCTTTTGAATAGCCTGTCTCATTAATTAAACTGGCGTAAACAACATTGTTATCCGAAGGGGCGATAGCAAATTCTATTCTTGTTACTTTGGCATTGGTTGGAAGCTGATTTTCCAAACCGGTAGAATGGTTAACAAATTGAGCAGCATCTCCTGAAGAGGTAAAGCACTGGTTGTCCACAGCAGCAACCACAAATGTTCCTGCCGTTTTTACATCGTAACAATTTTGAACTAATTCGTTGCCGGCAGTATCCATTGCCGTTAGCCAACTCAAACCGTTATCATCGGAGTATTTAAGACCGGTATTGGTAGCAGCATAAATACGCCCGTTAGCATCTACTTGCACGCGATTGATAAAAGCCCAATCAAGAGAAGGTGTGTTAGACTGGGGTTGAGTGGAAGCAATTACTTCAAAACTATCACCATCCGAAGATTTGTATAGACCCGACCCCATAAAGCCGGTTGAATAACCCAATTGTCCCAGTTGTGAAAAAACCTGAGATTTAAAAGACTCGCCCGTACCAACGTAAATAGTGCCGTCTTCTGTTTGGGTCATACACGAAACAAACAAGTTTTGGTTAGCAGTATTTATTTTTGACCAGGTAATACCATTGTCGGTCGATTTCCACAAACCACCTGTTACAGCACCGGCGTAAACGGTATTCCCTGATGCATCCTGATTATCATAAATAATAGCACGGGTTCTTCCACCAACATTGTCAGGTCCCATGATATTCCAATCAATCACGTTAGTTGACTTCAAATTCCTTATAGCTTCAGTCTCCTGACGGGCTTTAATAACAGCCTGGCGATTTAATAATCCGGTTGTTTTATTGTTTCTTAAAAGTTGTAAATAGCTGTTAGCACTCACAACATCTTGCATGCTATTATTTTTCTTAACTGCGTCTCTTTCAATGTTATTGAAAGGTTTGTAAGCAGTAAGGATAACAGTTAAGGCAGCTAAACTCAAAAAAAAGGTAAAGGGTAAAAATCTTTTTTTCATACTATCGGTTTTATAAATTTATTTCAAAAATTAAAAGGCACAAGTTACAGCTTTTTCTTAAAGTGAAAATTTTTTTAAACAAAAAAAATCCTCTAAAAACTAACTGAAGTTTCTTCTGTTGCCAAAATTATTAAAAATCGTCTAAATAACTCATGTAGGGAATTTTAAAATGGTATTAATCAATCAAAAATAACTCATTCCTTTAAATAATTATTTTATCATTTAAAAAATTATTCTCTTGTTAATAACAGAGACAACAAAAAGAGCTAAAAAATTGCCAATTAAGATTCAATAAAAACATATTTCTATTCCCTGGTTAATAGCTGTTGTATTAAAAAGCAACAAAAAAATTCAGCAATAAAATAATAGTTACATTATGTTTTCATAAATAGAAACTCAGTTTTAGAATTAAAATTATGAAAACAATTACCTTATTAATCTTATCGGTTTTTCTGACTATCAGTTCTGTTAATGCTCAACTTATTCCTGTAGGATCGGGATGGAAATACCTTGATGACGGATCGAATCAGGGAACTGCATGGCAAACTTTAAATTTTGATGACTCTCATTGGGCCGAAGACAATGCACAACTTGGATATGGCGATAGTGACGAAACAACAGTTATCTCATACGGCAACGACGCTAACAACAAATACATAACTTATTATTTCAGAAAAAAGATTACGGTACAAGACCCCTCTGCTCAAAACGGGTTAAAACTTGAAATACTACGCGATGACGGTGCGGTGATTTACATCAATGGCAACGAAGTTGTAAGGTCAAATATGCCGTCGGGAGTTGTAACTTCTACAACACTTGCAGCACATACTGTTTCAGGCTCAGCGGAAGATGAGTTTTTTGTTTATAACATCTCTTCATCCTGTTTGGTACAGGGACAGAATATTGTAGCCGTTGAAATTCATCAACGCTCTAAAACCAGTTCGGATGTAAGTTTTGATTTGAAGCTCAACTTTACACAGTTGTCTCTTTTCAGAAAAGCTCCCTATGTTCTTTATCTGGGAACAAATACTGAAATATTAATTCTTTGGCAATTAAACGAAACCGGAAACTGTCAGTTTGAATGAGGAACAGACACGCTCTATTCTATAGGAAATATTACAACAGATAAATATGGAAACGCCCATCAACATAAAGTTACGCTGACTAATCTGGAGCCGGGCACAAAATATTACTATCGCGTTACCTATAATACTGACGTTAAAACCGGTGATTTTTATGCAGGTGTATCTAACAATCAACCATCATTTTCGTTTTATGCTTATGGCGACACGCGAACTTATCCGGGTAATCACAATTTGGTAGCCGGGCAGATAATGACTTATGTAAATAACAATCCTCAATCACAAACCTTTGTAAGTTCGGCATTAATGTCGATACACTAACATTCTCAGCGATTCGACACGACGGAACATTAATAGAAAGTTTTGATTTTATCAATCCTTTAATGGCCATTAAAAAAAATGACGCAAACACACTTTCACTGGATGTAAACCTTTATTATTTCAACAAAAAAATTGTGATTAAAAACAAAGAAAAAACCGAATTAATTTTAACTGTTTATAATCTTACCGGACAGATGATTATAAAACAACCTTTAAAGCCAGATTATAACGAAGTGATTCTTGATAGTAAGGGTATATATTTAATTAAAATTATCGATACTACAGGAAGAAGTATTATTAGAAAATTTTTCATTAAATAATACCCAAAACACAAATAAGCATCAAAACACAAATAATATCGAAACACTAATCTTCAAATTACCCAAACCCCGTCATTCAATGGGTTTTGGTCATTTTCCTTTTTTGGTATTGGTGCTTATTTGAAATTTAGTGTTTGATGCTTGTAATTTAGCCTTTACTTCAGAGCATAAAAAAAGCTCCAACACTTACGTATTGGAGCTTTTAAAAAGTTGGCGGCGACCTACTTTCCCACTTGGTATAGCAGTATCATCGGCGCTGGCAGGCTTAACTTCTCTGTTCGGAATGGGAAGAGGTGGACCC
>Ga0164318_10004245_pt1 | contig 13719 bp, 8 predicted proteins | sample GuaBasSedimGuay9_FD_113734 | JGI IMG/M metagenome (GOLD analysis project Ga0164318, IMG submission 113734) | Subseafloor sediment microbial communities from Guaymas Basin, Gulf of California, Mexico - Guay9, Core 4571-4, 0-3 cm | ecosystem: Environmental > Aquatic > Marine > Hydrothermal vents >...
AGTGTTCCGTTCCCAACAGGTGGTCCCAGTGGCCGTGGGTGAGCACGATGGCTTGCGGTGTCGCTCCCCGCTCCGCCACAAAGCGGGCGATGCCGGCAATGGCCTCCGGCGTGATGCCGGGGTCAATCAGGCATGCCTGGCCCTCGCTGAGGAAGATGCCGCTGTTGGTGGCGTACAGCGCGCTTTGGGTGACCCAGAGGCCCGGCGTGAGTTGTGTAAAACGTTGTTCGGCCATTCACTCGTGCTCTTGCGGGGCGATGGGGCCGCCTAGTCGCGCCACGGCCTCGCGTACCGCAGCCGGGTCTGTTTGGCGGAGGGCGGTGGCGGGAGCCGGACGCTTTCCCAGGACGACGGCGACTACGCCTTCGCGGCAGGGAATCGCCAGATCGGCGGTGTATTCCCCTTCCGCTTCGTGGATGAGGTATTCCCGTTCGGGGAAGAAGCCACATTCTTTAAGGGTGACGTAGAGGCCGTCGGCGCCTGAAGTGTAGAGATCGTTGACCTCCTCCGCGGCGTTGAAGCGATCCCATGTCGTCTCAATGAACGTGATCCGTCGCCAGCGCAAGCTGGGAATGGCCGGTTCGCGGCGAATCAGCGGGCCGAGCTGCAGTTTGTAATAGGGCGCGTCGGCGCGGGGATGGTCGGGTTGGTCGGGGAGGAGGTCGCGGCGGCGCACCAGTTCATGGCCGCGCACCTCGGTGTACCAGTGGATGGCCCATTTGTCCTCTCGGAAAGCTGCGGTGAAATAGAAGGCCAGGACGGCGGCGTCGGTTGTGGAGGGCGGAGCGTGCTTGGCCGGGATGCGGTACCAGCCCGCATCGCGGGCGATTTGGAAGTCCGCCGGGTTGGGTAACACTCCGACGAGAACGCGGTCAGCGGCATGGAACATAACTTCACCTCCCAGTTGGAGTTGAGTCAAGTATAAGAAGAGGCGAGAGGATGTCAAGCCTGCGAGCGGGGGCTAATTGCCATTCTTGGTGAAGGGCGTTATAATAAAGGGCGTTTATGGCAGCTGTGATTTCGCCCTTGGTGGTCTTTAATGCACATTTGGTTTCCGGCGCGGCTTCGTATCGTAGCGCCGGGATTTCTTCCTATATCGTTAACTTGCTGCGCCAGATTCCTTCTGCGGGGGGCGAGCTGCGCTATACCGTCTTGTTAGGATCGGGGCGGCTCTCTTCTGATGTACGGCTGCCCTTGCAGCGTTCGCGCTGGCCGACCAGCCGGCCCCTGGCCCGGATCCTTTGGGAGCAAACGGCTCTCCCGTGGAGTCTGCGCCGTTCGCAGGCGGCTTTACTGCACGCCCCGGCTTTCGTCGGTCCCTGGCTTTCTCCCTGCCCTCAGGTGATCACGGTACATGATCTCAGTTTCATCCACTATCCCGCCTTCTTCCGGCGCAGTCGGCGCTGGTATTTGCGTTGGATGACTGGCCTGACGTGTCGGCGCGCGGCAGCGGTGATCGCGGTATCGCACTTTACGGCCCGGGAAGTGACAGCGCTGTTGGGGGTACCGGCGGAGCGCGTACACGTCATCTACCACGGCGTCGAGCCGCGCTTCTGCCCGTTGCCACCGGAGGATGTGGCCCGTTTCCGCCGGGAACAGGGGCTGCCGGAGCGTTTTATCCTGCACCTGGGGACGTTGGAGCCGCGCAAGAACGTGGTGACACTGGTGCGGGCCTTCGCGCAGCTGCAAGCCTCCGATATGCACCTGGTGCTGGCGGGGGGCAAGGGCTGGCTTTACGACGAGATCTTCGCCGAGGTGGAGCGGCTAGGGTTGCGAGAGCGCGTACATTTTCCGGGATATGTCCCGGCGGAGACGCAAGCGCTCTGGTACAATGCGGCGGAGGTTTTTGCTTACCTTTCACATTACGAGGGTTTCGGATTACCGGTGTTGGAGGCTTTGGCTTGCGGAACTCCCACTCTCACGGGGAACACCACGGCGTTGCCGGAGACGGCCGGGGATGGCGCGCTCACCGTGGCGACGGATGATGTGACCGCCGTAGAGGAAGGGTTGCACCGTCTCTTGACGGATACGGTTCTGCGCGAGCGGCTGCGTCAGCAGGGATTGGCCCACGCAGCTCACTTTACCTGGGAGAAGACAGCCCGGCAGACAGTTGGGCTTTACCGGCGTATTCTCGCTTTGGAAGAGGATTAGCAGTGAAGAAAAGCGGAAGAAGGAACCAAGAAGCAGCACCCTGGTGGGTAATTCCGCTGGACATGGCTATGATTGGGTTGGCTATGTTGCTGGCGTATCTATTTCGTTACCGCCTGCAGTGGTTCAAAGATGTGGTCTACGATGCGCCGTTGCTAGCGTATCTGCCCTTCGGCGGCATTTTCGTCACGTTAATCCCTTTCATGCTGGCGCTGGATGAGGGATACCGGGATTGGCGGGGACGATCCTGGCTCGATCATGTCTACCGCATCATGAACGCCGTCGCCAAAGCTCTCGTGTTGGTGCTGGCGATTGCTTTTATTTCTCGTCCTCTCATCTACTCGCGTCTGCTGATTTTGGAAGCCGGGGCGGTGATGTTCCTTTTGCTTTCCTTAGATCGTGCCTTGGTGTTGGCTTTGCAGAGCCGGCTCCGGCGGCGGGGGATCGGTGTGAAGCGGGTGATCATCGTGGGGGCCGGCGAGGTGGGGCGGCGGGTGATGCGGACCATCGTGGCGCGGCCCGACCTGGGTTACGAGATTGTGGGGTACATTGACGACAACCCGGAGAAGGGTAAGGGAGAGCTGGGACGTTTCAAAGGACGGGGATCCATTGATGATCTGGCGTGCGTGATTGATGACGAGAACGTGGACGAGGTGTTGGTGACGCTGCCCTGGAATCAACAACGGCGGATACTCAGTGTGCTGCGGGAGTGTGAACGCCGGAATGTCGCGGCGCGCATTGTCCCGGATTTCTTCCAGCTGAGCCTGCGCCAGGTGGAGATCAGCGATCTGGGGGGGGTCCCCATGATCAACGTATATGAGATCGCCTTTAGCCGCACGGCTTTGCTCTTCAAACGTATCATGGATGTGGTAGTGGCGTCCTTGGGTCTGACACTGGGAGCGCCATTGTGGGGATTGATTGCCCTGGCGATCAAACTGGATTCACCAGGGCCGATCCTCTTTCGCCAGGAGCGGGTGGGAAGTCAGGGGCATCATTTCTACATTTACAAATTTCGTTCCATGCGGGAGGGGGCGGAACGTGAGATGGAACGCTTGCAGGAACTCAACGAGGCCGATGGCCCGCTTTTCAAGATTCACGACGATCCCCGCTTGACGCGGGTGGGTGCTTTCTTGCGCCGTACGAGTCTCGACGAGTTTCCGCAGTTCTGGAACGTGTTGAAGGGAGACATGAGCTTGGTTGGGCCGCGTCCTCCTATTCCTGCCGAAGTAGCGGAATACCAGCCTTGGCATAAAAAACGTCTCGTTGTTCCTGGTGGCATGACAGGGCTTTGGCAGGTCAGCGGGCGCAGTGAATTGACTTTCGACGAGATGGTGTTGTTGGACCTGTACTACATCGAAAACTGGTCACCGTGGTTAGACCTGACAATTCTCCTGCGTACGATCCCCAAGGCATTTTTGGGCGAAGGGGCTTATTAGGGCTGCCAGTTGTTAAATGTGCAGAGGTTGTTATTACGATTTCAAGGGGGAATAGCTCGAGCATGAATCAATGGCATTTAACCTCACCAGAACGTGAATCTCTGTTGGCTTTTTTACGTAAGTTGGTACAAACTCCCAGTCTCTCCGGCGAGGAGGGAGCCGTTGCCGTTTTGGTGATGGAGGAAATGCGCCGGTTGGGATTTACCGAGGTGCGGATGGATGAGGCCGGCAATGTCGTGGGCGCTTTGGGCGCGGCAGAGGGGCCGGTTCTGTTGTTGGACAGTCATCTGGATACGGTCGGGGTTCCCGATCTCAGCCGCTGGACCGTCGCTCCCTGGGGGGCGGAGTTGCGGGGTGACACTCTCTACGGCGTGGGTTCCTGTGATATGAAGGGCGGGCTGGCCGCTACACTCTACGGCGCGGCGCACTTACTACGGTTGGGTATCCCACTACGCGGGCGTCTCGTAGTGGCCGCCGTCGGCCTGGAGGAGCCTGCGGAGGGCACTGGGACACGCATCCTCTTTGAGGAAGATGGACTGAAGGCCGACTGGGTGGTGATCGCGGAACCTTCGAACCTGCAGGTAGTGCGTGGGCAGCGAGGCCACATCGAGATGTCGTTGGCGTTGCAGGGACGCTCCGCGCATTCCGCTACCCCGGAGTTGGGCGAGAATGCCATCTACGCGGCGGCGCGGGTGATCTTCGGGTTGGAGATTCTGGCGGAGCAGCTGGCCGTGGATCCTTTCCTGGGGCCGGGGGCGTTGGCTGTGACGGATATTCGCTCCCAGGCAGTGAGTCGGAACGCTGTCCCGGAACGTTGTGAGATCATCATTGACCGCCGTCTGACGGTGGGGGAAACCGAAACCCTGGCGCTGGCGGAAGTGCAGCGGGTCATTGCCCGAGAGGGAATTCGGGCTCAGTTGCGCGTGATTGAGGAGGATATGCACACTTACACGGGCAAGACCTGTCGCATCCGCCGGATCTCGCCGCCCTGGGCCTTTGATGAGCATCATCCGTTGATCGCGGCGATGCTGCAATCCGCCCGCGAGGCGGGATTGCGGCCGGCCCTGGATAAATGGTACTTCGCTACCGAGGGAGCGTACACCGCCGGTGTGGCGCAGATACCCACCGTGGGTTTTGGCCCCGGCGACCCTGCGCTGGCTCATACCTGTGATGAACATGTGAATCTGGAGCAGGTCTACGCGGCTGCTGCGGCTTACGCGGCCCTGGCGGCCCATTTACTGCGAAAATGAGCAAGATTAAGAAAATGAGCAAATGAAGCAAATGGTAAATGAAGCAAATGAGCAAATGGTGAATGGCGAGATAACCGCTGATTGAAAATTTACACACCGCCAGCACAACTTTCAACTTTCAACTTTCAACTTTCAACTTGTAACTTGTAACTCTCAACTCTTTTTTAGGAGGAAACATCCATGGATAAAACTTTGAATCGAGAAGAATGTCTGTTGTCTGCTCTGGCTCATGCCGGGGTGCTGCTGCCGGTGTACGGCATTGTCGCGCCGATTGCGGTCTGGGTCACGCAGCGCACGAAGTCCCGCAAGGTGACATTTCAGGCCATCCAGGCGACGCTTTACCAGGCGTTGCCGCTGATTTTGACCATGCTTTTCTTTGGCTGCTACATGGCTGCCATGAGTTTGGGCATGTTAGCGATCATCCCCATGTCCGAGGGGGAAAACTATGCCGCGGCCGAGATGGCTTTCACTTTCCTTTCCCTGTGCCCGATGGGGATTCTCATACTGTTTTATACGCTCTTCATCGTGTACGGCGTCGTTGGGGCCATCAAGGTCTTGCGAGGAGCTGAGTTCCATTACTGGCTCATCGGCCCCTGGTTGGAGCGTTACCTGAACCCCGCTCCTGTCGAGGAGGAAGAAGCGGCATGAGTGCTCTCATCGTCAACCCGGAAGTGCGTCTGGCTCTTGATGAAGGCCGTCCGGTGGTGGCGCTGGAGTCGGCGCTCATCACTCACGGTTTTGCTTATCCCGCCAGCGTGGAAATCACCCGGCAGATGGCGGAAGCGGTCCGCGCGGAGGGGGCCTTGCCTGCCGTGGTGGGTATCTGGCGGGGCGCGCCCACGGTGGGCTTGAGCGCTGTGCAGGTCGAGGCGTTGGCCTCCGACACTGACGCCGTCAAGGTCAGCGCGCGGGACTTGCCCCTGGCGGGCTTGCGAGGGATACACGGCGGCACGACGGTCGCCGCGACGATACTCCTGGCCCGGCGCGCCGGGCTGCGGGTCTTCGCTACTGGCGGCATCGGCGGCGTGCATCGCGGTCACCCGGAGGATGTCTCGGCGGATCTGCCCGCGCTGGCTTCTACCCCCATGATCGTCGTCTGCGCGGGGGCCAAGTCAATCCTGGACCTGCCGAGGACACTGGAATTTCTGGAGACGTGGGGCGTTCCGGTACTGGGCTGGGAGACATCTGAGTTCCCTGCTTTCTACTGCCGGACCTCCGGGCTGTGCCTGGACCAACGGGTGAACGGGCCTGACGCCATCGCGGCGGTCTACCGTAGCCAGCGCGCCTTGCAGCTGCCGCAGGCACTGCTTGTGACAGTGCCCGTCCCGGCAGTGGACGCACTGCCCACCGTCGAGGTAGAGCCACTCATCGCGCAGGCGTTGGAGGAGGCCGAGGCGCAGGGAATCGCTGGCCGGGAGGTCACGCCGTATCTCCTGGCGCGCATGGTGGAACTCAGCGGCGAGCGTACCCGGCGCGCCAATGAGAGCCTACTCGTCAACAATGCCCGCGTCGCCGCGCGGATCGCCTGTACCCTGGCGTCGTGAAGTGACACCAAGGCGGCACTCCGCTACGCTACGTGCCTCACTACGAGCCAGGTTTGTAGTTAGCCACAGGTTTGTAGTGAGCCACGTAACGAAGTGGAGTGGCGTAGTGAAGTGATTTTCCCAGCTACGCTACGTGCCTCACTACGAGCCGGGTTTGTAGTGAGCCACAGGTTTGTAGTGAGCCACGAAACGAAGTGGAGTGGCGTAGTGAAGCGATTTTCCCAGCTACGCTACGTGCCTCACTACGAGCCGGGTTTGTAGTTAGCCACAGGTTTGTAGTGAGCCATGTAGCGAAGTGGAGTGGTGTAGTGAAGTGATTTTCCCAGCTAAGGTGACTGTTGTCGGGTAATTACTAGGAGTAGCTGATGGGACTGCAGATTGAATTTTTACGACATCTCGTATCATTTTCACTGATCCCTCCCCAATCTTTACTGGAAATGATACCGTCGGCGTTCTGTCTGGTGTTCTTTCTGTGGGTGTTGGTACGGCGGCGCGCCGACTTCCGGCGGATGACGCGCCGCGCCTGGGGCTGGTTCATCCTGGGCTGTTTGCTATTGCTGCCGGCCAGTGTCAGTGGCCTGTTGAGCTTATATCGCATAGGGGAGGGGGGATTGCCGGTTTCCCCCGTTGCAGGACTTTCTTATTCCTCGCCGGCCCTGCCTCTTCTGGCGCTCTGGATTGTGTCGGCCATCGGTTTGTGGCTGGGGCCGTCACCGGCGTTGGTCGCGGGTTTCCTCGCCGGCCTGGGCCAGGCCTGGTCCAGGCCGGTGTCGCTGAATGGGGTACTCGCTTTCGCGGTTTGGGGCTTGACGTTCGGCCTTTGCTGCCACCAGTCTTATAAAGAAAGGTTTTTCACCGTATTGCGCCACCCATTGGTCGCCAGTGTGATGGCGGCAGCGACTGCACTCATATTTTCGGGCCTGAACTATTTAATTGAAGCGCTCCCCGCTGGGGGATTGGTGGCCTTAGATTACGCTCGTGTTTCTCTGCAACGCGACTGGCCGGTCTGGTTGGCGGCGGGGATGCTTCCAGGAATGGGATTTGCGCTGTTGTATCATTTGGCCCCGCAGTTACGGCCTTCACGGCCTCCCACCGTCGTCTCTGCCTTCAGCCGATCCCTGCGTGCCCGATTTATGATTGTCCTCATTCCTGTATTGTTGTTGGGGATTTTCTTCTCCATTCTGGCGGTGAACAAACGCGCGATGACGCTGGCTCGTGAGCAGGCCCTCGCAGAGATGGCCCGCAGTGCCGCCAATGCTGGTGACGGCATCGCTCATTTCTACTACACCGGCGCTAACTTACTGGAACAATTCGCTGCCAACCCTGAGATACTGGAACCACACTTACCAACGCGTGTCGCGGCTTTGGAAGACAGCCGGCTAGTGGTTCCTTTCTTTCAGGAGATGTTGTTGACCGATGCCGAGGGGACAGTGAGTGCGGCTGTGCCGGAAGACTTGGCGCATCCCGACCTGACCCTGGAAGAGACGCAGCTGGTCACGCAGGCCTTGAGTTACAATATGTCGGGGGTCACGCACCTGACGTTTTTCCCCGTCGAGAGGGCGGGAGGGGAGGCTGCTTACCGCCTTACCTTTGTGCAACCGCTCTTGGATGGGGAGGAATTAGTCCCTAAAGGGGTGTTGTTGGGGCGTGTGCAGCTGGACATCAACCCCGATATGAAGCGCGCTTTAGAAACCCTGCAATTTAGCCGGGACCAGGAATTTGGCTTTATCGTGGATGACCGGGACCTGATCATCGCTCACCGGGACCCGGAGGCCTTGCTCCGTCCCTGGTCTGTGAATGCCAGCGCTACTCCCTATCCCCTCGCTGTGGGCCGAGCTTACGATGACATTACGCCGGAGGGCGAGCGGGTGCTGGTTTACACTCAGATGGTGGAAGGGGCGCCGGCTACGGTCGTTCTGCAGTTGCCTTTTGCGGTGGTGTTGGAGACGGCCACGGCGATCTCGAACCCGTTGTTGTTGGTGCAACTGGTGATAGGGATGATGTTGCTGTTCGTGGTACCGCTGCTGGTTACGCGAATCACACAACCGCTGCACGCTCTGGCAAATGGCGCGCGTCAGATCGCCGGGGGGAATCTGGAGATGCCGGTGCATCTTTCCGGCGAGGACGAGGTCGCTCAATTGGGCCATGCTTTTGAGCAAATGCGGCTGCGCTTGCGCGACCGTCTGGATGATCTTTCCCTGTTGTTGAATGTATCCCAATCCGTCTCTGCCACACTGGATCTCGACACGGGGGTTCCCCTGATCTTGGAGGGTGCTCTGAAAGAGACCGGCGCTGCGGTGGCCCGTTTCGTGCTCCTGGATGGCAATGATCGCCTGCAACGTGTTTTTTCGGTAGGGTTGGCCGACGCCTCGCTCCCGGCATTAGACCGGGCTTTTGCCTCGGTTTTGGGCCGGCGGCAGGAACCGTTGGTGAGTCAAAACCTGCGGCAGGAAGAATCCGTGACTACGGCAGGCCCACTGCAAAGCGTGGCCGCTTTCCCCGTGCGTTCGCAGAATCACACCGTAGCGATTTTGTGGGTGGGCGCGGTGGGGGCAGAGGAGTTTGACGAAGCCCGAATCAATCTGTTGACCACATTGGTGGGTCAGGCTGCCGTCCTGGTGGAAAATGCGCGCCTGTTCCAGGCGGCCGAGGGTGGGCGACAGAGACTGGCGGCGATCCTCGCCAGTACAACCGATGCGGTACTGGTGACTGACGAGCTGTACCGGCTCTTGTTTATCAATCCTGCAGCTCAGCGGCTGTTGAGATTGGATGAAACAGTAGGTGGTCAGCCGGTGGAGGAATTGAAGAATTTGCCCGCTCCGTTATTAGACGCTTTGAGCCGCCCTTACGATGACCAGCGGGTACCTTCTACTATCGAACTCCCTTTTCCCGATGGCCGTACCTTCTATGCTAGCATTGCTTCCATCATGTCGCCGGCACAACCAGATGTAGCAGGGCAAATGCTGGGGCGGGTGGTAGTGTTGCGCGACGTCACCCACTTCAAAGAGCTCGATGAGATGAAGTCGGAATTTGTGGCGACTGTTTCGCACGATTTGCGAGCGCCATTGACTTTTATCCGAGGATACACTACGATGTTGACGATGGTGGGAGATCTCAATAAGAAGCAGAATGATTACTTAGGCCGCATTCTCGACGGGATCACCCAGATGAGCGCGCTGATTGATGATTTGCTTAACCTGGGGCGGATTGAGGCTGGGGTTGGAATTCGCCAGGAACCCTGTCGTCTGGGGTTGATCCTGGTGGAGGCGGTGGATACCATGCGCGCCCGTGCTGTGACCAAGGGCATTACCTTGCGCCTGGAGCCGGCTCCGGGCACGCCCGTAGTCATAGGGGATCGCACACTTTTGCGGCAGGCTGTTGGTAACCTGGTTGACAATGCTCTGAAGTATACCCCGGTAGGTGGAGTGGTGAGTGTGGGAATAGAGGTCAATGAGCCGGATCACGAAGCGGTGATTCACATTACTGATACCGGCATCGGCATTGCGCCGGAGGATCGCTTGCGCCTTTTCGAGAAATTCTACCGCATCAAGCGCCGGGAGACCGGTGAGATTCCCGGCACGGGTCTGGGCTTGGCGCTGGTGAAGTCCATTGTCACCCGCCACAGGGGGCGCGTGTGGGTGGAGAGCGAACCGAACGTCGGCTCTACCTTCTATGTGGCGCTGCCGTTAGCGCCGGAACCAGAGCAAAAAACTGAAAATTAGAAAATGAGCAAATGAACAAATGACAAAGGGTAATTCTATAGGAGAATCCATTGCGACACTGTTCTCTGCTATGGAGTGAGTGATGGCGAAACAAAAAAGGCTCTTTAGGATTTCGCATGGTTGAGCCCAAATCAACCGCGAATCCTTCGGAGACTCAGGACAGGTTGCGCGAATTCACGCGAAAAAAAATAAAAAATCAGTTAACTAACCTCGGGGCGCGTTTAGCCACCGCTGGAGGTATTGCCCGGTGTACGACCCCGCCGTCTGCACCACCATCTCCGGTGTGCCCTCGGCGACAATTTGCCCGCCGGCGTCGCCGCCATCCGGTCCCAGGTCAATAATCCAGTCGGCCACCTTGATCACGTCCGGGTTGTGCTCGATGACCACCACGGTGTTGCCTGTGTCCGTCAACCGTTGCAGCACTTGGATCAGCCGATCCACGTCGGCGGCGTGCAGTCCCACGGTCGGCTCATCCAAAATGTAGAGGGTGCGACCGGTGGCGCGTTTCGAGAGCTCCCGGGAGAGCTTTACGCGCTGCGCCTCGCCGCCGGAGAGCGTCGGGGCTGGTTGCCCCAGGCGGATGTAGCCCAATCCTACGTCCTGAAGCGTCTGTAGTTTCCTGAGGATGCGCGGGAGCGCCGCGAAAAACTTCACCGCCTCGCTCACCGTGAGCTCCAGCACCTCGGCGATGGTCAGCCCCTTGTAGCGCACCTGGAGCGTCTCGCGATTGTAGCGGCTGCCGTGGCAGATGTCGCAGAGGACGTAGACCTCCGGCAAGAATTGCATCTCAATGCGCAGCGTCCCCTGTCCCTGGCAGGCCTCGCAGCGTCCCCCTTTGACGTTGAACGAGAAGCGCCCCGGTTTGTATCCGCGGATCTTTGACTCCGGCAACGCGGCGAAGAGCTCGCGGATGGGGCCAAAGACTCCGGTGTAGGTCGCCGGGTTCGAGCGGGGCGTCCGCCCAATGGGCGATTGGTCAATGTTGATGACTTTGTCCACGTATTCCACGCCCTCAATGGCGTCGCAGTCCCCTGCGGAGCGGCGGGAGCCGCCGAGTAGCCGGCGCAGCTGCTCGTAGAGCGTCTCCACCACTAAGGAGCTCTTGCCCGAACCTGAGACACCCGTCACGCAGATGAACAGCCCCAGCGGGAACCGCACATCAATGTTCTTGAGATTGTGCTGTCGCGCGCCATGCACGGTCAGCGAGTGGCCGTTCCCCGGACGCCGGTGCTCCGGCACGGGGACGAAGCTGCGCCCGGAGAGGTACGCTCCCGTCATGGAGGTGGGATGCGCCAGGATCGTCTCCAGCGGCCCCTCGACCACGACCTCGCCACCGTGCTCGCCCGCGCCCGGTCCGAGATCCACGATCCAATCGGCGGCGCGGATGGTCTCGTCGTCGTGCTCCACTACCAGGATGGTGTTGCCTAAGTCACGCATTTCTTTGAGCGTGTGGATGAGTCGCGCCGTGTCGTGTTGGTGTAGGCCGATGCTCGGTTCGTCCAGGACGTAGAGCACGCCGGTGAGCCGCGAACCGACCTGCGTCGCCAGACGGATGCGCTGTGCCTCCCCGCCGGAGAGCGTGCCGGCGGGTCGATCCAGGCTCAGGTAGTCCAGCCCCACGTTGACTAAGAAGGTCAGTCGCTGGTAAGTCTCCTTCAAGGCGCGTTCACCGATGGCGTATTCTTTGGGCGTCAGCAGGCTCCCTTCCGCCGGTGGCGACAACAGCTCTGCCACCCATTTCCGCAGCCGCGAGACGGGCCAGCTGGTGATCTCGTAAATATGCTCCCCGGCCAGTGTGACGGCCCGTGCGACCTCGTGAAGGCGGGTTCCCTGGCACTCGCTGCACGGCGTGCGGCTCATCACCTCCTCAATCCGGTTGCGAATGTAATCGGAGCTCGTTTCCTCGTAGCGTCGTTGCAGGTTGGGAAGTATTCCTTCGTAGGGGCGACTGCTTTCCCAGACGCCATTGGGGCCTTCGTAGCGGAGGGGGATGTGTTCCTGACCGCTCCCGTGAAGGATGATGCGTCGCTGGGCTGCGGTCAGGTCACGCCAGGGTTTATCCAGGTCGATGCCGTAGTGTTCGGCGACGCTGCGCATACGTTTGAAGGTGTAGCTTTCCTTATTTTCCCCCACGCCAAAGACAATCGCACCTTCGTTCAGGGAACGGTCGGGATTTGGCACGATGAGCTCGGGGTCGAGCTCTAACTTGTAGCCCAATCCCTGGCAGGCGGAGCAGGCTCCCTGCGGGCTGTTGAATGAGAAGGTGCGCGGCTCAATCTCCGGCAGGCTGATGCCGCAGACCGGACAGGAGAGTTTTTCGGAGAAGAGCACATCTCCCTCCGTGAGGGCTGCCGGATCAGGCGAATGCACCACAGCCACGATGAGCACGCCATCGCCCAACCGCAGCGCGGTTTCCACCGAATCGGTGACTCGGCTGACGAAGTCGCGGTATGCCTCCTCCGGCTCCTCGGCGGGATCGGGGACGACGAGACGATCCACCACCGCCTCGATGTGGTGCAGCTTGTAGCGGTCGAGTTCCGGCACTTCCTCCAGCTCGTAGGCTGTGCCATCCACGCGGACACGGACGAAACCCAGCTTACGCACTTCCTCGAAGATGGACTGGTGGTGGCCCTTGCGTCCGCGCACCAGCGGCGCGAGGAGCTGCAAGCGTGTGGTAAGGGGCAAGGCCAGCACCGCGTCCACGATCTCTTGCGCGCTCTGCCGGGTGACCGGACGTCCGCACTGGGGACAGTGGGGGACACCGATACGGGCGTAGAGCAAGCGCAGGTAATCGTAGATTTCCGTGACGGTGCCGACGGTGGAACGCGGGTTGTGGGAGACGCCTTTCTGGTCAATGGCGATGGCAGGACTCAACCCCTCGATGGATTCCACGTCGGGTTTGCGCAGCTGTCCCAGGAATTGCCGCGCGTAGGAGCTCAGCGACTCAATGTAACGTCGCTGTCCTTCCGCGAAGATGGTGTCGAAGGCTAAGGATGATTTCCCGGAGCCGGAGATACCGGTGATGACCACTAGATTATTCTTGGGGATCACCACGTCAATATTTTTCAGATTGTGCTCCCGCGCACCGCGCACGATCAGTTGATCCTGGCGCTGTGCGGAGGGAGTTTTCGCGCTCGTCATTTTACCTTCCCATCCTTTGTGATTGGTCTCACGCTATTATAACACGAATTGAGGAGAGGGAGAAACATTTGTTCTATACGGGCACGTTTCTACTTGAGCAAGTCCAGTAGGAGCGCGTTTGGGAAATCGCGGCTACTTCGCTGTGATTGACTGGTTTGTAGTAGTCGCTTCAGCGCCGTGATTGACGACGTACCCTGGTGGTTGCCCTCGAGAGGGCCGGGACAAGCCCCGCTCCTATAATACTCGCTGCACACTGCACCCACCTGGCACGGTCAGAGATCGGCCACAGCTAAGCTCGGGCCGGTTTCTGACCGTGCCCGTTTGAGGGTATGTCAGTAATCCAAACGTCGGGCATCAGGCGAAAGCGCAATACGCAATACGTGGTGCGTGGCCCGTTGCCATTTACCAGTCACTTTACTTGCCTTAATCCCAATACGGTTTAGTTAAGATCTCCGAGGTCTTCGGTAAGAGCTTTGGA
>Ga0164318_10004249_pt1 | contig 13716 bp, 6 predicted proteins | sample GuaBasSedimGuay9_FD_113734 | JGI IMG/M metagenome (GOLD analysis project Ga0164318, IMG submission 113734) | Subseafloor sediment microbial communities from Guaymas Basin, Gulf of California, Mexico - Guay9, Core 4571-4, 0-3 cm | ecosystem: Environmental > Aquatic > Marine > Hydrothermal vents >...
GCGCAGAGTTCGATGGCATGCATCGCAATTCCCTGATTTGCCCCATTGCCGAGATCGCTGATTCTGTACCAGGACCCATCAGGCAAAATATTAACGCCTTCAGCGAGGATCCACTTAAATTTTTTCCAATTAATTCCGCGCTTTTTGTCTTCAAAATCCATATTTTTATCATAATTGTATTTTGCAATATTGCAGAGCAGCGGGCCGGCATCATCCATTTCATCAAGAATCAAAGCTGCTTTGGTCAGCCATCCCTGTCCATACCCTATTGCAAGTACTTGCGCATGTTTTGCGGGCATAGCGAGTTGCCGTTCAAGAGTGTTTCTAGTGATTTTTGTAAATTCGGGGTCAAATTTGTTCGGGTCAAGCCCATCAAAATAAATTGAGAACCAAGCCTGCACAAGTGAATCCTGAAATGACGGATAAACAGAATACGGACTCCTTCGCCAAACGGTTTTACCGTTCCAGTTTGTTGTAAGTTCCGCAAGCATGCCGTTTCTAATTCTTTTGGAATACTTTTTCCACCGTTTAGAAAATTCCGGTTTTTTCATTGCATCCGCCATTTCCGCAGCACATTTCAAAGCGGTCAAGCAAACATACGAAGGATAAGGCTCATACATATTCGCTTTTTTATAATTTTCAACAATTTTTGTACGGTTAGTTTGCAAAGCCATATCTTTAGGATAGAGCAATCCGCCGGCGCCCCATCCTGTCGTTTCGCCTTCACAAAAAACTACATCGCGTTCTGTATAATCGAGATAAAAGCAAATAAATTCGGCGGTATCTTTTGTAGTGTCCCATCTGCTTTTACCGTAAACATTTGTTCTCGGCTTTGTCATCCATCCATTCGTAGGCGCACCGAGATGCCGCCACGCAAGCCACCGTCCAACAATAGTCGAACCATGTCCATCAGTTTCTTCCGCACCATGAATATCGCTTATATCATCGGCAGCAGCAAGCGGACTATTCATCACAAAACCCCAATGCGGCAAATTAGTTGGATATCTTTCGATAATTAATCCTGCGTTTGGCGGTCCTTGTTTCGGGTCATGGTTGTTTCGATAGAAATAAACCCATTTATCGCAAAAATCTACATAATTTGAAAGCCTTTTCGGATTTTCAACACAGCGCAAAACAAGCGATGCGTAATGGTCGGAACACCGGGGAAACGCCTGATTATGATAAACTCCGCAGGCAGCCCAGGTACCGATTCCCGAATAAGCGCCATAATGCGGCGCATTCGTTCCCGACTCATGGTAAAAACCGGTTTCCGGATTGAATTTTTCTTCCATTGCGGTCATATTTCCTATCCAGATACACGAAAGCATATCGGCAATATTTTTAGATTTTTCAGATTTAAAAAGCAATTTTGCTGCCTTGAGATTTTCCGGATAATCTATAACCTCTACATTTTTCGGTAAATCAGATTTATAAGTATAAAGTTTGGCTGCAAGGTTTGAAAGAGCGGGTTGCCAATCCCCTATTTCATTAGATTTTATTGTGCAATTCAAATCATTTTTATTTACAGTTTCTTTTCCGAAATTCACAAAATTATTTGTTGAAGCCGGATCATCTAAAGTTATACCGGTAATCCCCGGCATTCCGAGAAAGTCAGGATTGTCAGTTACAGTTATTGATTTAATTTTTTTATTTCGCGGTTTTACGGAGAGGAAAAAGTGCCGTTGACCATCCAGTTTTTCCGGTACATCTTTGTTTTCTTTCAGCAGTAAAGATTTTTGTAATACTTTCGCGTAATCAGGTCGTGAAGCAAACGGTTCGGTTACCCGCATGGAAAAAAGAGGATGCGCTTCACGAGCCCACATATTAAACGACCAGATTGTCGCGCCGAAAACCAAAGGAATAATATCGCATGTTTCATCAGCATAGTTTATTTTCAGTTTTCCAAGTTCAGCGCCGATATAAATTTGATCTTTACGGTTGGTCATTGTTTCAAAATGATGGCCCCAATGTCCAACCCCGCTGTCCCAGCCATAATTCACCATTCCGAGAAAATAAATTGCGTCAGCGGAAGTATTAATATCAATTTGATTTTGGTTTTGCTGCCAGAGATAAAACGGCAAAGTTCTGCATTTAATTTTTTCGCCTTTAAGATTGGCTCCGACACCGTAAAGAATTTTGGTTTTAACAGTTTTAACAGCGAAACATTGAATTACAATAATTGCAATAAGGATTAAAAATTTAGCTTTCATTTTTTGGATCAGTAGTATATTTTATAAGGGTTGGTTAATTTTTATTATCTAAAATTATACAGATAATTATTATTATTTTCTATAACTAAATAATAAAAATTGACACAAAACAACCGTTATAAACCAATATTTTTTGAATAAATTTAATAATTAATGAGGGTTACTTATTGACAAGTGCAATTTTTATAAGTATAATCAGTTATTAAACATCTCTAAAATCAAGGAAATATTATGAATTTGTTTAGTCAAACCTTTTTACGAAACGTACCGCTGCTTCTTATAACCGCAGCACTCCTTTGCGGGAATATTACTTTAAAAGCCGATGACAATTCAGTTGGTCGGGTAATTACTCATGATGTTCGCAGTCGAACACCTTTTTTCATACCAAAGTGTGATAGTCCGAAAAAAGTGCTTGTAAGTTTTTACTTTCTCACTTCCGCCATTAAAGATGTGTTTGAAGAAAAAAGTACCGGTGTGGATATAGATTGGGATCAGGAGAAAGAACTAATTACTTTATACTCCAAACTTACTTACCTGCTTGACACAAGTGAACTGCCGGAAAAAGATAGGTTTGCGCGCACACATATCATTTGTTCGGAACTTTCCGAGATACTCGACCGGATACCGATTCCTCCCCTTGACAGCATTCCTGATTATAAAACCGCCAAAGCAGAGAAATTAAATTTATGGCGCGTACCCGACACGGAAATATCAATAGAACTTATAAAAGAAGGTACGCGAAAAGGCGACTGGGTTTTTTCAGCTGATACGGTTAAAAAAGCTGATGAGTTTTATCTTTCCACCAAACACTTGCCATTTAAAAAAGATGCTACAGTGGGGCTAATTAATAATGAAACAGGAATACTTGACCGATACATTGATTACACCGGACCGATTATTCCTGTTAATTTCACCAATCACATTCCGAATTGGATGCGCGTAAAGTTTTTTGATTTACCACTCTGGAAATATTTTGCCACATTAATTATTTTACTTATTTTATTTTTTATCGGTTGGTTTCTGCATAAATTTACACATTTTAAAAGCGATCGTCAAAAAGATAAAAATCCTATTTTATTTAGCATAAGAAGATTAATTCTTCCGGCAGCTTTTATGATACTCCTTCCGGTTACAATCAATCTAATTACTGTTGATATCAGACTAAGATTGCTTCCCTTAGAAGTAATTGACGATATCCTTTGGAGCGCGTTTTATTTGATTTCTATATGGTTTACTATTGATTTGGGAAATCTTGTCGCAGCAATTATTATAAAATCTTCTTCTCTAACCTCCTCAGGCGCTCACGCGGGTTTTATAAAACTTTGCTCGCGCGTTATTTCTTACTCCATCGGGTTGTGGATTCTTTTCGCGGGACTTAAGGACTTGGGATTATCGCTTGTTCCGCTCATTGCGGGTGTCAACGTCGGCGGCCTCGCTTTCGCTCTGGCAGCAAAGCCCTCGCTTGCAAATCTTCTTTGGAGTGTACTGATTTTTGCCGGTAAACCTTTCTTAGTCGGCGAACGTGTGGTAATCGGGAATCATAAAGGCACTGTTGAAGATATTGGTCTTCGCTCAACTGTTATACGCACAATGGATGGTCATCATGTTTCTATTCCTAATGACGAAGTTTGTAATTCATCTATTGAAAATATAGCCCGCCGTCCAAACATCCGTCGGAAATTCGGTTTAACAATAACTTATGACACTCCAGCTGAAAAGATATTACGGGCTATTGAAATTACAAAACAAATCCTTTCAATTGATGAAGACGAAGGTAAAAGCGACAAAGAATTAGGTCGACCTGGAAATCGTCATATAAATTCCGATAATAATTTTCCTCCCCGAGTTTATTTTGACAAACTCAATGACTGTTCACTAAATTTGCAGGTGAACTATTGGTTTAGTCCTCCGGTTTATTGGTCGTATCTTGAACATGCGACCTGGGTCAATACAGAACTAATCAAACGATTTAGTGAAGAAGGAATTGAATTTGCTTTTCCGACACAAACACTTGATGTTAAGCAGCCGTTTGCGGTTAGTATGGATACAAAATAGACGTACGTAAGTGTGTCTTTATTATTTTAATCTGTAAGTTTTAATTTCAAACGGTTGGAAATTCAAATTGACAGACTGTTCAGATGGAATAATTTCATCGTCATTCCATTCAAGCATATCGGTTTCTGTAAGTTTTGCTTTTTTGTCAATAACTTCCATTTTCCCAGCGGAATAACAACCTTTTGTTTCAACTAAACGCAGGATAATAGAATCATCTTTCTCGGCTCTCTTAACCACTTCCAAAGATATTCCATCAGCTTTTAAATTAACCGGCGATAACATAGTAGAATTAGTTGCCAGATTTTCAAAGATAACAGGTCGGGTGTTAAGCATTGCGGACTCTTTAATAACATCTGAATCAATAAGTGTTCCAATATGCGGAAGAAGCGAATATGTGAATTCGTGATGACCTTGATCGGCAATCGGATCCGGTTCGGTAGGCGACCGTAACAGATTCAAATCAATTACGTTTTTATAAACTTTATGACCATATTTACAATTGTTAAGCAGCGCCACACCATAATGCTGATCTGAAAGGTCAACATATCGATGAGCGACAGTTTCGAATTTAGCCATATCCCAGCTTGTATTTCGATAAGTTGAACGTTTAACATATCCGTATTGGATATCTGAAGAGAACTCGTTATTTTTTATTTTTGTTGGAAAAGCCACTCTAAGCATGTGATGCATTTCATTCCACTCGACTTCTGTTTTGAAGTCAAGACGTTTACTATTTGCGTCAAGATATATTTTCTGAAAAATGTATGAATTTCCAATTGAAAGTTCGAACTGCAAGCCTTTTCTAACGTTTCCATTTACAATATTTTCGTGTTTTACGCTTTTCGCGTTTTCAACAAGTTGATTTTCATAATAAATGTCAATATCCCAAGCGTCGTACATGTGAGGTCTATCAACATAAAGTGAGAATATATTTCCTGTTTTTCCGTTTTCGAGTACTTTATGCCCTGATTCTTTGTCTTCGACCGCGATGATTTCACCATTTTCAGAAAATTCGTAACGAATAAGATCATTTTCTAAAACTAAATCATTGCCGGGAATATTTGCCTGAACATTCCCTGATTTACAAATCGTTATAGCGCTGTGAGCAGGTACTGTTATCGCGGCAACATTGAAGTTATTTTCGTGTTGAACAGGAATTGGATCACCGTTTTCATTTTTTGCGCCACAATCATTCCACGATGCCGGTAATTCAATTGAGCGTGTGTAATCATAAGAGAGAGAATTAAAAAGGGTGAGAGTATTTTTTTCTTTTTCAAATAATTTTCCGGCAGCTTCATTTTCCAATTCATTGCATATTGCAAAATTATTAGAATATTCTGCTTCAGCGGTTTCATAAACGGAGTGAATACTTGATCCGGGAATTATGTCATGGAATTGATTCATCAGCAGATTTTTCCATATTCTGTCTAATTGCTTTCGGGGATATTGTTTTGCCGGTAATTTAGAACAGATAAATTCAACTTGTCGAAGTTTGTTTTCGAGCATTCTATTCCAACGTTTTGTTCGTGCCTGAGTAGTATAAGTTCCACGGTGAAGTTCTAAATACAACTCTCCTTCCCAAATTTCCAATTCTTTACCTTTAGCAAGTATCCGTTTGAAAAAATTGTCGGCTCGACCGAATTGCACTTTAGGACATCCTTCCAAGTTTTTTACTCTCAAACCACGTTCAATCATTTCTTCTTTTGGTCCGCCGCCACCGTCGCCGATTCCGAAGAGCGATATATATTCATCAAAAGCATCTTTTTCTATGAAATTATCCTGTCCGAAGCGCAGTTGTGCCGGTGTCAGCATTGTATTGTAATTATCTTCAGGTGGGAAATGTGTAACGATTTCTGTTCCATCAATACCTTTCCATTTGAAAGTATGATGAGGGAATTTATTAAACTGGCTCCAGGAGATTTTTTGAGTAAGGAAAAAATCAACCCCGCATTTTTTAAGAATTTGCGGCATCGCGGCTGAATATCCAAAAACATCGGGCAGCCATAAGTTTTTAACTTCAAAACCAAATTCATCTTGGTAAAAGTTTTTCGCGTGAAGAAATTGCCTTACCATTGATTCGCCGTCAATAACATTACAATCATGTTCAACCCAAGTGCCTCCTTGTATTTCCCAACGTCCTTCTTTAACGTATTTTTTAATTTTCTCATAAAGTTTCGGGTAATGCTCTTTAACAAAAAGGTAATGCTGCGCCTGTGAAGCGCCAAACACATAGTCCGGATATTTCTCAATAAGATCTATTTGGCTGGCATAAGTTCTGGCGCATTTCCTGATTGATTCACGTACAGGCCATAGCCATCCGGTATCAATATGAGCATGTCCTACCGCGACAACATTCATATCGGAAGCATTAGCAGGTGTTTGGTAGAGTTTTTTTAATTCCTGCAGAGATTTTTTCAAATTCTCGCGTGAATTTCCGTATAAGTCAATGGCATTATTTATGCCGCGAAGTATTTTTGCTCTGCGAACGCTATTTTCCGGTAAAGAGTGCATAAGAGAATTAAGCACTTCAACATCAAGCCGTAAATGCCAGATTTCAGTATCAAAAATGCATAATCGCGCGCGGTTTAATTTTGCTTCAAAATGGCCATGAATTTTCGGGTCATCTGATTTAGGATCTCCATGAAGATGGATTCCAAAAAGAATATTTGCTGCCGCTTCTACATAAAGATCAACTTTTTCTCCACCATTACATGAAGGGAAAAGTTGATAAATATCTTTACTATAATCTAAATCGAAGACAGAGCCATTAGATAATCCATAAACCGGGCATCCTGAATCATCAAAGACCAAAGCTTCTCCACCAAAATCCATTTGCGCGACAACATTATAATTTTTCCATTCTTCGGGAACTTCTGCTGTCAGATGAAACCACGCGCTTTCCCATTCGTCCCCCCATTTTTCGTTTTCATTAATCGGGACATATTTACCATTCAGGCGATTATTAAACGTGCATGGAAATTTTGTATGATAGAATTCTGTTTTAAGCGGGATATTTTTTACAATGATTTGTTGTTTAAGCCATTGATAAACCGCATCGATTCTTTTTTCCAATAATTTTATTTTTTCTTTATGCATTTTTTAATTTTAAATAATATAGTTTAAATTTTTACAGGTTGTCAGCCATTTTTTTGACATTAATAAATTATTATATTAATTTGCTAAGAATTTTAACCAAATGTATTTTTAAACACAAGAGGAAGAATTGTCTTGGGAACGTAGAAATTTCGGGATTATTTATATTATTCAAAATAAATGAAATTACCATTTTGTGAAATAGAATATCGCGATTATTTATCGAGAGCGGGTTCGGGGAATTTTAATTCTATGAAAGGTTAAGTAGTTCGCGTCGTGCGCATTATGCGCATCGCCATATTCATCGTTGAAAGCTGTTCTACTTACAAAAACTATATTATCATTGTCAAACAGCCAATCAACATATTGCCATCCGTGTTTTTTTTTATCGGGATGAAAAAAGAGTTGTGATTCAACTTTCCATTTCCTTAAATTTTCCGAGGAAATCAAAATCAAATTGTTTCTGTATGCCGATGGATTTGTCTGTTTGTTTACAATTGCCCAATAGCGTTTGGATTTTTTGTTGTAACGGACAGTGAATTTAGTTCCGCCTCCGGGCATATCGATAAAATCTTTTTTTGGCTCATAAGAAAGCTTTTTGCCATCGGAACTCACATGAACGATTGCCGCTTTATCTTTGCCTTCTGTGTTTTCATTCGTGCGCAGGATATTCACTATATTCCCTTCCGGGTCAAGCAGAGCATTACCTTCCAGCCATTCAATATTATCTTGTTTGGGGAGTGGTTGACTGAAAGACCAGCTTTCCGCGTTTAAAAGATCGTCATCGACCGGAGCACTAATGACTAGTGAATTAAAGTTTCCCCATTTTCCGCCTGTGAAAACTTCAAATGCCCGCCAGAGACGGTTGTTGTGAATAAGAGTTTTACAGGGAGCGCAGTGGAATGTACCACGTTTAAGCAAACCTGAATTATGCGAGTTTGGTTTTGTCCATGATTTGCCGCCGTCATCCGAGCGGCGAATAAGAATATCGCCATATTCATGACGTGTGCCTATTATGTAGAGTTTATTATTCAGTACAAAAAGTTTTCCCCAGAAGAGAGGTTGAATTTCAGAAATTTTTCTCCATAATTTTCCTTTGTCATTTGAAGAAAAAATTACAGATTCTGCATTTGTCGTGTATGGAGTTTCCGGACCGAAAAAATCATGCGATGCAATATAGGTTCCGTCAGGAAGAACAGTAATACTTGGCGAACCGATGTATTTACCGGACTTTGCCGGTGAGTGAGTGATTATTATTCCGGGTGGCTTTTTCATTAGGTAGTGTTTGGGGTTCGCAAAGCGCCCAGCGTATGCCGGGCAGTGTTTAGTGGTCAGGTGTCAGTAATGGGAATAAATTCAAATCATAGATTTGAATTTCATATTAATACAGAATTCTTGCCGATGCTCTTCTAATATTCGGGATAAATTTATTCCACTGTTTCATTATTCCAAAATGTTTGTGTTATTTTTCAATTATGGCTTATTATACCATTTTTCACTATAATTTAATAAATTTGCTTCCATCTCGATTTTCTTTGTAAAATTTCTTATAATAGAGATGCCATTTTGATTGCTTAAATTATAAAACACTAAACTATGATTGATAAATACGATGTTATAATTATTGGTGCAGGGGTAATTGGCGCTGCTATTGCCCGTGAACTGTCACGTTATCACTTGAGCGTTGCGGTTTTAGAAAAAGAAATTGATGTTTCTTTTGGTGTAAGTAAAGCAAATTCAGGAATTATTCATGGCGGATTTCATGCACCACCCGATACTCTAAAAGGTAAACTCGTAGTTCCGGGAAATCGGAAATTTGATCGCTTATGTGAAGAGTTAGATTTTCCTTTCGAACGAAATGGAGAATTGATGGTTGCATTTAGTGAGGACGAAATAAGCACTCTTCAGTTTTACTATGATCGCGGCAAGAAAAATAATGTTCCTTATTTGGAAATAATCGGGAAAGAGCGGCTGCTCGAATTAGAGCCAAATCTTAATCCGGATGTCGAATGCGCGCTTTACGCACCAAGTGCCGGAGTGATATGTCCTTATGAATATTGTTTTGCACTTATTGAAAATGCTAAACAAAACGGAGTGAATGTGATTACCGGAGAGAAAGTAATCGAACTGAAAAAAAATGCTGGAATATTTGAAATCAAAACTGAAAAAAATAATAAATATTCTGCACTCTATATCGTTAATGCCGCAGGATTGTTCGCAGACGAAATCGCACGAATGGTCGGTATAACAAACTTCAAAATTGTTCCGCGTAAGGGAGAAGAATATCTGCTTGATCGACGGGTAGGCAAATTGGTAAAGCGTGTCATTTTTCCATGCCCTACAAAGAAATCAAAAGGTATGCTGATTATCCCGACCGTTGATGGTCCGGTAATGGTTGGACCTACCGCACTTGATATTGAAGACAAAGTAGATTTTAGTACAACTCGTGACGGATTAAAAACAGTATTTAATCACGCGCAAAAACTTGTTCCTTCAATTCGCTCGACAGACGCGATAACATCATTTGTTGGATTGCGTCCTGCCGCAACAAGCAATTATTCAATAATTTCAAAGTTTTTTTCTATAATTAAGTCTTTTACCGGGACAAAACCTGAATATATAGATGGAGATTTTATTATCGGAAGAACTACTGTTTCAGGATTTATTAATGCCGCAGGTATCCAATCGCCGGGATTGACCGCTTCACCTATTATTGCGGAACACATATCTGACGCATTGTTGAAAGATGGTTTAAAATTAGAAAAAAATCCTGCATTTAATCCGATTCGAAAAAGAAAAGTAAAACATTTGCGTTCCATTCTCGATGAAAAGAATTTTTCTGAAGTTGAAAAATTGGTGAAAGAAAATAAAAAATATTCTAACTTGGTCTGTAGATGCGAAAATGTTACTGAAGCGGAAATCGTAGCCGCAATAAAAATGGGACACACCACTTTAGACGGAATAAAATTCGCAACAAGGGCAGGAACAGGCCGTTGCCAGGCGGGCTTTTGTACAACACGGATTTTAGATTTGATTCATCAGGAAACAGGAATCCCTGTTGAACAGATTACCAAAAAAGGTCCCGGCTCGGAAATTGTTTTAACTCCATTAAGGAAAGGGAGGGATGGTTAATAGTTAATTGTTAGTCGATGGTCAGTGGTCCAAATTGAACTTCGATTAACGATTACCGATTCGAGATTTTGAAAGTTGAACTACGAACAAAGTACAAAGCACAAAGCACAAAATATTATGAAGAAAAAAGTCGATGCAGTTATTATTGGGGCCGGGCCGGCCGGAATGGCGGCAGCGGTATCGCTTCGTGAAAATGGAATTAAAAACATTTTATTGGTTGACCGTGAGCCCGTTGCGGGAGGAATTCTACAACAATGTATTCATAATGGTTTTGGAGTACATCATTTTAAAGAAGAATTAACGGGACCCGAATACGCTGAAAGATATATTGATCAAATTAATAAAAACAAAATTGATTTATGGCTTGATAGTTGTGTGATTGATATTGAAAAAAATCAGGATGACACCAAAACCGTAGTCGTTCTTTCTAAAGAACGCGGTATCAACTATATTAACACCAAAGCAGTTGTCCTCGCTATGGGATGTAGAGAACGTAATCGCGGGAACATCAATATCCCGGGTAGTCGACCGGCAGGGATTATGACTGCCGGGACAGCTCAAAAATTAGTCAATATTTATGGTTACCTTCCAGGGAAAGAGGTAGTTATTCTTGGTTCAGGCGACATAGGTTTAATAATGGCGCGGCGAATGACTTGGGAAGGAGCGAATGTAAAAGCGGTAATAGAACTTCAATCTTATCCGGGAGGTTTGAACAGAAATATTGTTCAATGTCTTAACGATTTTGATATTCCCCTTTATCTGTCGCATACGATAAGTAATATTTCCGGGAATGACCGCATTGAAGAAGTAGAAGTTTCTCCGTTGGATGAAAATTTTGAAGCGATTAAAAGTAAGAGTTTTAACCTTAAATGCGATACTCTTTTGCTTTCAGTAGGTCTGATTCCGGAAAACGAACTGTCGATAAAAATTGGCGTAAAACTCGATCCGGTAACCCGGGGAGCTTATGTTGATAAAAATCTTATGACTATTGTTCCGGGAATATTTTCGTGTGGGAATGTTTTACAGGTTCACGATTTGGTTGATTTTGTGTCTGAAGAAGCTAAAATATGTGGCGCTTCAGTAGCAAAATATATTAATAATAAATTAGAGAAATCAAAAGAAATACCTTTACAAAAAAGGAACCTGGTTAGATATGTTCTTCCGTCAAAAGTTGAGATAGGAAAGCCGGCGTTGCTATCTCTTCGACCGATGCATCCTGCAAAGAATATGACACTTACAGTAAAAACAAATTCTAGTGTTGAATTATTCAAACGAAAATACAAAAATATTTTTCCGAGTATTATGTTGAGAATCAATATTGATGTCGTTCCGGAAGACACTGAATTTGTAGAAATTAAATTTGAGAAAGAATAATGAAAAAAGAACTGATATGTATAAATTGCCCGCAGGGATGTAATCTCGATGTGGAATTCGATAAAGAAAAAATCATTTCACTTGAGGGGAATGAATGCAAAATGGGTGTTAAATATGCCGAAGAAGAAATATTTCATCCCGTGCGCATGGTTACTACAACAGCTGCCGTGATGAACGGATTTATTAAATTATTACCTGTTAAAACCAGTTGTCCGATAGATAAATCTTTGACTCTGAATATTGTGAAAGAAATTTCTAAAGTCAGAATTAATGCTCCGGTGAAATCAGGAGATATTATCATTAAAAATATCTTGAATACAGGAGCAGATATTGTCGCGACAAGAACTGTGGGGAAAATTGGTAGTTGGTAGTTGGTAGTCGGTGTTCGATTGTAGCCGCTGCCGCCGGCTGCGGATTCCGGCAACGCCGGAAAAGTGTTCGGTGTTTGTGAAGCACCCGGATAATTTCGGGCGGTGTTCGATTAACCTTGTTGAGGTAATCGGATTATGATTGATTCAGTTATTTAGGATTAAAATTTATTTTATTATATTGTAGAAATAAGAGAAATATAAATATGAAAAAAGATTTTATTATCGCTCTTGACCAGGGAACAACAAGCTCACGTTGTGTCATTGTTAATCACGATGGTCATATTGTAAATTCAGCGCAGCAGGAATTTACGCAAATTTATCCCAAGCCGGGATGGGTTGAACATGACCCGCAGGAAATCTGGGAGTCGCAAAATTCTGTTATGGCTGAAGCTATTGCGAAATGCGATATAAAAATATCTCAGATTGCCGCAATAGGAATAACTAATCAACGGGAAACAACAATTGTTTGGGATAAAAGTACCGGCATTCCAGTATATAATGCTATTGTCTGGCAATGCCGCCGTACTGCTGATATTTGTGAACAACTAAAAGCAGATGGTCTGGAAAATTATATAAAAATAAATACCGGATTAGTAGTTGACGCATATTTTTCAGGGACAAAAATTAAATGGATACTTGACAATGTTCCCGGAGCAAAATCTAAGGCACTAAATGGCGAGTTGCTTTTTGGTACAGTTGATACCTGGCTTGTATGGAAACTCACTGAGGGCAAAGTGCATGTAACGGACTACACCAATGCATCACGTACTATGCTTTTTAACATCAAAACTAAGCAATGGGATAAGAAACTGTTGGATAAACTTTCTATTCCTATATCGATGATGCCGGAAGTTAAAAACAGTAGCGAAATATATGGCAAAACCATTTTATCCGGAATAGACAGGAACCCAATTCCTATTTCCGGAATAGCCGGGGATCAGCAGGCAGCGCTTTTCGGTCACGCCTGCTTTAATAAAGGTGACTGTAAAAGCACTTATGGCACCGGTTGTTTTCTGTTGATGAATACCGGTGATAAACCGGTTGAATCAAAAAATGGATTGCTGACAACTATGGCTATAGCCATTGACGGAAAAATTGACTACGCACTTGAAGGGAGTGTTTTTGTTGCAGGAGCTGCAATTCAGTGGCTTCGTGATGAACTCAATTTAATTAACAGTGCTGAAGAAACCGAAATTATCGCGCAAAGGGTAGAAAGCACTAATGGTGTATATATAGTTCCTGCTTTTGCCGGACTCGGCTCGCCTTATTGGGATATGTACGCGAGGGGAACAATTGTAGGATTAACCCGGGGAAGTAATCGTTCTCACATTGTCAGAGCAACACTTGAATCCATTGCTTATCAGACACGCGATTTATTAGAAGCTATGCAGGAAGATTCCGGAATATCAATTTCGACATTAAAAGTTGACGGAGGAGCCGCTCAAAATAATTTTTTAATGCAATTTCAGGCGGATATTTTA
>Ga0164318_10004250_pt1 | contig 13715 bp, 10 predicted proteins | sample GuaBasSedimGuay9_FD_113734 | JGI IMG/M metagenome (GOLD analysis project Ga0164318, IMG submission 113734) | Subseafloor sediment microbial communities from Guaymas Basin, Gulf of California, Mexico - Guay9, Core 4571-4, 0-3 cm | ecosystem: Environmental > Aquatic > Marine > Hydrothermal vents...
ATGGATAGCGGAAAGTAAAGCGGTAAACCCCGCATTAGAAGTACCCAAATTTGGGGTTTTAAAAACACCAAATTTGTTGGTAATTCTTAAGCGTAGAAAAATTATGAATTTTTCGGGTTAAATTATTTTATATTAAAATTTTTAAAGGCGGGTTTATTCCTGCCTTTTTTATTGTCTGCCAATAAAATAAAAAGTAAAGTTTAAACGTTAATTTTTTTTAAGCGGTTTTTAAAAAAAATAGATTAATTTTGTCTACCAAAAATTTATAGAATGTTTACATTGTTTAGAAAAGAAATAAGCGTATTCTTTAGTTCTTTAATTGGATATATTGTTATAATAGTTTTTTTATTAGCAAACAGCCTCTTAATGTGGATACTCCCAGGACAATTTAATGTGTTAGATAGTGGATATGCTAACATCGATACTTTGTTTTTTATTGCACCATGGGTTTTTATGTTTTTGGTACCTGCCGTTACAATGCGTTTATTTGCCGATGAAAAAAAAACAGGAACAATTGAGTTGTTATTAACTCGTCCTTTAACAGAGATTCAAATTATATTGTCGAAATATTTTGCAGGGCTTGTAATTGTTTTACTCTCAATTTTGCCAACACTTATTTTTTTCTATTCAGTATATTTATTAGGAAGTCCCGTTGGTAATATTGATGTTGGAGGAACTTGGGGCTCGTATATCGGCTTGTTTTTCTTAGCAAGTATTTATTCTGCAATAGGAATTTTTTCTTCTTCAATAACAGAAAATCAAATAATATCTTTCATTCTTGCACTAATAATATCATTTGTGTTTTTTATTGGGTTCGAAACAATTAGTACATTGAGTGTTTTTCAAAATATAAGCTCAATAGTGCTTGCCCTTGGTATTAATGCACATTATATTTCGATGAGTAGAGGAGTTATTGATATTCGAGATGTTGTTTATTTCCTTAGCATTATTATTATTTTTTTGCTTTTTACAAAAATTGTTTTACAAAGTCGAAAATGGTAAGAAGTTGAATATTGAAAGTTTGTAAAGTTAATAGTTAACCTTGTGAGATAATTAAAATTTAACGATGAAAAGAAAAGAAGTAAAAAAACAAAATATTATACAACTATTATTAACTCTGCTTATAATTCTTTTAGTTAATTATATTTTTTCATTTGTGATAGTTCGAGTTGACTTAACAGCAGAAAAACGTTATTCTATTTCTGAACCAACAAAAGATTTGTTAAAAAAATTAAACGATATAGTTTATTTTAAGGTTTATTTAAAAGGAGACTTACCTGCCGGGTTTAAACAATTAGAAAAGTCTACAAAAGAAATGCTCGATGAGTTTAGAGCATATTCAAAAAATAATATTGAATATGAATTTATTAATCCTTCGAAGAGTAGCGATAAAAAAACACGAAATGAAATATATCGCCAATTATTTGATAAAGGTTTACAACCAACAAATTTGAATTTTAAGGAAGAAGATGGTACTAAGTCCCAAAAAATAATTTTCCCGGGATTAATAGTTAGTTATAGGGGCGAAGAATTAGCGGTTAACATTCTCAGCAATAATATAAATGCCTCTCCTGAGCAAAATTTAAACGAATCTATTCAAGAGTTAGAGTACAAACTATCTAATTCAATAAAAAAAATAACAACAATTTTAAAGCCCGAAATTGCATTTATTGAGGGTCAGGGAGAACTAAATAAAAATAGTGTTCTTGATATAACAAATTCTTTAAAAGAATTTTATAATGTAAAAAGAGTTCGTCTCGATAATAAATTAAATAGTCTGAGAGATTCATTAAAACACAATAAATACTCGTTAATTATTATTGCTAAACCAGATTCTGCTTTTAATGAAAAAGATAAATTCATTATTGACCAATTTATAATGAATGGAGGTAAGGTTTTGTGGTTAGTAGATGCTGTTAAAACTGATATTGACAGTTTAGCCTATTCTAATTCAACAATAGCACTGGCAAACAATATAAATATTGACGATCAGCTGTTTAAGTATGGAGTTAGAATTAACCCAAACCTCATTGAAGATATTCAATGTGCAATAATTCCTGTAAACACCTCAGTTGTTGGAACTCAACCAAAATTTTCACCTACACCATGGTTGTTTTTCCCTTTAATTTCACCTTCACAGACAAACCCAATAACACGAAATCTGAATTTAATAAAAACAGAGTTTGTTAGCAGTATTGATACTGTAGGTAATAACCCATCTGTAAAAAAAACCATATTGTTACATTCTTCAAACTACACAAAAGTCGTTAATGCTCCGGTAAGAATTAGTCTTGATATGGTTGATGAAAAACCCGATCAACGACAATTCAATAAGAGAAATGTCCCAATAGCAGTGCTTTTAGAAGGTCAATTTGAATCTGTTTTTAAAAACAGATTAACTGCAGAAATTGTTAAGAATAAAGATATAGCATATAAGTATAAGAGCGATGAAACAAAAATGATTGTTGTTGCTGATGGAGATGTTATAAAAAATCAGGTCAGACATTACGGGAAAAAAGTTATTCCCTACCCATTAGGTTACGATAGATATACACGACAGACTTTTGGTAATAAAGAATTTATATTAAACGCAATAGATTATCTTGTAGGAAATTCGAGCTTGATGAAAGTTCGTTCAAGAGAAATAAAATTAAGATTGCTCGATAAAACAAAAATAAGTAATCAACGTCTCAAATGGCAAATTGTTAACACAGTATTACCAATTCTTGTAATTATTATTATTGGAATAATTTTAATCCTAATAAGAAAAAGAAAATATACTAGATTGTAATCATAAATAATTAATAAAAGATTAATAATATTTTAACTTAAATTTTGATAAATGAAAAAAAACAAGACAACAATCATTATCGTAATAGTGCTATTTATTATTGCTGTGTTTTTCTATCTTACAAATTCTTATAGTACCATAAAAAAAGAGCTTCGTGATTTTGCAATTGAAGATACTGCTTCAATAAGTAAGATTTTTTTAGTTGATAAAGAAAATAATCAAGTAACATTAGAACGGCAAAATAATCAATGGATAGTTAATCAGAAATATATTGCTCGTCGCGATGTTATCAACCTTCTGTTAAAAACGATAAACAGAATTAGTGTAAAATCGCCTGTGCCAAAAGCTGCTGAACAAAATATCATTAAGAGCCTTGCTGTAAAATCGACCAAAATTGAAATCTATAAAGATGAAGATTTGATTAAAACATATTATGTTGGAGGACCTACTCAAGATCAATATGGAACATATATGCTACTTGAAAATTCATCAAAACCATTTATTATGGAAATTCCAGGTTTTAGAGGTTATCTATCAACCAGATATTTTACAAACATTTATGACTGGAGGTCTCAAGCAATTTTTAACAATAGTTTTGGTAGCATTTCGTCAGTATCAGTTAATATACCATCAAAACCAAATAAATCTTTTAAAATCATTAATTTGCATAATAATAGATTTGAATTGCATGATTTTAAAGATGAGAAAGTAGTAAATTTTGATACATTATCTGTAAAAACATATTTAGCACATTTTAAAAGAATAAATTTTAATAAGTTTTATTCAAATATTGAAAAACAGAAAAAAGATTCAATTATTGCAAGCCAGCCCGAATATATAATAACACTTGAAGATGTTAATGGAAATGTGAAATCTGTTAAAACATATAAAAAAACTAGCGAAGGTCACACCGATAGGTTTGGGAATAAATTAAAGTATGATCCTGACAATATGTACGCAGTTTTTAATAATGATCAAGACTTGGTTTTCGCACAATATTATGTTTTTGACCCTATAATGAAGAATATTAATTATTTTTTAACAAAAAAATAATTAAAAAGATAAAATTTTTGGTAAATTTGAAAAAAATAAAATAGAAAGCTATGAATTTTGTAATATCAAGTACAGTACTACTAAATCATTTACAAGCAGTTAGTAGAGTTATAAGTTCGAAAAACACCTTGCCAATTCTCGACAATTTTTTATTTCAATTGTCTGATAATAAGTTGGTTGTTACAGCATCAGATTTAGAGACTACTCTAATATCATCAATTGACATTGAAAATTTTTCAGGAGAAGGAAACATTGCAATTGATGCAAAGAGATTAACAAATATCTTAAAGGAATTTTCAGAACAACCATTAACTTTCAATGTTAATACCGAAAATTTAAAAGTAGATATTTTATCTGAAAATGGGAAATTTAGTGTTGTTGGCCAAAGTGGAGATGATTTTCCACAATTACCAAGCTTAAAAGAAGAGCAAAGCAATTCAATTCAAGTTAATTCCGAAGTAGTCTTAAATGGAGTTAGTAAAACATTATTTGCTACTGCCGACGACGAATTAAGACCTGTTATGAATGGTGTGTTGTTTCAATTATCACCAGAGGATTTAACTTTTGTTGCTTCAGATGCTCACAAATTGGTTAGATACAGAAGAACGGATGTTAAAGCGGATTTTACGTCTTCATTTATTTTACCTAAAAAGCCGGCTTCTCTTTTAAAAAATATTATACCAAAAGATGAACAATTAGTGAAAATTGAGTTTGATGACAAAAATGCATTCTTTGAGTTTGCTGATTATAAATTGGTATGTCGTTTAGTTGAAGGCAATTATCCAAATTATCAAACAGTAATTCCTACCGAAAATCCAAATAAATTAACTATTGACCGAGTAGCATTTTATAACACTCTAAAGAGAGTTTCGGTATTCTCAAATCAAGCCAGCAATCTTATAAAATTAGACATTAAAGCAAATCAATTAACAGTTTCAGCTCAAGATATTGATTTTTCAATATCAGCTGTAGAAAGAATTAATTGTCAATATGAGGGAGAAGGCATGGAAATTGGTTTCAAATCAGTGTTTTTAGTTGAAATATTATCCAATTTATCATCTTCTGATGTAATTCTTGAGTTATCTGACCCATCAAGAGCAGGAATTTTATTGCCTCTCGATAAAGAAAATGAGGATGAAGATGTTCTTATGTTATTAATGCCAATGATGATAAATGCATAGTATTTTATCAAATAAATAATTATTAATAGAGAAATCTTAATGATTTCTCTATTTTTTTTTGTATTATCTTTCTTTTATTTTATAAAAAAATTATTTTTGTATATTAATTAAGTATTTATAATTTAGAATTTTAATGTCGATGAAGATAAATATAAGATATATTGGTTTATTTTTAATAATAATTTTATTATTTAATTCTAATAATTTATCGGCACAAGAAGATGACTTGAATCTTTCATTATTAAAAAAATATGCTGAAAATAGTTATAGAGATAAAGATTATGAGTTCTCTCTTGATAACTATTTAAAGCTATATATTAACGACAAGACAAATATTACCTATAATTTAAGGATTGGTGTTTGTTATACAGAATCAAATGTTGATAAGACAGCAGGTATTCCTTATCTTGAATTTGTCGTTAGTCATAATAATTTCCCTCGATTAGCATATTACTATCTTGGAAGGGCATATATGTATGCATATCGTTTTACCGAAGCTGTTGAAGCTTTATATAACTATAAACAAACGGGAGTTAACGACGATGTAATTCATAAATGTGACAGACTTATTGAAATGTGTTATTACTCACTTGAAATTCTTAATAACCCTAAAAATGTAACATTCGAAAGATTAGATTCGACAGTTAATTCTGAATTCGACGATTATAGCCCTTATGTTACTGAAGATGGTAAATATCTTGTTTATTCATCAAATAGAAGATATGTAAAAGAATTGGAAAGCAATATTTCAGACATTTATCTTAGCAAAGCGAAAAAAAAATCATGGAATCAATCAATTGAACTTCCTATAAACACTTTCGATAATGAAGATGTTGTTGGGTTATCTGCAGATGGTAGTAAATTAATGATGCATGTTGATGGCGATTACGCGTCAAACGATATTCAGTATGCATATAAAAAAGGTAGTAAATATATTAAAGATGAAAATGTATTGCCATTTAACACAGATGGAGTTGAAAGAGGAGCGTGCATAACCTCAAGTGGAGATACAATTTATTTCTCAAGCGATAGAGATGGAGGATATGGTGGGCTTGATATCTATTATGTTACAAAAAATTCTGTAGGACAATGGAGTGAACCTAAAAATATTGGGAGCAACATAAACACAAAATATGACGATAATTTTCCTAATGTTACTTCTGATGGTAAAAAGCTTTATTTTTCGTCTAAAGGACATGAAAGTCTTGGAGACTATGACTTATTTTATTCTGTGTTTAACGAAAGTACAAAAGAATGGTCTAATCCTTTCAATTTAGGATATCCAATTAATACTCCATTCGACAACACAACAATTTCTTACACAAAAGATGGTAAAGTAGGTTATATAGCAGCAAACAGGAAGGAAGGTCTTGGTAATTTAGATATATATCGTATAACTGAAGGAGATGAATCTCAGCTAACAGCTTTCTTATTAGCATATATTTTTGTTGGAACAGAAAGTTCATCAGTTCCTTATTCAAGTGATTATCTAAAAGTATTTGTAACTCTTTACGATCAGTATGGTAATATTTATGGGCGATATAATGTTGATGAAGGGCTGACATATATGTCTTTGTACCCCGGAAAATATAAACTTGAAGTGAGATTTGATGGAGCAAAAGAAGGTTTTGAGGAAGAAATAACTATTACAGCTAATGATGCAAACAAAGAAATTGAAAAACAAATATATCTAAAACCAGCTGAATAACGTATCAATTAATGTCATTATTAGATTAAAGAGTTTATGTATTTTAACCCGCTTTATTCATGCAAAAACGAAGTGAATTGCATGAATTAGCGATGGATAGTGGAAAGTAAAGCGGGAACCGAACCGCCAGCTGGCGGTGAGCTCACGCAAGTAAACCCCGTATTAGAAGTACCCAAATTTGGGGTTTTAAAAACACCAAATTTGTTGGTAATTCTTAAGCGTAGAAAAATTATGAATTTTTCGGGTTAAGCATAAACTCTTTAATTTTAACTTATTTATTTATCATTTAAATTCTAACTTATGCAACTTAATTTAAAAAGACCAATAGTGTTTTTTGACCTTGAAACAACAGGTTTGGATGTAGTTAATGACAGAATAGTTGAAATATCAATTGTAAAAGTTAGTCCTGATGGAAAAGAAGAAATCAAAACAAAGCGATTAAATCCAACAATACCAATATCTGAAGAAGCCACAAAAATTCATCATATTACCAACGAAGATGTTAAAGATGAACCAACATTTAAATCAATAGCAAAATCACTTGCGAAATTTATTGAGGGCTGTGATATTGCAGGATTTAATTCAAATAAGTTTGATGTTCCTCTTCTTGTAGAAGAGTTTTTAAGAGCCGACGTTGATATAGATATGAAAAAAAGAAAGTTTATTGATGTTCAATCAATTTTTCATAAAATGGAAAAAAGAACATTAATAGCAGCATATAAATTTTATTGCAATAAAGATTTAACACAAGCTCATAGTGCTGAAGCAGATACTCTTGCAACTTATGAGGTGCTTAAGGCTCAGCTTGATTTGTATAAAGATGTAGATTATCAGGACACAGATGGTTCAAAATCGAAACCAATAATCAATGATGTTGATGCATTAAGTGAATTTTCTTCTCAAACAAAAAATGTAGATTTTGCCGGTAGAATTGTTTACGATAAAAATGGAGTAGAAGTAATAAATTTTGGTAAACACAAAGGGAAACCTGTCGAAGAAGTGCTTAAAAAAGAACCAAGCTATTATAATTGGATTATGAATAATGATTTTCCTTTATACACAAAAAAGGTTTTAACAGCTATAAAATTACGTGGCTTTAATAAATAAACTTTTATCTTATATCGAACTCAGATTTTTACAAAATTATTTTGTTAACAACCAAGCAGACTTGTTTTTTTGATTTCTAATACTTGTTAACTTTTTTAGTGCAGTATTTTTGTCGTTGAAATGTTCAATAGACACTCTATATTTTGAATTTGAGTTAAGTATCTCAGGATTAAAACCTTCAGTAATAAGCTGCTTTTGGAATTTTTTTGCGTTTAACAAATTGTTAAAGCTACCTACAATTAAAAAATATTTTTTGTTTTTTAATATTTTTGTGTTGTTTTTTGTTTCAGTATTATTCCCATAAAACAAAGCATTGCGTTTGTTTGTGGTCTCATCAATAACGTTGCTTATTTCAATTTTTTGTTGAGGTACATTGGTTTTAATTGTTTCTTGTTCGACTCTGTTTGTAGGGTTAAAACTTGAAAAATTCACACCAGATTCTTTCAAAAAATAAGGGTTTAGTGGGATTAACGAAAGTGCAGCAATAATAGGTATGCTAATCAAAATGCGCTTTGTTGTTTTATTAGCAATAAATTTATTTACAGCTTCTTTGTTTTTAAACTTAGTTTCTATTTGTGTGTTAAAATCGTTATTGATTACCGGGAATTGATAAGATGACAATCCAAAAGAATCAATTAAATAATTTGTTGATAAATCAGGCTCAAAAAGTAAATTTTGTGTTTTGTCAAAGTAAAAACAACCTAAATCTTTAAAAATTATTTTTTCACCATTTTCAAGTTTATATGTAATATCTTGAACATACTCAGAAGTTATATTTTTTGCTTCTGAATAACTGATTTTTTCACTTGAAGCTATATGGTTTATTAAAAGCCCATCATTATAGATGAGGTTTTTATTAAAAAGAATATCTTTTTTAGGAGGTTTGAATGAATTTTGGGTGATATTAATCTCTGCAGAATGGTAATTAGATACAAAACCGCCAAAATCAGGGATTATCACGCAATCGTAAAAAAACAATAATTCTTTTATATGTTTACTTATTTCCAAAATCTCATATTTTTTATATAACAAAATTACAAAAAAACTAACTCATTTCAATAGCTGATTATTATTTATTTTTTTAAATATTTATCATTAGCTATAAAGTTATGTATAATTAGTTGTAAATATTATCTTTGCAAAAGTACTTATTAAAAAAAATAATTTTCATGCAAAATAAAATCTTAGTAACTGGTGGTACTGGTTATATTGGTTCGCACACAGTTGTTGAATTGCAGAACAGTGGTTTTGAGGTTGTTGTAGTCGATAATCTATCGAATTCCGATATTAAGGTTGTCGATCGAATTCAGAAAATAACCGGAGAACGTCCAATCTTTGAAAATTTTGATTTATGTGATGCTGAAAAGACCAACAATCTATTTAAAAAACATAGAGATATAAAAGCAGTTATTCATTTTGCGGCATTTAAAGCAGTAGGCGAATCTGTCTCAAATCCTTTAAAATATTATAATAATAATCTTGTATCATTGGTAAATTTGTTGAATGCAATGCAGAAAAACAAAATAAGCAATTTGGTTTTTTCTTCATCTTGCACTGTTTATGGTCAACCCGACAAGTTGCCAGTTACCGAGCAATCGCCTGTTAAAGAAGCAAATTCACCTTACGGATATACTAAGCAGGTGTCTGAGCAAATTATAAAAGACACAACTATTGCAAGTCAAATTTTTAAAGCCATAGCTTTACGATATTTCAATCCCATTGGGGCACACGATTCTGCTTTAATTGGAGAATTACCTTTGGGTGTTCCTAACAATTTAGTTCCTTTTATTACGCAAACAGCTATTGGATTAAGACAACAATTAAGCGTTTTTGGTGATGATTATAACACACCGGACGGAACTTGTATTCGTGATTATATTCATGTAGTAGATTTGGCAAAATCTCACGTAATTGCTATAGAACGATTACTTAAAAATAATAATATTGCAGATTTTGAGTTTTTTAATATAGGAACCGGCAAAGGGAACTCTGTACTTGAAGTTATTAATACTTTTGAAAAGGTTTCAGGACAAAAATTAAACTATAAAATTACTAGTAGAAGAGAAGGTGATGTGGAGAAAGTATATGCCGATACAAAATTTGCAAATTCAGAATTAGGATGGAAAGCCGAAAAAACTCTCGATGATGCTTTGCTTTCTGCCTGGAACTGGGAGATGTATTATAGAAATAATTTAGAAAATAAAAAGTAGTTTTATTACTTTATAAACTTTTTAACTTTATAAACTAAGATAAATGTCAAAAACTATTCTTATTACCGGTGGAGCAGGATTTATTGGCTCTCATGTTGTTCGATTATTTGTAAATAAGTATTCAGACTATAAAGTTGTAAACCTTGACAAACTTACTTACGCCGGGAATCTCGAAAATTTATCAGATATTGATAAAAAAGAGAATTATCAATTTGTAAAAGGGGATATTACCGATAGTAAATTTATCGATACACTTTTTCAAGAATACCAATTCGATGGAGTAATTCATCTTGCAGCCGAATCACATGTTGACAGGTCTATTTTAAACCCAATGGAATTTATTAATACCAATATTATTGGTACAGTAAATTTGCTAAACGCAGCTCGAAATATTTGGAAAGAAAATGCAAAAGATAATCTGTTTTATCATATATCAACCGATGAGGTTTATGGTGCATTGGGTAGCGAAGGTCTTTTTACCGAAGAAACAAGCTACGATCCCAAAAGTCCTTATTCTGCGTCAAAGGCAAGCTCAGACCATTTAGTGCGAGCTTATTTTAATACATATAAATTGCCTGTTGTTATATCAAACTGCTCAAACAATTACGGGCCCAATCAATTCCCTGAGAAGTTAATCCCTTTAGCAATTAATAATATTAAAAATAGTAAGCCTATACCAATTTATGGAAAAGGAGAAAATATACGTGATTGGCTTTATGTTGAAGATCATGCAAAAGCTATTGATATTATTTTTCATAAAGGTGAAGTAGGGCATACATACAACATTGGAGGAAATAATGAATGGACAAATATTGATCTTATTCACCAGTTATGTAAAATAATGGACAATAGATTAAAAAGAGAGCCTGGAACATCTGAAAAGCTTATTACTTTTGTGAAAGATAGAGCAGGTCATGATTTGCGCTATGCTATAGATTCTTCAAAATTACAAAAAGAATTGGGATGGAAACATTCTGTATTTTTTAAAGAGGGGCTTGAGCAAACTGTTGATTGGTATTTAGACAATCAGGAATGGCTTGATAATATTATTTCGGGAGAGTATGAAAAATATTATGAAAATCAATATATAGAAAGGTAGTTTTTAATTTGTTCAATTTTTTTCATAAAGATAGAGTTTTGTCTGATTTCTCAGATTTGGAAACCGATGTGCATTCTCATTTAGTTCCCGGAATTGATGATGGTTCGGCATCAATGAAACAATCTTTGTCTTTAATTAATAATTTGAGAGACTTGGGATTTAAGAAAATAGTTACAACTCCTCATTCTGATAATGACTTATATCGAAATACAAATGAAAAAATAACAAAGGCTTTTTCTCTTCTTAAAGAACAAGTTGAAAAAGCTAATATTGATATCGAGATAGAAGTCGCAGCTGAATATTATATTGATTTTGAATTTCAGAAAAGATTAGCGAATGAGAAATTACTTACTTTTGGCAGTAAGTATCTATTATTTGAATTGCCTTTTTATAATAAACCTCAGGTTTTTGAAGAAATAGTTTTTAAGATGCAAACCTTGGCTTATAAGCCTGTTCTTGCACATCCGGAAAGATATACTTTTTGGAACAATAATCTTAAAAATTACCATGATTTGAAAGACAGAGGAATTCTATTGCAGATAAACATTAATTCGTTAGTTGGGGGGTATTCTGCTCAAGCAAAAAAAATGGCTGAAAAATTAATTGTAAATAATATGGTTGATTTTATTGGGTCGGATACCCACAATCAACATCATATTGAGCTCTTGAAAAAAAGCTTGAAAAACAAATATTTAGTTGATTTAATAAATAAAAAAAGCTTGCTAAATAAAACTGTTTAAGATTTTTTAGCAAGCGTATTTATTCTATAAATTATATTATCATTCTACAGTAACAGATTTAGCCAAATTTCTTGGTTGGTCAACATTACATTCTCTCATTACGGCAATATAATATGATAATAATTGAAGAGGCACAACTGTGATAAGAGGTGCTAAAGCTTGGTCAGAATCCGGTATTTCAATAACATGGTCGGCCAAATTTTTAATAACAGTGTCGCCTTCAGTAACAACAGCAATTACAATACCTTTTCTGGCTTTTATTTCTTGAATATTGCTTACAATTTTTTCATAAGATTTATCTTTAGTTGCAATAACAACCACAGGCATTTTCTCATCAATTAAAGCAATTGGTCCATGCTTCATCTCGGCAGCAGGATAACCTTCTGCATGTATATATGAAATTTCTTTTAATTTCAAAGCACCTTCTAAAGCAACAGGGAAAAAATATCCTCTTCCTAAATATAAGAAATTTGTAGCATCTTTATATTTTGCAGCAATCGTTTTAATTTTATCACAATGTTTTAATATTGAGTTTATTTTGTCAGGTGTTTTTGTTAATTCCGCAATTAAATTTTCATATTGTTCTTGAGATAGGGAATTGCGTTCTTTCCCTAACAACATTGCCATCATTGTTAGAATTGTAACTTGAGCAGTAAATGCTTTTGTTGAAGCAACTCCAATTTCAGGACCGGCATGAGTGTAAACTCCTGCATCGGTCATCCTTGGGATGCTCGAACCAACAACATTGCATATACCAAGAACTAATGCTCCGGATTCTTTTGCTAATTTAATTGCGGCTAAGGTGTCGGCAGTTTCACCACTCTGACTTATTGCAATAACAACATCGTCTTTAAAAATTATTGGTTTTCTGTATCTAAATTCTGAGGCATATTCAACTTCAACTGGTATTTTTGCATATTCTTCAAGCAAATATTCTCCAACTAAACCTGCGTGCCATGAAGTTCCACAACCAATAATAATTATTCTTTTTGCATCAATAAGTTTTGGAAGGACGTTATATAAACCGCCTAAATAAATATCAGATTTATTCGGAGACATTCTTCCTCTAAAAGTGTCCAGTATTGCACGTGGTTGCTCAAATATTTCTTTTAACATAAAATGGTCAAAACCACCTTTTTCAATCTCGTCAACATCTAAATCTAAAGTTTGAACTTTTGGGATTTGCTTGTTATTGTATATTGTTTTTAATGATAATTCTGTTTTCTTTATTATTGCAACATCATTGTCGTTCAGGTAAATCACACTATTTGTATGTTCTACTATTGGTGTAGCATCAGAAGCAATGTAATATTCTTTTTTGCCAATTCCAATAACTAAAGGGCTTCCATTTCGTGCAGCAATTAATTGATTTGGCTCTTCTTCGCAAGCAACAATTAAACCATAGGTTCCAATTACTTTTGTTAAAGCTAAACGAACAGCAATTTCACCACTAACTTTACCTTTTAGGTATATGTATTCAATTAAATTTGCTAAAACTTCTGTGTCTGTCTGGCTTTGGAATGAGTAGCCTCTTTTTTCTAATTTTGATTTTAGACGAGAGTAATTTTCAATTATTCCATTATGAATAACAACAAAATGCCCATTTTGTGACTTGTGAGGATGAGCATTTATATTATTTGGTTCACCATGAGTTGCCCATCTTGTATGCCCCATTCCTATTGAACCTGAAATATCTTTATCCTTAACAAAATTTTCTAAATCGCTAACTTTGCCCTTACATTTATATATACGGCTATTCCCGTTTAAGAGAGCAATTCCGGCAGAATCGTAACCTCTGTATTCTAATCTTTTTAAACCGTTTATTA
>Ga0164318_10004252_pt1 | contig 13715 bp, 9 predicted proteins | sample GuaBasSedimGuay9_FD_113734 | JGI IMG/M metagenome (GOLD analysis project Ga0164318, IMG submission 113734) | Subseafloor sediment microbial communities from Guaymas Basin, Gulf of California, Mexico - Guay9, Core 4571-4, 0-3 cm | ecosystem: Environmental > Aquatic > Marine > Hydrothermal vents >...
AGGTCTTTCCCTGTATCCGCATTTCGAATTCCTTTTCCCTGGTTTTCGAAAAAACCGGGTGCGTATGCGGATCGATCAGTCCTGGCGTGACAACACCTTTTCCGGCATCGATGACATGACATCCTTCCGCCAAATCGACATGACCCTCGATATCTTCCGACTTCCCTACCGCGAGTATCTCTTCTCCGGCGATAGCGACGGCGCCGGATTCAATCAGTCCGAGTTCTTTCATCTGATCGCCCAGCCGCGGCGCCGGACCTTCCATGGTGATTAACTGACCGATATTTTTAATCAGTAAGGTGGCTTTTTTTGCAGGTGGCATAGACTTTCAAAATATCAAAATTGTTTTAACATCAAACATGTCTAATTACTAATTGGCCACAGGCCGCTTTAATCTAATCGGCAGATCAGAAAAAATCAACCGCTATAATCCAAATAAAGGCTGTCGGCCCAATCTCCGAAACCGGTATCATTTGTTATTTTTTCAAGGTGCTTCATTTGCGAAATATGAATCAAATGATACCGGGCCGAATAATGACCGAACCTTAAACCGTAATAACTGGGCCGTCCGGGGCGACGGAAATACGGTATATAGTTCTTAATGGTGCTCAGCGACGCTTTAAGAACCGCTTCCGCTTCGATGCTTTTTGTCAACTGGTAATAATCATAAAGACCGTAAATTGCATATATAAATCCGTTCAGGGTCATGCTCGGCTCCCAAACGGGATATTCCTCGATCCAGTAACATCCGCGGGAATCGATAAAGACGGTCCACGGATCGGCCTCTCCATGCAGTCTGGAAAATGATCCGAAAATTTTGTGGGCATGTTCAAGGTAAGTGGAATCGCCGGTGGCCAGAAAGGTCCGCACCATAACCATGAGCGCTTCCCCCTGGGCCATACCGCTGAACCACGGCGCCGTCAAGAGACCTTCCTCCTGCTGGTTGACATGATAATCGAACGGATAGGGAAAATACACCGCGCCATCGAATTCCATCGACTCGGCCATCAGGCGATCGGCATATTTACGCACCAGATCATAAAAGACCGAGTCCCCGGTAACACGATAGGCGGATATCAAACCGAATGCCCGATGGCATAAATTTACCGGGTGATAATAAAGCCCCCCCTGCCATTCAAAGAGAATGACCCCATCGGAATCGTGAGGAGCGGTCGTATCCATAAGAACCTCGGCATTGAAACCGATATTGGGCAGTTCGTTATAAACCAGCGAGTCTATTTCGAAATCGTATGCAATGCATTCTTCGAGATTAATCACAGGAGGATCGTCAAATCCCCTGGCATAATCATCATCGCCGCCGCACCCCGAGATTTCAAAGATAAGTATCAGTATAAGAAAGCAGAGGGTTGAGAAATTTATTTTGCTCATCACGGTCTCCTCTGGTCCATCGATTTTATTTCAGCCCGTTTAACGGAATAACAGTACAGCGGTCCGATACGCTCGGGATTTATTTTAAATATATCTTTCAGAGAATTATCATACTTTTCTAAAGGCTGATCCAATATCAGAAATTCGGCTCCCCGATTGATTTTGGCGATTATATCATTGCGTCCCCGGGCGGGATCGATATGCCAGCCCTTACGATTCAACTGATAAAGCATGATGGCACCGCGTGAAAAATCTTTGACCAGCACCCGGCTGTTTTCGGAGATCACCTTATCGACGGCCTGGCGGATAGCATAAAAATCGGAGGAATCGCTGAACCTGGAATATATACGGGCGAAGGCCCCGAGCGGAGTGAGAACGATAAGCAAGTAAAGAAGACTACGTTGCCACCGGCTGTTTTCGTACAGTTGTCGTAAACCAGCCGCCGCAATTGCCGCCAGAGGCGGTATCATGATGAGAGAATAATAGTCATGCTCGCGGGAATATCTTGCCATTATCGCCAATACGGCAATAACGGCCAGGATCCAGATCAAATACGGCCCGCCTTTTTTATTTTTTATAAGATGATAAGTACCGTACAAAAATGCCGGAAGCATAATCCAGCCGATCCACAACTCCGGCGGCCATTGAAGAAAGATTCTTTTGAAAAAGGCGACACTTATGAAGTACTGCATAAAAGCGAACGCATGGGCGCTTCTGTCAAGAAGCCACCCGGAGTGATTCATCCATGCGACAGCGGGGATAATTGCAATCAAAATATGTATCGGGATGAGGACGGATATACTTTTCCAGCCGATTCCTTTTTTCCGCATAACATATATAAGGGGCAGGTAGAGAAACAGGCCGAACGGTTTGATACAAATCGCTATCGCCAGCGGTAGAGCCGAGGCCACCCAGAACAGATAATTGCGGCTATTTACAAATCTCAGGAAAAAATAAAACGACAGGAGCAACAGGGCGAGCATCATGATATCCGGCATGATCTTATAACTGTAGAAAAAAAACAGCGGCGAGAAGGCCGTCGCCCACGCCGAAAACGCTCCGGTTAATCTGTCGGAGAGTATGGTTACTATTCGGGCAGTCAGCCATATAGTCATACATCCAAAAAGCAGTGTCAGCAAGCGGGGGATCAGATGATTATAGCCGAATATTTTATATCCGAGTGAGGTTAGATAGCAGTACGCCGGCAGTTCCATTTTCGCCATGGGTGTCGAGGCATCGATCTGGTTTGTCCTGGGCGTGAAAAACGATAAATCGTCCTGAACATAATTGAGGGCCACCGCCGCCGTATCCGATTCACGCCATTTATGGTACCCGTTGGGCGGGGCCGTTATCCGGTACAGATGCACTGCAAAGAATACAACAATAGCGGCAAATATAAAAATGTTTGATATTCGGCCGACGCCGATATTTTGATGCATAGAATACGACTGGATTATTTACCGTCTGCCTTCTATAACTATTTTTTCACCATCGGGATCTTTATCTTATGATTCCTGGCAAATTTAATGGCGTCTTTGTAGCCGGCATCGGCATGCCTGACCACGCCGCTTCCGGGATCATTGGTCAACACCCGGTTAAGGCGATCCGCCATCATCTTCGATCCGTCGGCGACAATAACCATCCCGGCATGAATCGCGTTTCCCATCCCGACACCCCCGCCGTGATGAATCGACACCCAACTGGCGCCCGAAACGGCATTGAGAAGACCGTTTAACAACGGCCAATCGGCAATGGCATCGGAACCGTCTTTCATGTCCTCGGTTTCGCGGTATGGTGAGGCCACCGAGCCGCAATCGAGATGGTCCCGTCCAATTACAATGGGCGCGCCGATCTTGCCCTTCTTAACCAGGTTGTTGATAATATCGCCGAATTTAGCCCGTTCGCCATAGCCGAGCCAGCAAATACGTGACGGCAGCCCCTGGAAGGGAACCTTGTCGTGAGCCATTTTTATCCAGCGGCAGAGCGATTTATTTTCTTTGAATTCTTTTAATATGACATCATCGGTCACATGAATATCGGCCGGATCACCCGACAGGGCGACCCAGCGGAACGGCCCTTTACCCTCGCAGAAAAGCGGCCGAATATATGCCGGTACAAATCCCGGAAATTCGAAAGCTTCTTTCAAACCGCCTTTTTCGGCCTGGCCGCGAAGGTTATTGCCGTAGTCGAATACAATCGAGCCGGCTCTTAAAAATTTCACCATGGCTCCGCAATGTTTCACCATCGACTCATAAGCACGGTCAATATATTCGCGGGGGTTTTTCTTGCGCAGGCGATCGGCCTCGGTGACGGTTAAACCTTCCGGGATATAACCGTTAAGTTCATCATGGGCCGAGGTCTGATCGGTCACGATATCGGGAATGATCCCCCGGCGGAATATTTCGGGAAACATTTCAGCGCAGTTGCCGACCAAACCGATCGAGATCGGTTCCTTGTTTTTGGTATGTTCTTTTATTAGTTTCAGCGCTTTATCGAGCGTTTTGACCTTGACATCACAATAACCCATCTTGACCCGGCGATTGATCCGGGCTTCATCGACTTCGATACATAAGATGGAGGCGCCGGCCATGGTCCCGGCCATAGGCTGAGCTCCGCTCATACCACCCATACCGCCGGTAAGGATCCAGCGGCCTTCAAGATCGCCGCCGAAATTTTTCTCGCCGATAGCGGCAAAGGTCTCATAAGTTCCCTGCAGGATTCCCTGGGTTCCGATATAAATCCAGCTGCCGGCTGTCATCTGCCCGAACATGATCAATCCCAGTTTATCATACTGGCGGAATTTTTCCCAGGTGGCCCATTTTGGTACAATATTACTGTTGGCGATCAACACGCGCGGGGCATAATCATGGGTTCTGAAGATTCCTACCGGTTTACCGGACTGGACCAGAAGGGTTTCGTCGTCATTGAGCGATTTTAAAGACTTGACAATGGCGTGGTAGCAATCCCAATTCCGCGCAGCCTTGCCCGAACCGCCGTAAACTATTAATTCTTTTGGTTTTTCGGCCACTTCAGGGTCGAGGTTGTTATTAATCATCCTGAAGGCAGCCTCCTGAGGCCAGCCCTTACAGGTCAGCTTGGTCCCTCTGGCTGCTTTAACCGGCTTATATTTCATATCTTGCATCCTCCATCGAAATACAGAATTTTTAATATATCTCTTTATCCAAATTTTTGCAACCTCAAAATATCGGCAAATTATTTGCCTTTGGCGTCCAATTTTGTATAATCACCTTATGGATAATGATAAGATAAAAAATGAGTTACGTGTGCTTGCCGAAGCCCGCGGCGGACGGCTGTTCGGTGTCTGCCGAATCCATAATCTTCGCGACACCTTTCACTTCGAAATCAAGGTAGCATCGGAAAAACTGAACACGGCCATCTCTATTGGGGTGCCGGTCTCATGCGCGGTCCTGAATACGATTATCGATCGCCCCAATATGCTGTATAAGGCACATTATCAGCAGATCAATCATATTCTGAACGATATCGCCTTCGCCTTGGCATCACACATCATTGATCTCGGCTTTGATGCCATACCCATTCCGGCATCGAAGATGCTGAAATGGAAACCGATGCGGGCGCATCTGTCTCACCGAGAGATCGCGTACAAGGCCGGACTGGGCTGGTGGGGCCGTAATAATCTGCTGGTCAGCAAGGAATACGGCTCGCAGGTTCGGCTGGCGACTGTTTTGACAGACCTGGAATTGGAAACGGACATGCCCAGCGGGCTTGACTGCGGTGACTGTTACGCCTGTGTCGAGGCCTGCCCGGCCGATGCCATTGGCGAAAACCGCGGCGATTTCAATCTTGATGCCTGTTTCAAGAAGGTCTCCGAATTCGCCCGACCTGAAAATATCGGATCGTATATATGCGGCCTTTGCCTGAAGCCATGCCGCCCAAAGAAATAAAGTTCAATGTTGATGCTCATTGATGAACTGCATATTTTTATTCAAACGGGAGTTTTTCGATGGGACGAATAAAAATTCCACTACCCGGACGATTGATAGTTTCGATTATATATTCCTCCATCGGCGCGATGGACGAAGCGGCCGGGGAGATCGAAAAAAAATTCGGGCGGGTCGAATTCGAAACCGACGATATTGATTTTCTTCACACCAAATATTACCGCGAAGAAATGGGTGACAATTTGAAACGGAAATTTTTCGCTTTCGAAAAAATGGTCGATCGCGACAGGCTGGCCGAGATAAAGGTCTGGACCAACAAGCTCGAGGAAAAATTCGGCGAAAAAGTGGGTGACTTCGTTTTCAGAAAGGTCAATATCGATCCCGGCATCATTACCCTCGCCAATCTGGTTCTGGCATCCACCAAAGATTATTCTCACCGGATTTATTTAAGAGACGGGATTTTTGCCGAAACAACTCTTATATATGAAAAAAGAAAATTCAGGGCCCTGCCATGGACATATCCGGATTATGTCGAACCGGAAGCGCTCGGTTTTTTCAAACGGGTCAGGGATACTATGAAAGGGATGGAATTTGAGGTATAGTCTTTTATGCCTTCTGGTCATTGCGGTCATTTTTGCATGCGGCGATGAATATTATGGACCGGAGCCCGACGACGGCCCGGTTATCACGGCCATCGAGACGGAACCATCTCTCTCCCCCGACGGCAATTATATTTACTATATTTCTTCGGATACAACCGATGAGTATTACAGCGGCATTTTCCGCATCTCAGTATCGACTCTTATCCGCCGAAAACTAGTGCACGGTACAGGATATCATTCCCCGACAGCCGGCTTCAATAACAGCATGATTGCCTTTCTTGATTCCGGGCGCGTGAATTATTTCAGCCTGATTGATCTTTCACGCCGGACATCGTCGCTCTCCGAGAGTTTCATTTCGATCAGCTATATCAGGGACAGTATTCTCCTCGGTTACCGGACCGATTCGTTGTTTCTTATAAGTGATTCGGGTGAGGTTTCGCCCCTGCCGGTGACCGGCTGGGATCCGCGAGTAATCTCGGAAGATGTATTTATATATTTTACCGGGAAATCACCCGAATTTTATGCCGTCATGAATAATATCTTCGTCGTCGATCCTGACACTCTATTAGCCCTGAATACATCGGCCCGCCCGAGCTGGCCGACACTTACAAGGACCTATAATCAACTGGCCTATGATGTATCCGCGGGCTCGAGAAGAGAGATTTACACGGCTCAACTGGGAGGAGATTCTCCTCTTCTGATTGCCAATTCGCAATACTCAAAATCATTATACCTGGAAGACGGTCGATTGATATTTACCGGTTCGAGCGGCAGTTTTTACTATTCCGATTACACCGGCGCCAATCCGCAACCCCTGGTTCCCTGATAATAAAATCACTGTAAAATATTAACGCCGGACCCAAGGCCCGGCGTGTCGTGCACTAATCACACGAAAACCTGTATATCATGCCAATTAAGGCATATTATACTGGTTTATGGGAATGAAGGACAGGGACGGCATTCCTCCCAGCAGATTAGCGGCGGGTGATTGGTATAGGCCATCACCCAGCAGCACTTTACTGCTTCAGCCCTGGGAGCGGTCATAGCCGTAAAGCCGCCCACGAAAATCGCCAAAAAGGCAATCAGCAGAATCAAAGCTTTGAATTTCTTCAACAGATCTCACTTCCTTGTTTGTTGCATCTGTGGTTGAAGTTGTTGCAGTACGGCCGGGATGAAATCCTATCCCTCATGACGCCGGCACCCGGCCGATTCATTCAAAAAATGAATCGGGGTAAGTTGGAAATATTGAGAAGAAGGATATTGTCTTTATAAATATCGTGGATTTTCGGAATGGCCAAAACAGTCAGACTCCCTGAAAAAATAAAAGCAGTCAGGAAAAACCGGCCCTGTTTTATTGTTATCTATCCTTAAATAACCGACTGCATTTGCTCAAGCAGATTATCATCTTAAAATAAAATGTGAATTGGCATGTGTCAATATTATTCATAACATAGGTTGATTATTACACTTAAGGACAGAAAATTGCGGTTCGGAGATAATTCGATAACCGTGGATTTAGTCGCCTTTTTTCTCCGATGGCATGGTGGAATCGAAATCATCAAATATCCGGAAGAGAATAATCTTTTTTGTAACGGAATTAGTCTATTCCCCGTGGCGGTTGTCAAAAGGGTAAATTAATGATTGAAAAGGATATTGGATGAGAGGTGCAAAATCGATTTTGAGGTTCATTTATCCGGTTGTGCTGGTTGCGCTTATGGTGCAATTTACGGCCGGGTGCAAATCGCAGGAAGTGGAATGCGGCTGGTGCAGTAACAAGATGCTGATCGATGGCCAGCGCACAGCCTGGGAAAACCTGCCTTTCAGTTATTTCGAAGACGAAGATGTCGTTCTTGGGCTTAGCAATGATAATGATAATCTTTATATTTTCTTTTCGTTCAGGAACAAGCAGTGGGCACGGATGATTCACCTGAGCGGCCTGACCCTGTGGCTCAACGGAGAGGGTAAAAAGAATAAGGATTGGGGTATTCGATTCCGCGGCGGCCCGGAAATGCCGGAAAATATGCGGGATGACAGACCTGAGGGGACGCCTTTCGACCGCATGGCGGGAATGGACTATAAAGCCGAACCGCCGGGAGCGGCGTTTGTTATCCTGGATGAATACAACGATAGGGAGCTGACGGTTGATACCGCCGGGGCCGATGCCCCGGCTGTCGGCACCGCGCCGGCCAATGATATTTTCACCTATGAGTTCCGAATCCCCTTTACGTCCGACGGTAATGATATATTCAAGCTTATTGCCGAACCCGGCTCGAAAATATGTATCGGATCACAATGGGGAGGTATGGATCAGGATGCTATGAAAGAGATGGGCGGAAAAATTGGCGGGCCTCCCCGTGGCAGCGGGGGTATGCCCGGGGGTGGTGGCGGAATGCCCGGTGGCGGCCGTATGGGCGGACCCGGAGGAGACAGGCAGATGCCGGAAGAACAGGAAATCTGGGTCCAGACAGTATTAGCGATTGCGGTGGTCTCGGCGGAAGCAGCCGATCAAAATTCAGAAAATTAAATGACCTATGCCTTTCTTCCTCTACGACCCGGGCGGTTCTAATGAACGGCCCGGGTTCTTCCCGTTTTGAGGACATTTATGTTGCGGCATGGTATATTAATACATATCCTTGATAATAGCATAATATAACGGGAACGAAGTCAAAAACCTGACATTATAAGGATATAGAATGGATAAATTTGTTATAAAAGGCGGGAAAAAGCTGAACGGGCGGATAAAGGTAGAAGGATCAAAAAACGCCGCCCTGCCTATCATTGCATCGACAATTCTGCTTAAAAAGGGAACTTCCGTTCTCAGCAACGTTCCTCCACTGAGAGACATTTATACCATAAAAAAGGTGCTGGAATATATCGGTGCCGTCATCGACTATGATCCCGTTAAGATGCGCATGCAGATCGATTGCTCTGGAATCAACAATAATATCGCGCCTTATGACTTGATGCGGCAGATGCGGGCATCATTTTTAGTGCTGGGACCTCTGCTGGCTCGTCTCGGCGAGGCACGCGTTTCACTGCCGGGAGGGTGTACACTGGGACCGAGGCCGGTTGATTATCATATTCAGGGATTTCGGATTCTGGGCGCCGAAATAACCGAGGATGCCGGCTATATTATCGCAAGATCCAAAAAATTGAAGGGAGCCACCGTTTATTTCGACCGCCCGTCGCATACCGGCACGGAAAACATATTATTTGGAGCGGTGACGGCCAATGGGACAACCCGTATTGTCAATGCCGCCTGCGATCCCGAGGTAATCGATGTGACCAGATTCCTTAATGCGTGCGGCGCAAAAATAAAAGGGGCAGGGACACCGGCCATTATTGTAGAGGGAGTAAAAAGCCTAAAACCCGCAAATCACAAGGTCGCCGGGGATCGGCTGGTGGCCGGAACATATATGTGCGGCGCGGCAATTACCGGCGGCTCGGTAGAAATTACCGGGTTCGATCCCATGCATTTGACTATGGTCTCACGCAAATTATATGAGATGGGTTGTGAAATTGCTGAAAAGAAGTCTTCACTTTCTATCACCGGTCCGAAAAAATTAAGACCGGTCAGGGTGGTAACATTTCCATTTCCGGGCTACCCGACCGATCTATTGCCGTGTATAATGGCCGCGGCGACAACCGCTTCGGGAACAAGTCGCATAAAAGAAACCGTTTTTGAAGATAGGTTCAGTCATATGATGGAACTTCGACGTCTGGGAGCCGATATTAACGTGGCAATGAACGAAGCCACTGTCCACGGCGTCAATAAATTAAGGGGCGCTTCTGTCATGGCCTCGGAAATCCGCGGCGGCGCGGGCCTGACCCTGGCATGTCTGGCCGCGTCGGGCAAAAGCGAATTACTCCGCGTATATCATATAGACCGGGGTTATGCCGGGCTGGAGAAAAAACTTTCATCACTGGGGGCCGATATAAAAAGAGTGAGTTGATAAAGGATAAGATATTAACAGAATAGACGGGAATAGATATTATGGCTAAGAAAACACTCTTAATATTTTTATTGATTTTGCTGGCCGGCGGATTGGTTTACGGCCAGGATAAATACTTCGGCAAAAATAAAGTCCAGTATAAACAGTTTGAATGGCAGTATATTCAAACCCGTCATTTTGATATTTATTTCGCCGATCAGATGTATGAAACAGCCAAATTTGCCTCGACCGCCCTGGAGTCGGCTTATGTGGTCGTATCCGAACAACTGAATTACACTCTCAGCCGTCGCGTTCCCGTTTTTATTTACAATTCACCCAACGATTTCCAGCAAACCAATATCATCTCCTCGATTCTGTCTGAGGGGGTGGGAGGATTCACCGAAGCATTCAAGAACCGCATTGCTATTCCGTTCAATGGATCAACCGAAGATTTTCGTCATGTCCTCCATCATGAATTGACGCATGCCGTCACTTACGACATGCTGTTCGGCAATATGTTTTCATCTCTCCTGTCGCGCCAGCGGCTGTTTGATCTGCCGCTTTGGTTTGCTGAAGGTTATGCTGAGTATTCGTCACGTTACGGCTGGGATTATTTCGCCGATATGGTCGTCCGTGATGCCACCATCAATAATTACCTGACCCCCCCCGAATATCTCGGAGGTTATCTGGCTTATAAACAGGGTCAGGCAATGGTAAATTACATTGTCGAAAATTACGGGGAACAGAAACTGGGGGAATTCCTGTCCAAAGGAAAGGTTCTTCTGACCTCCAATAAGGCGCTGAAAGCATCGGTCGGAATCGATCAGAAAAGTTTATTTGAAGATTTCTCGAAAGAGATGAAACGGCGCTACTGGCCCGAGATAGCCAGAAGAAAAGAACCGGGTGAGATCGGCAAGGCCCTGACCGACCATACCAAAGACGGTTCGGGATTCAACGGTAATCCAATCTTTTCGCCCAAAGGCGATCGATTGGCCATATTTTCCGACCGCTCCGATTATATCGAGGTTTATCTGGTCTCGGCCGTCGATGGAAAAGTCATCGATCGCCTGGTAAAAGCCGAACGAAGCGGTGATCTGGAATCGCTTCATTCGTATTTATCCGGGATAACCTTCTCCCCCGACGGCGAAAAAATCGCCTTTGTGGTCAAGAGCAAGGGGCAAGATGCGCTCTATTTCCTGACTGTTCGTAATAAAAAAATATATAAACGTAAGAAATTTGATTTTAACAGCATCCTTGAACCGGTCTGGTCGCCCGACGGCAAAAAAATATTGTTTTCGGCGCTTGATGGGCGTAAACGTGATGTTATCGTATATGATATAGAAAATGATCTCACCCATCATCTGAAAAACGACATCTTCGATGATGTCGAGCCGTCATGGTTTCCCGATTCAAGACGAATCGCATTCAGTTCCAATCGGCCGCACCCGGATAACGACTTCATTCTCAATAATCCGGAATACACTCCCGAAGATTCGCTCGATTGGTGGACGATTTACAGCAAATTCGAATATGCCAACTACAGCCTGTTTATGGCCGATCTTGAAACCGACGAGATAAAACCGATTTTATGCGGACCGGGACAGAACCGCAGTCCGGAAGTCGCTCCCGACGGCGAGCGAATAGCCTTTGTATCCAACCGTAACGGGATCGATAACCTGTACATAACTCTCCTGGATGGATCTTCGACCTTTGCCATCACCGATGCCCTGACCGGAATTGATAATCCGTCATGGTCGCCCGACGGCGACAGGATCGCCTTTTCATCATTCAGCAAGGGCGGGTTCGACGTTTATATACTGAAAGACATTGAGGCCGTCGGTGAAAACGGCGTGCTGGAACCTACCGATTTCGTTAAAGGTGTTTACGGCAACGCGCAGGAAAAATTCGTCAAAGAACACAAGGAAAAAGAAGATGCCGAAGAATCGGCTCTGACCGCCCATGCCGAGGCGGCGGCAGAAGACTCTTCGGTTGCGGCGGAAATCGATGAAGGTAGTGAGGCCGATGAACTCCCCACCGATTCAACCGGCGAGATCACCGAGGAACCGAAACCACAGACCGATACGACCAGAATAGAAGACGGTGATTATATCTTTGTTTCCGATAAACCCGGGCCCGACCCGCTCGACACCCTTTTCTCTGATGTCTCCTTTGAACGGGAGACGCCCCGTCGCGCGGAAAAAGAAAAAACAAATGTATTCGATTCGGTCGCCAGCATAAACACGCTTCCCAGCGGCGAGTTCAAGGTGCATGATTACAAGGTGAAGTTTACGCCTGACTATGTCAACGGCGGCTTTTCATACGATACATTTTTCGGCCTGCAGGGGCAGTCGGTGTTCGTCTTCTCGGATTATCTGGGCGACCACCAAATATATCTGGTCACCGACCTGGTGAACACCATCGACCAGACCAATTTACAGGTTTATTATTTATACAATAAATTGCGGACCAATTACGGGATCGGGGCCTTTCATACAAAAAATTATTATCTCGACAATAATGATTTCCTGTTCTCGGATCGGTTTTACGGCTTCCAGGGATATTTATCGCGTCCGTTTTCGAAATTTTTCAGGGTCGAAGCGTTCGCCTCGCAGTACTTCATAGACCGTAAATATCACGATGCTATCGATCCCCGCCCCGATCGTTCATCAAAGGTCACCACTGCCGCAATCGGCCTGGTGCAGGATAACATCATCTGGGGTATAACCGGCCCGCTTAACGGACGCCGTTCGCGGCTGGATCTCGAGGGCGCCATCGACCTGTTCAACGAAAGCGATATCTCCTATTATGCCGCGGAACTCGATTACCGCCGTTACTGGCACCTGAAAAGCCTGTTCTCACTGGCCTTCCGTTTTTCCGGCGGCGCCTCGTGGGGCGATACTCCGAAAAGATATTTCCTCGGCGGTACCTCGAATAAAATCGGGAATACCACGGTTGATGCCGAGGTATACGATGTCGAAAACCTGTACTTCTCTCAGATCGTTACGCCGTTGCGCGGATATGACTATTTCGATTTTTCCGGAGATAAGTACTTCCTGGCCAATTTCGAGTTCCGCTACCCGTTCGTCGATTATCTGAAAATGAATTTCCCGCTTCCGCTGACAATCGGCTACGTTACCGGAAACTGGTTCTATGATATCGGCGCGGTGTGGGAAGGTTCCAATTTCAAGGGCGGGACCTCGAAAGACGGTGTCTCACGGCTTAACGATATCAAATCCGCTTTCGGTTTCGGGATCAGGGCAAATCTGGGCATATTCGTGTTGCGTTATGATCTGGCATGGAACACCGATCTGGCCGATATTGCCGCGCATCCGAAATCATACTTCTCGATCGGAGCCGATTTCTAAAACAAGAAACATGACTTCTTAATGCCAATCTGCTGAGGGCGGGCTGGCATTAATATTTTTATATTTAACGCGCATATTGCCAATCGCAATTTATTATAGTAGTTTGTTCTGACCGGTCAATAACGGGGTTATGGATATAGTACGTATTATATTTTTTGCATTTGGCGCCGCTGTCTGCGGCTTTTTCGCGCTTTTTGCATACACCTCGCTGCGAGAACAAAAGCCGCGCGCGGCGACAGTTTCGGCGATTATTTTAATCCTGTTCGGATTGACATGGTTCGGCGGCTATTATTATCTCGAGCCGTCGCCGGCCGTCATGCTTTACGCCGCGGGAACAGTCGCCCTGTTTGTAATTTTCTTTTTTATCCCGCTGGGACAGCGCCATCCAATCGAGACAGGAATTATCAGCGGGAAAGTCGATGAGCGCGATGTCGCTTTTGCGCGTGAAGAGTACCTCCCCGGGTCCGAAAAATATAACCAGTACTATGCCATGCGTCCGGAGAA
>Ga0164318_10004253_pt1 | contig 13714 bp, 17 predicted proteins | sample GuaBasSedimGuay9_FD_113734 | JGI IMG/M metagenome (GOLD analysis project Ga0164318, IMG submission 113734) | Subseafloor sediment microbial communities from Guaymas Basin, Gulf of California, Mexico - Guay9, Core 4571-4, 0-3 cm | ecosystem: Environmental > Aquatic > Marine > Hydrothermal vents...
TCACCATTCCGGCTGCAATCCGACATCGACTCGGACTCAAATCGGGCCAGGTTCTCGACTTCGATGAAGAGGTACCCTTCCTCAAGGCCATTCCCGTTTTCGACGAGGAGGCGATGCGCTCCGTGGTTGGATGCGGCTCCGACAGGAGCACGGGATCTGCGATGGAGTGGTTGGAGGAGAGCCGTGGTCCGGTCGAACTGCCGGCAGATGAAACATGAAACTTGCTCTCGACTCCTCGGTTCTGCTGACGATCTTCAATGGTGAAGATGGCGCCCAATCCTGGCTCGAACTCCTGATCGACGCACGCAGGAAGGGCAGACTCTGCCTCTGCGAGATCGTATATGCCGAGATTTCGCCCGCTTTTGAAACACGGGATGCGCTCGATACCGTGCTGGACCGGCTGGGCGCAAATCTTGAGCCTCTCCAGGCGGAAGCGGCCTGGCATGCGGGAATGACCTTCAAGGAATATCGGAGACGGGGCGGCCCCCGAGAGTTCATGATTCCCGACTTTCTTATTGCGGCTCATGCTCGTACTCAGGCAGATTATCTCGCCGCCATCGACCGTGGATACCTGCGGTCCCACTTCCCGGATCTCGACATCCTGCACCCCTGATGGCCAAGCATTGTTGGAACAGATCTGCGAACTGGCCGAAGAGAATGAACACGGTCCTCTCACCTTTTTCTTCGACGAGATACAGCATGTGGCGAACTGGCAGAAATGGATCAATTCGGCCCTGGAAAAACGCCCACGACACACCTTTGTCGTCACGGGGTCGACTGGTCGTTTGCTTGGGGGTGAGCTTGCCACTTCGCTGACTGGACGCCATCTTTCGACCGAGCTCTTTCCCTTCGACCTCGACGAGTTTCGAAGGCTTCATGGCCAACCCGTGGCGGGGCCGACCTTGGAAAAGACTTCGAGAACCTCGTCTACCTCACCTTGCGCAAAAAGACGACCGAGGTCTTTTACTGGAGGGGCAGAGCGGAGGTTGATTTCGTCGTCAATACGGCAAGTGGGGTCATACCTGTCCAGGTGACTTTCAAAAAGCCGCAGGAACGACACGAGACAGCCCTGCGAGAGTTTTACGAACAGTTCCCCCATGCGGCTGAAGCAATCTACGTCACCCCTGAGACCTTCGAAGAACTTGCGGAATTCGAGTTTTAGGCCGGGGTTAGCCCGCCCTTCTCACCGGTTTTCGTCGCGAGGCGCGGAAGACAGCGTAAGATTCAGCGTTTTCGATGGATGAGCGAACGAGGCGTACTTGACAGTACGTTGATTGAGCGAGTTCAAGCAAACGCTGAAGATTGCTGCGTATTTCGCGCCACAGCAGATCACTGGTGAGAAGGTCGGGTTAGGAGCCAGCGGCAGTGACAGGGACAGGGGCCGGGACAGCCGACAGCGTCAGCGACCCCCAAGAAATCCGGACAGATCTCGATAGTAGTTTTCGTGGGGGCCTATCATGATCAGCTCGAGGTTGTCCTCGGTGACACGATAGGCTACAAGATACTGAGTCGAGTCGATCTTGAATTTGTGGACGAAGACACCCTTGAGATCACCCTTCTTCTCCTGCCCGACAGAGGGATCCTCGAGTATCGTGCGAATCTGATCGTCAAGAATCGATTTCTCCCGCTGGTGGAACTTCCGCACTCTTTTTTTGAAGACTCCTGATTGGATAATCCGCATCGCGGATCATGCAAACGAATATTCGGAAGATACGCCCTGATCGAGTTCTTCCATTCCAATCAGCATCTCCTTGATCAACCGATAGGGCAGTTCGGGATTCTCTTCGGCACACTTGCCGATTCTGGCCCAATGTTCGATCTGTCCCGTGACGGACCGGTTGTCAACGGCGCTGATCAGCTTTGCGTCTCTCAACAGTTTGTCGGAAACTCGTACTGCGGTACCCATGGTGGCGCCTCCGTTCTGTAGTCATTTTACAACAGAAGGTTGCATTTTGTAACATCGAGCAATCGCCCAACAGGGCACCGCACGCCGTGCCCCTACTGATATCCGGCCGGCCCCCCTTGAGAGAATCCTCCGTTTCGGGCAGACTGGCCGGGGGGGGTGTCAGTGGTACTCAAAGGAAAGGGCTTCCGCAAGGCCGGAGCGTGGATGGATCTTTCGATCGTCGGCATCCAGTTTCCGGTGGCGATTGCGATCGGATATTTCTGGGGCCGGTGGATGGACCGGTGGCTCGGTACACACCCCTGGTTGACGATGATCTTCGCGCTCTTTGGGGTGGCGGCCGGATTCGTCAACCTTTTCAAGATCACATTGAAAGCAACGCGAGAGGAAGCGGCCGAAGCGGCCAGGGTGGCAGCCGAGGACGACGATGGCGACAACTGACGACACTCTCAAGGAATTTTCGTCCAAGAGGGTGGAGGTGCTGGCAGCCGCCATTTCGATCGTCGGAGGTTTGGCATATGGCCTTTTGAGGCATTCGTTTTCAAGCGGTTTGAGCTTGACCGCGGCGGGGGCGGTGGCTATTATCAACTTTCGCTGGCTCGAGCTCGTTCTGATGCGGGTCGTTCAACCGGGCGCACCGCAGTTTGATGGGGGGTCAGTGTTGAGATTACTTGGTCGTATGGCCCTGTTCGGCGTCTTGATGGCGGCATTGCTCTGGGTTCCGAACACCGATGCGGTCGGTGTGGCTCTGGGTTTTTCGGCACTGGTGATAGCTCTCGTCATTGAGGCCTTTCGCTGGGGTCGAGCGGGTGGAGGTTAAAGTTTGGAACACCATTATTCAATTCTCTTCGAGCCGGTCAACCGCCTTTTGTTGGCGGTGTTTGGCCATGCTCCGGAGAGATATCAGGAGTTGATGGGAACCCACGACGGCTACTGGCTGCCCGATCATGTCGTCATGGCGATGCTGATCGTGGTGGTGGTTGCTCTGGCGTTGATTCCATTGCGACGAAAAATGTCGGTCGAGGCGCCTGGAAAATTCCAGCAGATCCTCGAACTGACCCTGAGCGGTCTTCGTGATCTCATCGAGGAGGTCGTCGGTCACGGTTTCGGCGCGAGGTTCCTGCCCTTCGTGCTTGGCCTGGCGGTCTTTATCTTTGTCGGCAACATCTTCGGCCTGTTCTACTTCCTGCAACCGCCGACGGGAAATCCAAGTACGACCTTCGCCCTGTCGATCACGGCCTTCCTCTACTACAATATGGTCGGCATCAGGGATAACGGATTGTTCAAATACATGGCCCACTTCGCCGGCCCCCTGCCGATCCTGGCGCCCTTGATGATTCCGATCGAGATCATCTCGCACCTGGCGCGGATCCTCTCTTTGGCCCTCCGGTTGTTCGGTAATATCTTTGGTGAGCATACGGCCACTGGGATTTTCTTTGCAATGTTCCCTTTTGTTGTTCCCTGGCCGATGATGGGCCTGGGGATTTTCGGAGCCCTGCTCCAGGCGTTTATTTTCATTATGCTGACCATGGCCTATCTGCAGGGCGCGGTAGCAAGCGAAGAACATTAATAATAGGTAAAATCTAGGAGGAAATATGAGTCGTAAATTTGCAATCATGGCGTTGGTTTTTGTGGTGATCGCTATTGCCGCCCCGGCAATGGCCCAGGATCACGGTGCGACCGATGAGACTTCAACTGACTGGTGGCAGTACGGGTCAGCGGCATTCGCGATCGGTATCGCGGCGGCTTTCGGCGCTCTCGGTCAGGGCAAAGGTTTGGCCGCGGCCTGCGAAGCCATCGGACGCAACCCTGGTGCAGTTGGTCCGATCCGGATCACAATGATCATTGGTCTCGCACTGATCGAGTCCCTCGTGATCTATGCGTTGATCATTGCGTTCCTGATCCTCGCCTAAATTTTTGTAGAACAAAAATTAAGGGCCCCCTTTTGGGGGCCTTTTTTATTTGGGAGTCACCGGGCAGGGATCTGTACAATTGTCTCTTCCCGGCGCCGCTGAAGGGGCTATCGAATTTGAGTATCAACTATCGGATCCATGAATATTTCTTCGCCTTTCAAAGAGCTTGTCAAGGGAGTGAGTCATGACTTTGGCAGTTCGACCCTACTCTGAGGGCGATGAATTTGCCATCAACGACGCGTTCAATCGAATTTTCGGATGCAGTCGCTCGATCGAAGAGTGGGTGTGGAAATTCTCGATCGATGGTGCACGGGAGGCGACGGTCGCGGCGTGGGACGGTGAAAAGCTGGCAGCCCACAACGGCGGCATCCCGGCAGCATTCATAGTTGGGGGACGGCGTGTCCTCTCACTTCAGGGGGTCGATACTTTCAGCCTGGCCGCGCTGGACAAACGCCGGGATTGGAAAGGGGCCTGGCTCGATGTGATGGATTTCTTCGCCGAGGTCATCGCACCGCAAGCCCAGGCGCCATTGCTTTACGGATTCACCGGACCCAACTCGATCGGTCACATGGTCAATCGCTGCCGGTGGGATGCCGCCGAACCACGCCGCATCCCTCTTTTGACCCGCACTGTGGGCACTGGAGGAAAAAAGAGCCTGGCTTCGCGCCTTTACATCGCCCGCCCCTTCGGTGATCATGAGCCCGCCCTGGATCTGTTGTGGCACAGAGTGCAACCGAGATACTCAGCTGCGGTGGTCCGCGATGCTGACGGTCTTCGTCGCCGGTTCGCCGGCCATCCCCTGGCCCCTTACCATCGATGGCTTGTGACACCACGTTTCTCCCAGGATCCGGTGGCCTCAGTCGTCTTCAGGACCGACGGCGGCCAATGCCGTTGGGCAGACCTTCTGTGGGACAACAAACACCCCGGCGCCCTCGACCTCGTGCATCACCTTTCGGGCCGCTTGGCTCAACAAACCGGCTGCGGGCAAGAAGCAATGTGGCTCGACGGCGATCCTGAGGCCGAGGAGCGCCTGCGAGGCGCCGGTTTCGAAGGAGGCCCCGACCCCAGTGGAGTTGTCAGGGTCACACGCTTTCTCGATCCTACACTGTCTGCCGAAGCATTCGCGCCAGGCCGTGTTTACACAACCATGGCCGACGCCGATTTGGTGTAGGCGGCAGCAGTGCGTCCCGCATTGGCCGGTCTGAAGACCCACTCGAATCGAGGCGGCACCGAGGCCAATTCGGTCCGCCCTCCTGCCGCCAGATGCGCTGCGCGCAAGAAGGTTGTTTGGATCACACAAAAATTTCACCGGGGGTTTTTAGTTCTCAGAATCAAGTTCCGAGTTTCAGTTCCCCAAATCTATTCAAACCCCTGAAACCACCCACTCAAGCGCGGCCTCGGCAGAACGGGTAGCCCGCTCTTCGGTGTATCGGTCGGCGACTCTGAAACCGGCCCTGCGCATGTGCCGCCAGAGCGCCGGGTCAGACAGAATATGACGGGCAGCCGAGGCGAAAGCAGCGGAATCCTGAGCAGGCGCCAGCATTGCCGTGTCAGCTGCGAATTCCTGGAAGGCTTTGATGTCCGAAGCGATGACCGGGACTCCCGCGGCGAAGGCCTCCAGTACCGGCAGACCAAAGCCCTCCTGTTCCCACGAGGGGGCCAACAAGAGGTCGCAACCCTGCACCAGCGAGGCTACCGTCTCGGGTTTGATGTGATGATGGTATTCGGCCGCCTCGAGTAATTCTGCTTCTGCATCGGTCAGCTCATACTGGGAAATGCGAACGACTTCAACGATCAGGCCGGAGGCCCGTAGCTGGTTGATCGCTTCCAGGGCGGTGCGCACGCCTTTCCAGTCACCCTCCCATGGTCCGGTCACCAGGATTCGGGGCACCGATGCCGGTCGACGAACCATTCGCCGCCTCAGACCGGGTTTCCAGAAGGATTCCAGTGGTTGGAGGACGACTCTCGAGGCCCGATCGAAACGCTCAGCTAGGATCTCTCCCAGGTGCGCGGAGACGACCAGGGCTGGAATGGCCGTGCGGTAGGCGGTCTCGATGGCAGCATGGTCAGCCGTGTTGTGGGTGTAGGTGAACTCCAGTCCCTGGCAGTAGTGGGCGACCGCCCGATGGGCGGCCGAGACTGCGGGGCCGATGGTCGTCCAATAGGTAGCGACAGTGACATCGGATGGCGGCACGGTTTCCCGGCTGAAGGTGTCGACCTGCCGAAAGGATGCCTTGAGGTCGTACCAGTCCGGGCGAGCCCCTCGGGACACGATCGTGACGTCGTGGCCCTGGGCGGCGAGGAGATCAGCCTGGCGGAGGACGACTTTGACGCCTCCGAAGAGCACGGTGTCTTCAAGCAGGTAGCTGACCGAGAAGGGCCGTTGATCAGGCATAACTCAGCGTCTCAGGGCGTACCGGCAGTTGGCGCAGATAAAGCCCTCCGGGGGCCGTTCAAGGCCGTAGACCATTCGCCGTGCCTGTGCGTAGGCTTCTCCCTCCAGGACCTCACTCACAGACTGGTGCTCGAGATCCCCGAGGACCCATCCTTCCTCGTAATCCTGGCAACAGATGACTGCCTTGGCCGAGGCAGCCACGTGGAGATGCTCAATCGGACGCGAACCCATGTAGTCACAGCCTTTGACTCGAAGCTCGCGTCCCTCGGCAGCCAGGCCGATATCCAGGTAGCCTGCGCGGTCATTGGGTTCGAAGTCCTGGACCTTGAAGCGGGATCCGGCAAAACGACGGCTGATCGCCTCGTACTGGCGTGCGTGTTCTTCGGGGTCGGTTCCCAGCACTACGACAACCATTTCTTCGGCCATTGCAGTGTCCTTGGCATAGTCCAGGTTGGCCAGCACGCGCTCGAGGTGGTCTTTGCCCCGGTCTTTGGCGTATTGTCCACGATCCAGGGTCGAGAGATTGACCGAGAAATAGTGGATGCCGCCCATCGCAACCAAAGCATCGACCGTTTCCGGCACCAGATTGGATCCGTTGGACAGCACGGCCGGCGGAAGACCGGCGTCCTTGATGTGGCGAACCTGTTCAACGAAGCGTCTATCGACCGTCGGTTCGTTGTACTGGATCATCGTCACCGCTTCGATGGGTTGATCAAGGGCTGCAACCTCGTCGACAATTCGCTCGAACAAGGCGGTTGGCATGAAATAGGGATCACGGGGAGCCACCGACACTGGACAGAAAAAGCACCTCTGGTTGCATATCGAGTGAGCCTCGAGCGAAACCCAGCGAAGATGGAAGTGGTGGGAGAGGTCGGTATCTTCGGTGATCAGCCAGTCGTCTGCGGCCAGAGCCGTGTGCAGTTCATTGAGGGCCGGAAGTTTGATTTCATCCAGGATCAGGCGCCGGAGTTCTAAATACCAATCGTGCTCGACGCCCATGCCGCGTCCCGTATGGGGGTTGAGAATGGCGTGCTCGAACAGATGGAGATAGGGGCTGGCGATCCATGGCGCCGAAGGTTGCGCAGCGATCATCTCAGCTCCCATCGACCCATCTGTGGTCTATGGAGACAAAGCCGAAGGGGTAAGCGTCGTATTCCACCGTGAAGGCCTCATCGAGAATTCGGGTGTCATGAATGTGCAGGCCGTCTTCGGCCAGAAGGAAGACGTAGAGCTTGAATCCCCCCTTGACCAGAGGGACATTGGGAATTTCGAGGATGACACGGTGGGTGGGCGCCCCCGACCAGGGTCCGGCGCCGTTCTGATGGGAAAGGAAGGAGGCCACCTCGACCTCGTCCAGACGATTGAGACCGACGGCGAGGTGGAAGGCCGCCTCGGGATTCTTGGTGGTCCAGGTGATCTCCAGCTTGAGCGGGTCGTCCTGTTTGATTGTATCTCCGGTCAGAAGCCGCACCTGGTCCAAATGGGCCGGCGCTCCGGCGGCAGCTTCAATGACTTCGGGCTTTTCATCCGAGCGATCGGTCTTGGCTTGAAGAAATGCCTCGTACTGCGGCACGACCTGCTCAACTGGGCCGAGAGCCTCGATGTACCCGTTCTTCATCCACAGTGCACGCGAGCAGAAGGCCGAGATGTAGTACATCGCGTGGGAGCAGATCAAAAGGGTGCCGCCGCCATCGACGTATTTCCGAAGATGAGTCATGCACTTCTGCTGAAAGTAGCCGTCGCCGACTGAGAGGGCTTCGTCGATGATCAGGACGTCGGGCTCAACCTGGGTCGCAATGGCAAAGCCCAGTCGCATCACCATACCGGTCGAGTAGGTCTTGATCGGTTGGTCGATGAAAGGACCCAACTCCGAGAACTCGATGATGCGGGGGCTGCGTTCGATGACATCATCCCGGCTGAGACCCAGCATGGCGGCATTGAGCAGGATGTTCTGGCGTCCGGTGAATTCCTGATGGAAGGCCGAACCCAGCTCCAGTATTGAAGCAACCGGCCGCGCGACCGACATGGAACCCGAAGATGGCGCGGTGACCCCGGCAAGGATCTTGAGCAGGGTGCTCTTACCGGCGCCGTTCTCACCGATGATGCCCAGACCCTCGCCCCGTTGAACCTCAAAGGAGACGTTCGAGAGGGCGTGGAAGGGTGTGTGTCGACTCCTTCGGAAGAGAGCTTCGACCAGACGGTCAAAGGGTCTGTTGAAGACACGGTAGGTCTTGGACAGCGCGCGGGCGGAGACGACTGCTTCGCTCATGTTAAATCTCGTCCGCAAAGGCAGGTTTGAGGCGGTAGAACACCCACGCGCCGACGCCCAGTGAAATGGCGGCAGCCGCCACGAGAGGCAGCAGCGCTTTCCAGGGCAGCATGCCCCCGCCCAGGAATGCCTCGCGGTAGAGGGTCACCAGAACGGTCAGTGGGTTAACTTCCATTATTGGACGAAAATGGTATGGCACGAGTTCCATCGGGTAGACGATCGGGGTCAGGTAAAACCAGCCCATCATCAGCATCGCAATGATCTGGGCGGTGTCGCGGACGAAGACGTGGACCGAAGCGACCAGAAAGCCGAGGCCGACGGTCAAGGCGATCTGCAGTGGGATGGCAATCAGCAGCACGGGCAGACCGCTCAGAGTCAGATGACCGGTGACGGCCAAAATGACCAGGAACAGGCCCGCAGCAATCACCTCGTGCAGGAGTGCCGCCAATACGACCGCTAAGACCAGGAGTCCTGAGGGGAAACTCATCTTCTTGACCAGGCCGGAGTTGTCGGTGATTGCCGTCGTTGCCCTGGTGATGCCCTCCTGCAGGGCCATCCACGGCAAAAGTCCGCAGAAGAGAAAGATAGCAAAATTATCAGTGCGCTCCCCGATTCCGGGTGAGATCTTCATCACCGTCGAGAAGAGGAATGTGAAAAGAGCCAGGCTCCACAGAGGCTGGACAAACGACCACAGGAAACCCAGGGCCGAACCCGCATAGCGGCCCTTGAAGTCACGGCGCGTGAACTCGCCCAGAAGAAAGAGTGATTGCCTCATTACGAGGAGAGTTTAGCAGGAGGTTCCCCCTGCCGGCACCTCCTGAGATCGGTGACTACTGCCCCGGGTTGTAGACCGCGTCTCCACTCTTCTGATCAACCGTGCTGGTGTAGGCGCGGAAGGAGCCTGCGCTGGATTGACGCGTGATGATGACGGTCCCGCCGTTCATCGAACCGGCGCCGATCGAGGCCAATGAACTCTGGCGCTGGGCGAAAGGTGGCAGAGTCCAGGTGGCTGTTGTGACTTCGACCCCGGCGGCGTCTCGAATTTCGAGGATGACCACCAGCGTCTGAGCCGAGGTGTTGAGGATGCCGATATTGGTGCGTTGCTTGGAGTTTTTGAAGAGCCCCGGGATCACAACCCGATTCAATACCCCCGGGCCGGCCGCCGGAAGTCCCTGTCCGAATCCGCCGTCTCCCGTCGGGTTGGGGGTGAAGGTATAGGTAGTCACCTTTGCGAGAACAGCCGGCAGACCAGCCCCGGAGGCCCTCGCTTCCAGGTACAAGCCCCCGGCAACATCGCTCTCGCCCAGCGTACCGACAATGTCTTTGAGTTCGGTGAAACCGTGGGCAGGGATGGTGACAAGCTCGGTCAGGTTGGAAAGTCTGGCGGTGTTGTCCTCACCCGGCGGCAGGAAGGCGCCGTGCAGGGTAATCGGAAGATCAATGGTGTTGGAGAACCAACCCGTGGTTGACCAGAAGGTGCCGCCCAGCCCGTTGACCGATGCTGCTGCGGGCACAAATAGTGCTTGAACCGCTTCGTCACTGCCTTCCTCGGTAAAAAGGGCGTCGTCCCAAAGGGCGATGCCGGGTCGGGTCTCGGTATCGCTGGCCTGGGTGATCACCCTCAGCTCGACATGGGCTGCGACGGTACCGCCTGGGGCGATGATGGTTCCGGAAAAGCGGGTCCATGTGTCGAACTCCATTGGATAGGTGTTGACAAACTCATAGCTGCCAAAGGACCCGTCGCCGTTGATCCACCAGACGAGGATATCGACGCCGGTGGCGACGTTGTCCTGGGACGGAATGAAATAGCTGGCCGTGACGTTGTAGCTCGTGCCCTCGGTGATGTTCTGGATCACCTGGTAGGGACCTCCGCCCGTTCCGTTCCAGTAGAAATACCGAAGTTCTACGCTGCCGGGGCCGGATCCACCATCCAGTGAACTGCCGGTATCTCCCCGAAAGCTGATTTCCGCATCTGCAGCAGGCCTCCAGCCGCCAGTATCGAAATCAAAGTCGCCATTTTGAAGGAGGTTCTGAGCCGTTACATTCCCGCTTGGAGCCAGGATAAGAATGCCGACGATCACGGTGCAGAGGGATAGGGTAAGAGTGCGGTTGAATTGGGACATGGTTCCTCCAAAGTTCTGCCTGAGAAAGGATAGCAGACGCACTACACTAGATTGGGTATATTGTCCGGGTGGACATCGACTACTACGCCCAGTATTTCGCTTTTGAGCACAACGACTGGTGGTTTGTGGCCCGGCGGCGCATCGTCTTCGAGTTGATTTCCGGATTCCTGAAAGAACCGGGAGCGCAGCATCGTGTGCTTGATGCGGGGTGTGGGACGGGAATTACCTTGCAACACCTTGCCCAGTTCGGACAGGCCTTTGGAGTTGACAACGAACCTGTGGCACTTGATTTCTGCAAGATGCGAAAAGAACGACGGTTGACCTGTGCGGCTCTCGAAGACCTTCCGTACCCGGACGGCGCCTTTGACGTTGTGACCTGTCTTGACGTCATTGAGCATATTGAGGACGACGAAAGGGCTGTTGCCGAGGTGTGCCGGGTTATCCGTCCCGGCGGGCTCCTGGCCCTGACCGTGCCGGCATTCCAGTCGTTGTGGTCGGATCACGATGTCATCAATCACCACAAGCGGCGTTACCGGAGACGACAGATCCGACAACTGCTCGGTGAGGGTTTTACGATTGAACTCCTCTCCCACTACAACACGCATCTACTTCCGATCGCTGTGACGGTGAGGATGTTGAAGAAACTGGAGATGAAGCTGTTCCCTGCGGCCGTTCGCCAGGTGAAGGCAGAAAATACCTACCTTCCCCGAAGCATCAACAGCCTTTTCGCCTCGATCTTCGGTTCCGAGGTTTTCTGGTTGAAGAGGGGCTCGTTCCCCGTTGGACTGTCCATTATCTGTATCGCACGGCGAAAGGGGGAATCTGAATTCCTTTCCCCTGGTACTCCCTGCCGCGGAGTTTGAGAGCCTTTGATGTCTCTTATGGCGTGGACATTGTTGCCCCTCGGCGCCCTTCATCTGTGGTTTGGGCGCCGACTCCGAAACCTCCTGAAGTTCCAGTTGGTTCTCGATCTGATTCTGCTGGCCATCCTCGGGCCGGTACTGGTTGGCGGTGGTGACCTCAATCCGATTCGTTGCATTGAAAAACTGCCTCCCTTCAGCCATGTTGAGTGGTCCCAGTCCACTGAATTCCAGCCGACACAGTCGGATCTGGTGCTCTACTTTCACCCGTGGTGGGAGGCGGCCGGGCGTGCCCTGCAACGTGGTGAGATGCCCTGGATTGCTTCGGGGTTTGGCGCCGGTCTACCGTTGCTGGCCAATGGTCAGACCGGGCTCCTGGCGCCGGTCATGCTGCCGGTATGGCTTTACGGGCCCGAACGCGGCACGACGATCATGGCCTTCTGGAAGATTGAGCTGGCCGGGCTCGGGGCCTTTTTGTTGTTTTTTCGAGTGTGGCGATTGCGCTGGATTGCAGCTGCCGCGGGTGGGGTCGCGTGGGCGGGTACCCCATACCTGGTGGCATGGTTGCTGGTGCCGTTGGCCTGGGTAGCAGCGGCATTACCGTGGATCTGGTGGTTGACGTGGTGGGGCATGCGCCGGCGAGCGCCCTTGTGGACATCGGTTGTGATCGGTGCCGTGATGGGATACCTGATGGGTTGTGGTCTCCACCCCGAGACGGCGGCGATCGTTTGTGGGTCGGCCCTTCTGATGGCTCTTGTGCTCCATCCTGTCCGATGGAAGCGTCTCCTGGTGATTGTAGGTGCAGCAGGTCTTGTAACGATCGGCCTGTCCTGGCCGACGGTGGGTTACATCTCTGCCTCATCGAGGCACGCCCTGGGCGCAGATGGAGCGGCGAATCGCGATCGTCTGCCGTGGTCGATCCAGAAGGACATTACACGCCAGATCGCCGTGCCGGCGTCAATGGGACATCCCGGAAGAGGAGACTGGAAACCTCAATATCCGCAGGCGCCTGGGGCGGCCGGTGTTGGAGGGGTAGTCCTTGCACTCGTGGCGATGGGCCAAATCCGTCGCCGCTATGGACGTATTGCATTGGCGGCAGTGGCGACGTCGGCGATCGGCATAATTTTGTTGGTCAGAATTCCACCGCTGGACGCCCTGCTGGTCAGAATTCCACCACTTGACCAGATGACTCTGCCCCGTTTTGGTGTGCTGATTCCGTGGGGACTGGTCGTGCTGGCCGCACTCGCTCTCGACGGCGCCCTTCGGGGCCGCATCAGGTCGCTCGGAGTTCGCCTCGTGCCGGCCGCTATTATTGGAATTATTGCCCTGACCACGGCGCCGTGGCATCTGCAGCCGTCGAGTATTGCCTTGGTCATTCTCTCGGTCATCGGAGCGTTGGCTGTGGCGTTCCTTCAGCGACGTGCCGTTGTGCCCTTGCTGGTTGCAGGTGAGTTGGCCCTGTTGGCGCTCGGCATCAATCCTGTGGCCCATTCGACCGACCGCCTGCCGAAACCTGCCTTGATCGAGCGCTTGCAGGCTCTCGACCAACAACAACCGGGTCGCATCATCGGTATGGCCGGGGCCTTGCCGTCGAATTTGGCCATGCGGTACGGACTCAGGGATCTTCGAGCATCAGACCCATTGAGACCCAAGTCCTTCGCTCGTTTGATGGGTGTGCTCGGTGAGCCGAAGACGATTCTTGGCGGGGCGCTATGGCATGCACCGGCCAACCTGTGCGGTGCGTGGGGCGTCGGATACGCTGTGACCCGCCCGGGAAAGAAACTGGAGGGTTGGCACCAAACCTATTCGGATGCTGACGGCATCATCTGGTCCAATCCTCAGCTCCTGCCGGAAGTCCGGGTTGTCGGGCATGCAATCCCTGAACCTGAAAACCCCCTGAAATTAGTCACAATGATCGAAAGCGTCGATTTCGAGTTTTCGACTCTGGTCCCGATCGGGACGCCACAGATTTCCGCAACCACGATGGTTCTCGAACTGGGACGCCGAACGTCGTCACGACTCGAAGCGGTGGTCGAATGCAACGGACCCTGTCTGCTGGTCCTTGCCCAACCCTGGGCGCCCGGATGGAGGGCGACGGTGGATTCGAGACCGACAGAGACAGTCCTGACGAATATCGCGGGGCTCGGGGTCGCGGTGCCTGAAGGGCGGCACGAAATCGAATTGAGCTATCACCCCTGGGCATGGTGAGAGGGTCGCGTCAACCGGCCTCCCTGATTCCCTCCACTGTCCA
>Ga0164318_10004255_pt1 | contig 13711 bp, 8 predicted proteins | sample GuaBasSedimGuay9_FD_113734 | JGI IMG/M metagenome (GOLD analysis project Ga0164318, IMG submission 113734) | Subseafloor sediment microbial communities from Guaymas Basin, Gulf of California, Mexico - Guay9, Core 4571-4, 0-3 cm | ecosystem: Environmental > Aquatic > Marine > Hydrothermal vents >...
CCCAGTTTCGGTCACGGTCGATACCTACGGGACCGGCAAGGTGCCTAACGGCGTGATCACGGGCGCCATCGCCAAGGTCGTGAATCACACCCCCAAGGGTATCATCGAACGGCTGGACCTGCGCAAGCCGGTATTCCAACCGACCGCCGCCTACGGCCACTTCGGTCGCGACGACGTGGATTTCACCTGGGAGAAACTGGACCTGGTGGAGGCCCTCCAGGCCGCGGTAGGCTGACTTGGGCCACGGCGCAGGACGGATTCCCGACAACAGGGAAAAAAGAAGCGGGCGGCCTCCGGGGCCGCCCGCTTGCGTAAGAATCCCGGCACGTTCCCTGGATCAGGGCGCTTCGCTCACCGTGAAATGAAGGGTGTCGCGACGGGTCACGGCCCAGGCCGGGTAGGTGACGTCCACGACCACATCGTACTGCCCGGGATCCTCATAGCTGAACCGGGGGGATCGTGCCACATAGGTGTGGTTCCCCGCGTCGTTCATGTGCCACTTGTAGATCATCTTGACGTAGTCATCCGGGTTGTTCGGGTCGATGTCGCACGATTCGGCCTGCAGGTCGAACGTGACCGTGTCGGCGGTGGTGACCTCGCCCGAGGGGAAATCGCTCATGGCCTCGATCAGGAGACTATCGGCCAGCACCCTGACGGGAAAACTGGTCGAAGCCGTCTTGCCGTCGGGATCCTTGGCCGTGGCGACCACGGTGTAGTTGCCGGGCTCGAAGAATTCGTTGAAGGCGATGGAGGTGCGGCTCGTATGGCCGTCGCCGAAATTCCAGGTGATCTCCAGGTTGTTGTTGCCGCCGGTGGCGTCACCGGTCTCATCGCCCCCGGTGGCGATGGCGTAGCATTCGACCTGGAGAGGAACGACCCCGCAGGCGGGGGAGACGACGATCCGGGAAAACACGGGCTGGGTCTCGTCGTTGCAGCCCTGTACGAAAGCGAGGATCAGCATTGCCGCTGGAATCAGAAGCAGGCAGTGGCGTTTCATGAGCTTGATTTTCTCCCTGTGGGGTGGCTGGAACAAGGAACACGGAGAGGTTTCGCCCCTCATGCTCCCCCTGCCTGGTCGCATCAATCTACAAAGCTAGGATAGTCTGCACAAGTCGTCCAGTCAAATCCGGCTAGCGTCTGGCCCGCACATACAGGACCAGGAAGAGCAGCAGGAAGAAGACGTTGCCCGACCAGGCGGCCGGCACCGGCGGGATGGTTCCGGTGTGGCCCAGGCTCTTGCCGAAATTCATGAACATGTAGTAGCCGAAACTGACCAGCAGGGTCAGGCCGAAGCCCGAGGCCACGGTGGTCTTGCGGGGGCTCGAGGCCAGGATGATGCCCATGAGGGTCACGATGATGTTGACGAAGGGGAAGGCGAGGTTGAACTGGATGTCGACCATGCTCGCCAGGGGATTGCCGCCGCTTTGCCGCACGAGGCGGATATGGTCGCGCAGCTGCCGGATGTTCATGTCCTGCTGGCGGATCCGGTCCCGGTAGAACCCCTTGGGGTCGATGGTCATGTCCGCGGCGGTCATCTTGTCGAAGTGGTCGATGATCTCGCGGTCCCCCATGAAACGGCGCCGCGTGACCCCGGTCAGGGCCCATTTCCCGTCGAGCCACTCCGCGCGGTCGGCGGCGATGATCTCCGTCACCTGGGGGCCGTTCCTCGTCACGACCCGCATCCCCAGCAGGACGCCGGTGTTGGGGTCGAACTTGTGGGCGTAGTACATCCTGCCGTCGGGGCCGCGCACGGCGATGTTCTCGGTGGGGTTGATGGTGTCGGACTTCTTGTGGATCTCCACTTCCCAGACCTTGCGCTGCATGATGCTGGCCCGGGGCAGGACGTACTCGTGCCAGGCCAGGGAGAACATGGTCACCAGCACCGAGGCCAGGATCAGCGGCCGGGTGATGCGCATCAGCGACCAGCCGGCGGCCATCAGGGCGGTCAGCTCGAGATAGCGGGCCATGGTGCCGACGGTGAACAGGACGGCCATCAGGACGGCGATGGGCAGGATGGTGTCGATGATCCAGGCGCTCTTGTAGAGGTAGTAGCGCCCGACCATGGAAACGGTCGCGGAGTTGTCCACGAAGCTCCCCATGTGGTCCAGCAGATCCATCACCGTGAACAGGAGCAGCGCACCCAGCATGGTGTGGATGAGGTTGCGCAGGAACGACCCCAGCAGATAGCGGTGAACGATGGTCATGGGGTTCCGTTTCCTGCCTGCTGGTGCCGTTTCCCGGGCGTCCTGGGCTTGTGGGTGATGCTCAGGATGCTCGATTCCCTGACGGTGCGGATGAAGACGGGAATACCGATGGCCAGCGGGATGAAGTTGGCGCTCCACATGGACAGGAAGGGGTTCAGCCGCCCCCTGTCGGCCATCTTCTCGCCGCCGACCAGGAACAGATAGTAGATCAGGAAGATGGCGATGGCCAGGGAAACGCTCACGCCCTTGCCGCTGCGGCTGGAGGTCACGGCCATGGGCACGCCCAGCAGGGCGAACACGATGCAGGCGAAGGGGATGGCGAACTTCTTGTGGAACTCCACCAGGTAGCGGTTCTCCTTGACCATGTAGGAGTCGAGGACCCGCTCCTGGAAGCTGCACTGCTCCGCCACACGCTTGACCTTGGTCCGGGTTTCCCGGAAGCGCTCCTTCAGCTTGAGCAGACGCCGGTCCTGTTCCTGCGGCAATCCCCCGTCGCCCAGGACGAGATCGGTGCGGTCCGGTTGCAGCAGGTTCCATTCCCAGTCCAGGAAGCTGGAGGTGAAATCCCTGACCCGGCCCCGGATGTCATTCTGGCGGTCCTTTTCCCTGTCGGCGGCCGCCAGCAGTTCCTTCAGGTTCATCTCCCGGTCGCTCTTGGCCTTGCGGTCGGTTTTCTGGAGGTCCTGTTCGGCGTTGCTGATGACCCTGGTCAACTGGGCGAAACGGATGACCTGGTACTTCCCGGGTTCATCGGCGCTCTGTTGCTCGTGGGTCTCGCCGTCGTGGAGTTCCAGGATCAGGGCGTTGGCGGCGTGGTCATGGATGATGGTGCCCCAGGCGGCGAAGGTCATGCGCGGAGAGATGTCCCCGGGCTTCTCCTTCTCGATGATGGTCACGTCCTCGATGTGTCCGGTCTTGTCGTCCTTGCGGGCCACGAAGATGGTCATCTTGTCGTTGAGATCGTTGAACTGCTGGGGCTGGATCTCGAGCATGGGACGCTTCTGGTGGATGTCCCGCAGGAGGTTGGCCAGGGTGTGGTTCATGCCCGGGAAGAAGAAGTGGTTGTAGGCCGTCAGTCCCACGGCGATCACCGCGGCCCCGGCCAGGAGCGGGCGCAGGATGGCCCACAGGCTGATGCCGCTGGCCTTCATGGCCGTAATTTCATTGTCGGCAGCAAGTTGACCCACGCCCATCAGCACTCCGACCAGCACCGACATTGGTATGGATAATGCAAACGTATGGGGGAGACTCAGCAACAGCACCTGGGTGGCGATGGAAAAAGGAACGCCCTTGGTGACAAAGAGATCGACATAGTTGAACAGGGTTTCTATCATCAGCAAAAAGGTGATGACTGCGAGTCCGAAAAGGAACGGATCCCGGCAAGAAAGCAGCAAGTGCTTGTTAATCAAACGCATACAGACATTCCTGCCGTGTTTGAGCCATGCTTTCTTGCCTCCCGGTTGCCTGGGGTTTATATCCCGTCCATGCCAGGAGCGGACCGTCCTGGGGCCTGCCGGGCCGAGGATGAGTCCGGCCAATGGAAACCCGGGGGCGTCCCCCGGGCGGTCGGCGCGCTGAATCCTGAGCAGTCCCGGGGTCAGAATGACCATTTCCGGGGACGAATTCAAGTGTGATCCGGCATGTTTTTCTTCCGGCCCAGGCCGAGGGAGTATCCAGGTTGGCCCTGCGACGACACCACAAGCCCCTGAAGCGGTCCCGCAACAGCGGGGCCCTTCTCGTGGTCGTGCTGTTCGTCGTCTGCGGTTTCGCCCGTGTCGGCCGGGCCGATCCCGACTACCGGGGCCCCCTGCTCTACGGTCTGGACCCCGTGATCCGGGCCACGGATGATCCCCGTCTGCTGGGGGCCCGGCGCCTGTTGCTGCTGCGCAGGATGCAGGCCCTGGGCGTCGATCCCCGCCGGACCGGGATTACACGTCCCACCCTGGAAAGTTCCCTGCGCCATCTCTGGGACCAGAAATCACGCATCGATCTCGAGCACCGCGAGCACGTGGTGGAATACGACGGCCTGAACGGGCTGATGTTCGAGTTCCGCTACCCGAGTTTCCTCCTGTTCTACCAGACGCCCCAGACCTTGCCGGGGGGCATGGTCTTCTACCCGCCGCGGCCGGTGGACGATGCGGCGGTGGAGGTCTTCGTGGATGATCTGGCCGCCGGCATGGCCCGGCGGCAGAGGGTCGACCGCATGCAGACCTGGCTGGACGATCTGGCCGTGGCCGGCAAGGGGCGCAAGGGCAACCAGGATGGGGGCCTGATCAACCTGACCATTCCCATCAAGCTGCCGCGCACCCTGGAGAAGATCATCGGCCGGGGCGAGAAGACCAAGATCAAGATCAGCGGCCGCGAGCACATCTCCCTGGCCGGTGAAAGCACGGTGATCAAGCCCTTCACGGCCACCGAGCGGGTGACCAGCCAGTCCCTGTTCCCTTCCCTGGACATGACCCAGGAACTCCAGGTCAACCTCTCGGGGACCATCGGCGAGAAGATCATCATCGAGGTGGACCACAACAGCGCGGCCATCGGCCCGGACGCCACCAAGATCAAGCTGATGTACCGGGGGCTGGAGGACGAGGTCATCAAGACCATCGAGACCGGCGACGTGGGCCTGACCCTGCCGGGGAGCCAGCTGCTGGGGTACAGCTCCAACAAGTCGGGCCTGTTCGGCCTGAAGGTCACGGGGCAGGTGGGCAGGGCGGACTTCACCTTCGTGACCTCCAAGCAGAAGGCCGAGTCCTCGTCCAAGACGTTCAACGCCAAGGGCGGGCAGGTCGAGGACCGCATCATCTACTCCTCGGACTACCTCAACAACCGGTTCTTCAAACTGGACCTGTTCGACCCCTCCCTGCCGCCGGATAGGCAGTCCGAACCGTTCGGCCGGCGCCAGGGCGAGAGGATCGACATCAGCTCCCTGAAGATCTTCAAGCTGAAGGGGCCCGGGCAGCCCTCCGGCGACGACATCGAGAACGTGGCCGCCTACATCGACAGCTCCGGTTACCATTCCTGGTACGACAACTCCCTGACCGTGCCTCCGGCGGGGGCGCAGGGTTCCGGGATGGACTTCAGCAAACCCCACATCTACGGCCAGTGGTGGCGCGAGATCTCCAACTTCGATCCCCTGCTGGACGCGGACGGGAACCTGGTCGCCGTCGACATGAGGACCAGGATGCTGGACGACGACGTGCTGGCTGTGACCTACGATATCATCGACGAGACCGGGGCCGTGGTGGGGTCCGTGGGCGACCGTCCGGGGATCGACCAACCGGACCAGGCCCTGGCCGGGGTGGAGGGCGTCTTCTACCGCCTGAAGCTCCTGAAGGCCCCCATCAACGACAACCATCCCCACCTGTTCGCCTACGTGCTGCGCAACATCTATTCCCTGGGCGGGTCGAACATCGACCCGGCCACCTTCGAGCTGCGCATCGAGCGCAACACCACCGGCGAGGCGCAGCCCCAGCAGGACGAACACGGCCTGGACTACATCCGCATCTTCGGTCTCGACCGGGAGAACGCCCAGGGGCTGGCCGGTTCCGACGGCGTGGTGGACAGCAACAACCCCTACATCTTCGATCTCCAGAAGGGCCTTCTGAAATTTCCCCTGGATTTCCCGACGCCCTTCGCCGCCGATTCATCCCAGTACGCGGCCTACGCCGATACATCGGCCTTCACCTGGGGCCCCGGCAGCTTCCTGACCGAAAACCAGGCTCCCCAGCTCTACGACCCGTCCGTGTTTCCCAGCGACTACAACAAGTACCAGTATTTCCGCATCGTGGCCCGGCATGCCTCGGCCAGCAACAACATCAGCCTGGGTGTCTCCAACATCGAGGAGGGGTCCGAGACCGTGACGGTGGATGGGCGCACCCTGACCAGGGGCACGGACTACGAGATCGATTACACCTTCGGGGAAATCACCCTCTTGGGGGATGCGGCCAACCTCACGCCCGACAGCCAGGTGGCGGTCAACTACCAGTACGCCCCCTTCATCGGGGGCGGCAAGACCAGCCTGACCGGGTTCAACCTGGGTTACGACATGGGCCGCGACTCCAAACTTTCGACCACCTGGCTCTATCAGAGCGAGTCCATCGTGGGCGACAAGGCCAAGCTGGGCGAGGAACCCAGCCATTCCCTGGTCGGCAACGTCAACCTGAACAACACCTTCAAGCCGTATTTCCTGACCCATGTGGCGAACTTCCTGAGCCGCCACGATTCCGAACGGGAAAGTTCGATCCAGTTCAGCGGCGAGCTGGCCGTGAGCCTGCCCAACCCCAACACCAAGGGCCGGGTCTTCCTGGAGGATTTCGAGGGTGTCGATTCGTCCAATTTCGTTTCCCTGACCCGGACGGGCTGGTCCTGGGCCAGCGCGCCGTTTTTGGGCATGGCCTACGTGGACAGCACCATGGACATGAGGAGCTTCGACCCTGTCGATCGGGTCGGCACCGTGCGCTGGTTCCTGCCGCGAGAGCGCGTGTTGCGTCGCTATCTCAACCCCGACCTGATCAACCAGGAAAGGGACGACACCCAGCAGGCCATGGACCTCTTCCTGCGGGCCGACGACGACAAGTGGGATCCCGAGGACTGGGGCGGGATCATGAGGGGCATCAGCCGCACGGGGATCGATCTCTCCAAGTCCCAGTTCGTGGAGATCTGGGTCAACGACGGCCACCCCGACCGTGAGCTGCGCACGGGACGCCTCCACATCGATTTCGGCTACATCAACGAGGACGGCTTCTGGCCCCTGGGCGCCGACGGCCAGCCGGTCACCGGCACCTTCGAGCAGGAGGACGGCATCGGCGACAATTTCCGGGACGGGATCTGGACGTACGACGAGGATATCGGGTTGGACGGGAACGAGAACGGCCCCCAGCGTTACAGCGCCGAGTACGAGATCGACGGGGACTCACCCTTCCCGCGCATCAACGGCACCGCCCGCAACAATCGCGAGGACAGCGAGGACCTGAACCGCAACGGCCGGCTGGACCGGGACAACGGATACTTCACCACCACCATCGACCTGAAGAACACACCTGCCCTCATCGACGTGGACTATGATTTCGACGACGTCCAGGAGATGAGGGACAAGGGGATCGCCTGGCGCAAGTACCGCATCCCCATCGGCGTGGTCGATTCGGTCTCGGTGGGGACGGCCGCCAACATCAAGGCCATAACCCACGTCAGGATCTGGTACGAGAACGACGCGGTGGATGCTCCGCAGGAGATGCATCTCCAGCTCTCGGATTTCAAGTTCCTGGGCAGCCGCTGGGATCGCGAGGGCGTGCGCCGGATCAGCGACGAGGCCCTGCTCGAAGGGATCGAGCGGCGCGGCGCGGCGTTCTTCCTGGGCGAGGCCAACAACAAGGAGAATCCCGATTACCATTCGCCGTTCTCCGTGCACGAGATCAACAACATTCCCGAGAAGGAGCAATCGCTGGCCTTGAACTTTGTGAACCTTCAGCAGGGGCAGATGATACGCATCGGGAAACAGGTCTCGCCGCGGGGAGACGACTACACCTTCTACAGGGACCTGTCGTGGTATCTCTACAACCCCTCTCCGCGCACGGCTGACCTCGACCTCTTCTTTCGCGTGGGTTCGGACTCCCTGAACTTCTACGAGATCTCCTACCGCTTCGCGGACTCGGCCGACAAGATCGGCTGGCGCCAGCTGACGGTGAACCTGGCCGAGCTGTCCAACGTCAAGAACGGGGAGGTCGATCAGGCCGGAGTGGTCCACGGCGAGATAGACGATCCCAAGACGGGGGAGATCTACCGGGTCAGGGTGGTAGGGCGGCCCGACCTGCGCCGTGTGAAACGGTATTACTTCGGGATCATGAACAACACCCTGAGCGACGGGTCCGACGGTTATTTCTATTTCAACGACGTCAGGCTCGAGGACGTGAAGAAGGACTCGGGCATGGCCCAGCGGGCCGGCGTGCGGGTCAACATGGCCGACGTCTTCAAGCTGGACTACGACTGGAAGCACACCGACGCCGAGTTCCATGGTCTCGACAGGCGCAGCGGTTCGGGGGTGGACTACCGCGACTGGAGCCTGTCCATGAATTTCAAGGTGGACGACTACGTTCCCCTGCTGGGCTTCAGGCTGCCGGTGAACCTCAGCCGCCGCAAGACCGTCCACCGGCCCAAGTACGTGACCAACAGCGACATCGAGATCATCGACGAGGAAACCCGGGTCGCCATGTCCACCATCGAGACCCAGGAGCGTTTCTCGGCCCGCATCAGCCATGCCCCCAGCAAGAAGGCGCTGGCCAGGTATCTTGTCGATCCCTGGACCATGCTCCTGAACGGTTCGCGGTCCCGGACCGACGGGCCGCTGCAGCTGAGGCGTCAGAAGAACCTGCAGGGATCCCTGAACTACGACCTGAGGATCATGGGCCGGTACACCCTGGCCAATTTTCCCGTTTTCTCCTCCTTGCCGGTGTTGCGGGGCCTGTCCCTGGTGCCCAAGAAGATCGCCCTGGGTGCCAGCTTCACCAGCACCATCTCCTCGTCCACGACCATCGACGAGGAGGGGAACGTCCTGCCGCGTCCGCGGGTCGTGACCAGGCCTGGCGCCCTGACCGCCAGCGTGGACTACAAGCCCGCCACGATCCTGGACCTGACCGTCAACGCCAAGTCCGATCGCGACCTGTTGCGGGAGCAGAAGCGGATGGGTGTCAACATCGGCCAGGAGAACAAGCGCAGCTACGATTTGCGGATGACCATCATGCCGCCCATGGCCAGGGATATTCCCGCCGGCTCCCTCCTGGCTCCCTTGCGCACCATCGCCCGCGCGACATCCAAGTTCAGGCCATCGATCCAGTTCACCGGCAGTTTCGCCGATCAGCACGACCCCGGGATCCGCCAGGGGACGGATTCGGACAACGTCCGCAGCATCAGCAACAACGGCAACTGGGATTTCCGCTTCGATGTTCCGGTGGGTGATTTCTTCAAGAGCGTGTTGCCGGAGCACAAGGTGACCGGCGCCCAGCGGGCGCGGCTGATCGAGGAGCAGCGGCGGCGGGAACAGCGCGACCGTCTGAAACAGGGAGGCGCCCCGGGTACCGGGTCCTCGAACACCAATGAGGACCTGACGGGTCTGACGCCCGAGGAGCGGAAGAGACGCGAGGAAGCCAGGCTGCTGGAAGAGGCCCAGAGGCAACAGGAGCAGGACAGGGAGAATGGGCTGGCGCCCAAGGAGGAAAAGGCTCCCGTACTCCAGGGGGACCGCATCAATCCCCTGGCCTTCTTCAACCCCGTCCTGAACCTGCTGCGTGGTTCCACGCCGTTGAAGGTCACCATATCCCGCAAGAAGAACAGCAGCTACGCCCGACTGGAGGATACGGCGCCGTTCTGGTACATGACCGGTCTGGACAATTCCCTGGATGTGGCCGACAGCCTGTATGCGTCCATGAGCTTCCAGGACCGCAAGGATCTCGCCCTTTCCACGACGACCAAGGTGTCCAAGAACATCGGCCTGGATCTCAAGTACGGCAGGACGACGTCTCTGCGCGACCAGGTGGGCACCCGGACCCAGGACTACAAGCAGAACTGGCCCGATGTCTCACTGTCCGTCAGCGGAATCGAGAAGTGGGGGGTGTTCGGCGGCAAGGCCGGGGATCTCAACGCCGGCTGGTTCCGGTCGTCCAACATCAACCTCAGCTACAAGCGTTCCAAGACCGTCAACAACTACACGGCCATCGTGTACAATCCCACAATCACCACGACCATCGCCCCGCGCTGGTCCTTCAATTTCCACAGCGGGCTGACCGCGACCCTCAATGCGAACATCAACAAGACCGACGCCGAGTCCAACGGCGTCCTGACAAGCACGCGCAAGATGCGCATCGGTCTGCAACTGAAACACCAGTTCCGGGCCCAGTCACTGCTGGCCAAGATGGGTCTGTACAAGCCGGGAAACAATCCCACCATATCCATGGACGTGGATATCAGCTACCAGCGGGACAGGACCGAACGCACCAATCCCGGGAGCCAGGCAGGTGCACCCACCGGCCAGGTCCGCTACAGCGTCAATCCCCGTTTCAGCTACCAGATCTCCCGCAATCTCAACGGGGCGGTAAGGTTCATGTTCTCCAAGTCCAAGGACATGGCGACCGACAGGACGACCACCTCCCTGGGCTTGGGCGTGGAGGCGACTTTTGTATTCTGATGCAGGGCAAAGGACCAGAACGACTCTTCTTTCATGGCTGGTCATGATGGTCTTGGCCTGCTGGTGTGCGCCGGCGGCGGGTCGGACACCGGACATGCAGGAGTTTTCCGGGGCCAGGGCCATGGAGTATCTGCGGTACCAGTGCGCCCTGGGCCCGCGGATTCCCGGCAGTCCCGGCAACCGCGCCCTGCAGGACACGCTGCTGGCGCGGGCGGATCAACTGGGCCTGGAGGGTCGGCGGGGGTGTTTCACGGCGACCAGCCCGCTGACGGGCGATCCCATGCCCGTCTGCAACGTGGTGATCACCATAACTGGCACTGGGGACGGACCGAGCCTGTGGCTGGGGGCGCATTTCGATACCCGGCCCGTCTGCGACCACGATCCGGATCCCCTGCTCAGGTCCCAGCCGTTGCCGGGGGCCAACGACGGCGCCAGCGGCGTGGCGGTCCTGTGGCAGGTCATGGAGATCGCCGCCGCAGACAGGCCGCCGCGGGATGTCGTGCTCCTGTTCCTGGACGGGGAGGACTCGGGTCGATCGGGTGATCCCGAGGGTTTCTGCCTGGGCAGTGCCCATCTGGTCGAGCACTGGCATGACTTCGGGAGCTTGTTGCCCGATGAACCCCCGCAGGGGATGATCCTGCTGGATATGGTAGGCGATGCGCAGCTGCGCATTCCCCAGGAGGGTTATTCCCTGGCCCACGCTCCGGACTGGACCGCCAAGGTGTTCGATCGGGCCGCGGCCCTGGGTCTGTCCGCCCTGGACCAGGTTCCCGGAGGGGCAGTCTACGATGACCACATCGCTTTCCTGCGCGCAGGCATCCCCGCGGTGGACCTCATCGATTTCGATTATCCGCCCTGGCATACAACAGGGGACGTTCCGGACGAGTGCAGCGCCGGCAGTTTGGAACAGGTGGGGAAGTTGATCCTGGATCTGATCTACAAGCCATGATGATAGTGATGTAGAGCGCCGCTTCCCATTTTGCCCTAAATTACCTGCGCCTGCTGCCGATACCCATGGTGATCGTTGAATGCCGGGACCTTGGAATCTGCAAAGGAGCAGGGAATGATCACCACCTGCACGGAGTGTCAGGCTCGCTATCAGCTGGAGGACCAGAAGGTTCCCCGTCGCGTCATCAAGGTGCGCTGCCCTGAATGTCAGGGCGTTTTCACCCTCGACGGGACGGTCAGGGATGAAACCGAGACCCCGCTGGTCATTGACCACGGGGGACAGGATCTGACGCCCAGACCCGCGCCCCGAGCCTCTGGCTCCGGAACGGCGGCTGCCGGCAGTTCGAAGTCCGCACAGGCGGGCGTGGCCGTGCTGGATGAAGCGGCCAAGCCTGCCGCCGCCAAGCGTGGTCGCCGGCGCAAGAGCAAGGAAGAGATGTACGCCCGGGCCCTCGTCTCCGATATCCTGGCCTACAACCGGGAAACCCGCGATCAGGCCCTGAAGGACGGGAACCTCGTGGAGGCCCTGGGGACGGAGATCAAGAAGAGCTGGGAGTTGTACAAGGAAAAGGTCACCCCCGAAGTGGCCAACAGCACCGACCATTTCAAGAAGGCGCTCAACGAGATCCTGGCCGAAGGCGCGGATCTGTTCTGAGGCCGGGACGCCGTCCCTCGGCGTCCGGTTCGTGTGCAGGGGCCCGGCATCCAGCCGGGCCTCTTATCCTATTTGGCCCCCTTGTTGCGACTGATCTCCTGGAGGATGTCGTCGATCTGCTGGCGGATCCGGATGTTCTGGTCGGGCTCGAACAGGGCCTGCTTGACCCTGCCCTGCTCGTCTTTCTTCACGTAGCGCAGGCTTTGCAGATCCTCCATGGACATCAGGATGTCCTTGCTGACGCGGACCTCCACGGGGGTGCCTTCCTCGTTCACGCGCGGATTGTTGTAGGGATGCATGCCGTTGCCCCAGCCGTGGACCACCATGGAGCACAGCAGGGCCCGGAAGGTGTTCTGGCCCTGGACGGTCTCCAGATCGAAGTTGCCCCCGACCTTCTCGGTGACGCTGTCGATGACCGCGCAAAGCTTGGCCGTCAGCTGGTCGTCGATGTCCAGCTGCAACAGGCGGGAAAACATGGTGTTGAGAATCTTGTCGGTGTTGGTGGTCATTTTGCGACTCCCTGGACCGTGCGGTCTGATTGTTCCCTGTTGAGGGGGGCTGCTGTCCATACGGGAACATTGCACCCGGCTACGGAGCTTGGCCTTGCAATTTGCTTGCCCACGGGGGGCCAACAGGCTGAAATTCTTCTTTCTTGCGCAAACAACCCAATTTTTTACATGGCATAACGATTGCTTCGGTGAGGTGGATACCAGCAGCGATCAGTCCTTTTGCCGCGGCCCAGGCCGCTCGGGAGCGTCCCGCGTGTCAGTGAAGGAACTCACAGCCATCCGCACCTGCCGCCTGCTGTATTACGGCCAGGCCGGGGTGGGAAAACGGGAGAATCTCAGACTGATCCATCAGTTTGTGCCCCCGGAATCCCGGCTGGCCGTGGCTGCGGAGGATCCCGAGCGCCAGATCGCCTTCAAGCTGCAGCAAGGAGAGGATGAGCCCAAGCAGGTCCTGGTGCAGGCCGTGGACGTGGGCCGGGAAAGGTATCACGCCGCGGGCATGGTGCAGAGGTTGCCGTTCGACGCGGTGGTGTTCGTGGTCAACTCGGGTGTCTCCCACCTGGATGAATCCCTGGCGGCCTTCGAATCTCTCAAGATGTATCTGGATTCCTGGGGGTTGGACCTCATGCGCATTCCGGTTGTGTTGCAGTACAACCGGGTGGGCCACGAGGACACCCTGCCGGTGGATCAACTGGAGAGCCTGCTGAACCCCTGGGGTCTGCTGTCGTTCCCCGCCCACACCATGCGTGGGGAAGGGGTCAGGGAAACCCTCAAGGCGGCTCTGGGTCTGGCCGTGAATCATCAGCGGGAAACCGCCGCCCGGATGCCGCACTCGCCGGTTCCCGGATTCGACATGATGGTCGACGCACCGGCCGCCCAGGCCCGTCCGGCTCCCGCGACAGCACCGACCGCCTCCGGCGGCCTGCAGGTGGAGATGGGTCCTCCCTTGCCGGGCAGCGAGGTGGAGGAGGCCACGCGCAAGCGCACCCAGGAGATCTTCGACGACCTCCGCCCGCCCCTGGTGGTGCCGGTGAAGATCCCGCGGCACCTGCTGGAGGGCGCAGATGGTCCCGTGCGTATCCTGCTGGAAGTGGAAATCGAGGACTGAGGCGCCGGTCTGAAGCCGCCCCGCAAGAGGGTTGACGGCGGTTGATCCCTGACTTAATGTCCCGCCCATGGACACCCTGGGGCAATCATCACGAGAATATGCTGACGGCGC
>Ga0164318_10004256_pt1 | contig 13710 bp, 13 predicted proteins | sample GuaBasSedimGuay9_FD_113734 | JGI IMG/M metagenome (GOLD analysis project Ga0164318, IMG submission 113734) | Subseafloor sediment microbial communities from Guaymas Basin, Gulf of California, Mexico - Guay9, Core 4571-4, 0-3 cm | ecosystem: Environmental > Aquatic > Marine > Hydrothermal vents...
ATTGCAATAACCGGATTAAAGGGGTAGCCCGGTAAGTTCCCTGGTTACGCCAGTCACCCCTTTCTGCCGGAGTCTTCTTTTTTGTAAAACGGAGAGTTCTTCGGCACCAGAACCTTTTTTTTCTTTCTTCGACCCCGGTTTTTTATAATCAAACCATCAAGAAACTTCCTTAAGATTTGATCTCCGCACTCCTTGTAGTTTCTATGCTCCGGGTTCCGGAATAGTGCTCTCAATTCCGAGTGAGACAACTTGAAATCTACATAAGAAAGTATCTCCATGATGTCCTCTTCTTGTAGATTCAGCGCAATTCTAAGCTTTTTTAAGATATCGTTATTTGTCAATGCTCACCTCTTTAAAGTACTGTACCCTATTCTACTACCAGAGTTATACTCTTAACAGTAGTAATTTTTATTCTTTTTGGTTTTTTAAGCATTTCTTTCTTTACATTACTACCATTTTTCTTTATACATACTTAAGGAGCTTTAGTATTGTTAAATACCAGAGAAAAGTATCACTTTGGAGACAAGATTCATCTTGTCAGAGAGAGAAGAGGGGCTACTCTGAAAGAGGTAGCCGCAGCAGCAGGGGTAAGCGAAAGTCTTATTTCCCAGATAGAACGCAATAAAGTATCTCCTTCGGTGGATACGCTGCTTTCCATTGCCGAAGCACTGGATATCGATCTTGAATTTCTTTTCAGGGATCATAAAAAAAACAAAACTTTAACTGTCATCAGCTCCGAAGATACGGATATTCTTTCCCTGGACAAAGTGGTATACAGACATCTTGCATCCATAACCGGCGACAAGCAAACCATAGAAACCATGGAGATAGATATTGAACCGGGGGGAGAAAAAGGAAGACTGGAGTACGGTCATCCGGGATACGAGATTGGCGTAATTATAGAGGGGACTGGAGAAATAGTGTACGGAACAAAGAGTTATGCTCTTAAAAAGGGAGACTCCATTTCCTTCTCTTCCGATATTCCCCATCTACTAAAAAATACGGGGCACAAAGTTTTAAAAGCAATCTGGATAATAACACCATCCAGAATATTTTTGTAAGGAGATGTAAATGGGCAAGACTATAGCCGAAAAAATATTTGACGCACATCATGTGGACACCCCTTCGGGTGATATTCATGTTATCAAACTCGATGCGGTGTTCTGCCACGAGATAACTACACCTGTTGCAATTAATGACCTTGTAAGCAGAGGAAAGGACAGAGTGTTTGATCCCGGCAAAATCAAGGCGGTTATCGACCACGTGACTCCTGCCAAGGATTCAAAGACTGCTGAACAGGGTAAACTGATTAGAGAGTGGGCAAGAAGACAGAATATCAAGGACTTCTTTGATATAGGCCGAAACGGTGTATGCCATGCCCTCTTCCCTGAGAAAGGTTTTGTCCGCCCCGGATACACGATCATCATGGGGGATTCCCATACCTGTACACACGGGGCTTTCGGTGCCTTTGCAGCCGGAGTTGGAACAACTGACCTGGAAGTTGGGATCCTGAAAGGCGTTTGTGCTTTTCATTATCCGCAAACCATAAAGGTTACGGTAACGGGAGAACTCCAGAAGGGTGTTTATGCAAAGGACGTTGTTCTTTCCATTATCGGCACACTTGGAGTAAACGGAGCTACCAACAAGATCATCGAGTTTACCGGACCTGTCATCGACAAAATGAGTATGGAGGAGAGAATGACTCTCTGTAATATGGCTATAGAAGCCGGTGGTACCAGCGGAGTCTGCTACCCGGACATGGTAACAGTTGAGTATCTGTGGGATTTTATAAAGGAAGATTATTCTTCCAAGGAGGAGGCTTTGAAAGATTTTCAGAAATGGCAGTCCGACAGTGATGCCGTATACACCGATGAGCTAACGCACGATGTAAGCAGCCTGAAGCCGTTGACAACTGTTGGCTACAAGCCGGACCAGCTCAAAACTATAGATGCTATGGGGAAAACCAAGGTTGACCAGGTTTACATTGGAAGCTGTACCAACGGTAGAATAGAAGACCTCAGAGCAGCCGCTCAGGTTCTCAATGGTAAAAAGATCAGTGCTGATGTTAGAGGTGTTCTTTCACCTGCAACTCCTCAGGTTTACAAGCAGGCACTGAAAGAGGGTTTGATCGATATATTTATGGATGCAGGGTTTTGTGTTACCAATCCTACCTGCGGAGCATGCCTCGGCATGAGTAACGGCGTTCTTGCTTCCGGTGAAGTCTGTGCCTCTACAACAAACAGAAACTTTAACGGCCGAATGGGGAAGGGTGGGATGATTCACCTTATGAGTCCCGCGTGCGCAGCTGCCACAGCAATAACCGGATACATTACTTCTGAAGATAAAATACAGTAAGGAGAGACGTTTTGAAAAATTTTAACGGGGAAATCCTGTTTCTTGACAGAGCTGATATAAATACCGATGAGATCATACCGGCAAAATACCTGACTGAGATTACAAAGGAAGCACTAAAACCCTATCTTCTCGAGGATCTGAAACTGAATTCCTTTGATCCGGAAAAGGACATTGAGGGGAAAAAGGCCATTATTACAAAAGAAAACTTCGGGTGCGGATCTTCGAGAGAACACGCCCCCTGGGCGCTGGAGATGAACGATATCAACGTTGTGATAGCTGTTAACTTTGCCCGTATTTTCAAGCAGAACATGTTCAACAATGGGATGCTGGCAGTTGAACTGGGTGAAAAGACAATTAATGATCTGTTTAATACCTTTCAGGGGAAGAAAACCAGACTGACCACAAAATTCGAGGAAAGCCTTTTTATCTTTGAATCGGGAGAACAAAGAATGGAAGTTCCCTTTACCATATCCGACTTCGATAGAAGTCTGATTCTAGCAGGCGGATGGGTGGAATACGCGGATCTACATTATTAGAAACGAAAAACGAATGGGCGACGGCGGATTTGAACCGCCGACCCCTTGCATGTCGAGCAAGTGCTCTAACCAGCTGAGCTAGCCGCCCTGACTCAATGCTTTATTTAATACTTTGGATAATCCGCTCCAGAACCTTTACACGGTCCAGAGGTTTTACTATGTAGTTCTTGGCACCAATCAGCAGGGCTTTCTTCACCAAGTCCTGTTTCCCAAGGGCGCTTATCATTATAACTTTCGCTTCTTTATCAAACTCTATTATCTTTTCAAGAGCACTCACACCATCCATCTTGGGCATGGTAATATCCATGGTAACAACATCAATATTCGGATAAAGTTCTTTATACTTTTCCAATCCCTGAAGGCCGTCTGATGCGGTATCTACTACTTCAAAACCTTCCGAAGTAAGTATCTGGCTTATCTGTTTCGTTACAAACATCGAGTCATCAACCACAAGTACTCTGTAAGGAGATCCGTCCTCTTTAACTCCTTCAGGTTTTCTCTCGTTAATACTGGGAAAATCCATTTTGGTCTTCATCTCATATCCTCCTAAACTCTTTCACGAACAGCAACATTGATCTCAACTTTACCATAACTCAGTTCCATGGGAACTATTAATGCTTCTACTTCACTATCGGTTACTTCCATGTTCTCACCGGTAAATATAGCCGGAGGTGTAAGATCAAAGGTAAAACCAAGTTCGTGAAGTTTCGTAACTGCCTGTGCAGTTATCATATTAGCGAGTTCCGTAATGGTTGCTTTTGCAAGATCATCCATCTGTTCAAGCTTCTCTCCGTTCATATCTGATGCAATTGCAAGGGCAGTTTCTATACTCATATCAAAGAGTACTCTCCCCTCAACATTACCCGCAAGCCCGACAAGAGCAGCAACTCCCATTACCGGCTGGGTTGTAGATTTAAGGTATAATTCCCCTCTTTTCACATCAGAGGTCAAAACTTCTTTAAGAACATTGAATGCTGCTTCAACAAAAGGATTAATATACTCTACTCTCATCTAATTACTCCTTAAACTTTCAGATAATTTATTATTCATGTATGTATCCTGTTATATGGCTATTACCTATATATTTAAACCTGGTAGAATTAATTCTCTCATTATTTCCAATTACCAAAAGGCCTCCGGGTCTGAGCTTATCCTCAAATTCCTTAACCAGATGTGCCTGATCATTTGTATTCATAAAGGAAAGTAAATCCCTTGCAATAATGATATCCACTTCCATAAATGGATTCGGATGCATTGCATTATGGTATTCAAACAGGATTACATCCTTCAAAACCTGATTAAACTGCAGTCCGGTTGTACTTTCTGTAGTGTACTCTTCAAGGATTTCAGGGAGACTCTCCCTTTTGAATACCAGATTGGGAGCATTGGAAATACTTAAAAGATCATTATCGCTTGCCCATATCTTAATGCTTGCACCGGCATATTTTTTAAAAAGGACTGCTGCTGCTGAGTAGGTTTCATACCCGTTCCCGCATCCGGGATTCCACACAGAAACTGTATTCTTCCTGAAGTCGGGAAGTATTTTCTCGAAGGCTGACAACAAAGTATCATCCCAAAATCTTCCAGTTGCAATAGAAAAGAAACCGGATAAAAACAGGTCCGCATCAGACTCTGATTTTAGCTGGAGTTCTTCAGTGTTGCTTCCCTTCAGCTTTATCCATTCAGCAAACCGCCGGTCGAACCACTCTTTATTTATCCCGGAAACCGTAAATTTTTTAAAAGTTTTTAGATTTTCAATAATAAAACTGTAATCAAGATTCCCTGAGTCCCCGGCTGTTTTAACTGTTCTGCCGAATGGAGAATCAGCACCAGAAGCAGAATAGCTCTCCTGAGGAGGGGTTATCATCTCGAATTCTTCATCCTGTCCAAAAATCTTCTCTACGTCCAGAATCACATATAAACGTTCATCATGCTCTACAACTCCCTGGATAAACTTGATGTTTATATCCCCGAATATGGGATGCGGAGGCTGAATAGAGGCAGAATTTATTCCTACTACCTTATCTATGGAATCTACCAATATACCCAACTGGTAATCATCCAGTCTCAGAATAATCAGGTTTTCAAGGCTTTTATCAGTAACTTCCGCAACAGGAAGATTAAACATAATTCTAAGATCAATTATTGAGATAATATCTCCCCGGAGATTGTAAACACCTTTAACAAATGGAAGGGAATTGGGAACAAAGGTAAATCTGTTCGCATTGGAGATTTCCTTGACTTTCATTATATCAATGCTGTAATCTTTGCCTGCAAGAGAAAATGTTACCATCTTGAAGTCGACAGTATCCTTTACCTCTTTTTCTGTGGTATTGATTACTTCGTTTACGCTGCTCATTTTATCCAAACCCTGTCCTTTAAACAATTGAGGCAGATAAATGCTGCCTGTGTTCCCGTTCTTTCTTCAATCCCAGCTCAAGAAGCTGACTTACATCTATAATAAGAGCAACCATTCCGTCTCCTAAAATTGTTGCTCCGGCAATTCCCGGAGAATTCGTAAACTTGTCCATAAGCGGTTTGATAACAACATCCTCCTCACCGATAAGAGAGTCAACCATAAGTCCCATCTTTTTGTCACCACTGCCGACAACAACTACAAAATGATACTCTCCGTCCTCATCCTTTCTTATATTAAAAAGCCTGTTCAACCTGATAAGAGAAACGACATCTTCCCGCACGTTGAACACCTCATAGTTATCAATCATCCGTATATCGGACTGTTTTATTCTATGGCTGTCGATGACAGAGGTTATTGGTATTGCATATATCTCAGTACCAACCCTGACAAGAAGCCCCTGTATTATAGCCAGAGTCAAGGGAATCTTTATGGTAAGCTTTGTCCCCTTCCCTTTTTCGGACCATACACTTACGTTTCCGTTAAGTTTCTCTATCTGCTTTCTGACAACATCCAGCCCTACTCCCCGGCCTGAAATATCTGTTACTTCCTTTGCCGTAGAGAATCCGGGCTCAAAGATAAGATTAAAAGCTTCAATATCAGAGAGTATCTTGCTGGGATGTATTACCCCTCTTTCAACCGCCTTATCGTAAACAGACTTTACATCTATACCCTTTCCGTCATCCTCAATATTTATTACAATCATGTTACCTTCGTTGCTTGCTTTTAACAGAACCTGCCCTTCCGCCGGTTTGCCTGCTGCTTGTCTTTCTGCAGGGGATTCAATACCATGATCAACTGAATTACGGACACAATGGATAAGCGGATCTAAAAGATCCTCTATCACGGATTTGTCAAGTTCCGTCTCCTCACCCTCTATTACAAGTTTGATCTTCTTGTTCAGCATTTTTGAAGCATCTCTTACCAAACGGGGAAACCGGGAGAAGATTTGGCTGATTGGGACCATACGGATCTCCATTACCCCTTCCTGCAGTTCTCCCGTTGTCCGGGCCAGACTCTGAGAAGTACTGTGCAATTTCACGACTGTATTTTTGAAATCACTTTCAAAATTACTCCACATAGTAAAAACAGAACCGAACTCATCAAAAAATTCTGTTTTGATATCCTTCAGAGGCTCCCCGTTATTAAGCTTTTCCAGGTATCCGGGAAATGAGCTGAACAGCTTTCTTAACAGCTCGTTGTTCCCCTTTAAGGTATTTGAAAAATCTCTCTGAACTTCCGAAAACCTGCTGCCTATCTGGTTAAAGGTAGCTTTTGTTATGACTGTTTCACTTACCAGATTCAGAAGGTTGTCTATCCTTTTGGAATCAACCCTGAGAACAGAACTTCCCTTCCTGCTTTTCTTTAGATCCGTTGTTCTCGTCCCGGTGCCGGTTTTTTCTAAAGGAGGGGCCTGTACTGCAGATTTTTCTTCAGTTTTACCCGGTTTCTTTTTCTCCTCTCCTTCTGCTTCAGAAGCAGAAGGAACAGCCGCCGAAGGAGATTCGAGCTTCTTTATATCTACTCCGGTAACAGCACCGGGAATATCAACTGCCTTTTGGAGTCTTTCAACACTTTCGGAAGCAGCAATATAGTAAAAAACTTCAGGAAGGAAAATATCATCATAAAGTTTATCGAAATCGGGAATAGTTTTCAGCACCATTCCAAAACCTTTGAGAGCAGCAAAGACCTGAACGGCTCCAACGGTGTTCATTGGATGATCTTCGTTGAAAGACACCTTTATTTCGTAAACAGATTCTCCGCTCTCGGCAGATTCCAGCAGTTCAAGAATATCGTATTCAGTTAAAGAATCCGTTACTTCAGAAACTTCAATGCTTTCTTCTCCACTCTCCGGAGCACTTTTTGCCGCAGGTTCCTCTACCTTCGGAGTAGAAGCGTCCTTACCTTCCAGTATCCGGCTCAGGCCATCTTTTATTGAGGAAATATCTTCTTCATAAACACCGCCGGAAGATCGTGCTTCCAGCATAGCCTTTATCACATCAATTGAACCGAGAAGGACGTCTATTACAGCTTCATCTATACTGATATTTCCGCTTCTGATCTCATCCAGAACATCCTCCACCAGATGGGTAAAGGAAGCAAGTTCGTTCATCTGAACAGTTGCAGCAGCTCCCTTCAGGGTGTGGGCAGCACGGAATATCTCATCCACTGCATCGGAGTTGCCCGGATCGTTTTCCAGAACAAGTATATTTTGTTCAAGGCCTTCTACCTGCAATTCAGCTTCAACGTAAAAATCCTTCAACAATTCTTCATTATTAGGGTCTAAATAGTCACTCATATGGCATTAATCTTTATACATCCCCTAAACTAAGTCAAGTATATTTTTAAAAAGATAGTGCGCTTTTTGACATATTTTTCCGTTAAATACATTATACGGGAATCTACTTTGATTTTTACAGATTTCGGTATACACTTGTTATCAGGGAGCATATTAAATGAAGAAAACAATACTTTTCTTAATACTCTTTTCCGCAGCACTGAATATCTTTTCAGCTGACTTAAGTGTTCCGGAAATGGAAGTTATTACCAGAGCAGATTTTTCAGAGTCTCTGCCGATAATAACCAGCAGGGGTAAGGTTATTCTGGACCTTAAGGGAGGCTACAAACTCGGAGGGAAGCTCTCCCTCGGTTTTGACAGCGCTGATCTAAGCTATTCCAGTGAAACAGCTTCAAACAATTCCGCCACTATAGCGGATCTGGCTTCTTACATTGACAACCAGACATTTCTCTCATTCCAATCAGCACAAATCATCTTAAGAGACGTAATTTCCGCGGGAACCTCTTTAACCTACTTTATAGGAAAATCGGAAACATTCTGCTCCGGAGATGACTTTCCCCGTATCTTTGGTACATACCCGATAGCTACCAGATACAGGGGATATTTGTACTTCCCTGAAAATGAGTTTGACGGCCTTTATACAGTAAACGGAACAGGAATAAAAATGGAGTCTTCCTGGGGTGACGGCAGCTACCTTGCATCCGGCTACCTCTACAAGGACGGCTACCTGACAGACGTTTTTTCTTCAGATTTCAGGGTATTGTTTAACTTTCCTCATCTAAAACTTGAAACATTTGCAGGTGCTACCTTTCCAACCGGTACCTACGGCCTCTACCGGGGAGGTTTCCTGTTAAACTACCGGGCAGGCGAAACCGGTGAGTTTATGGCACAGATCGGAGTTCCTGTCTGGGAACCGGATAAAACATTTGATATAGACAGGCTGTTCTTTCTTTTTGAACCCAGGATCAATTTCAATCTGGTTTCTATCATTCTTACACTTTTCTGGCAGCCCGGCTACTATGAACAGGAACAGCTTGCCACTGCAGGTTCATCCAATGTTCATCTAAATTTTATGCTGGGAAACCTGGAAAAATCTCCCCTTGCAGGGGGAATTGAGAGCAGCGTGACCTTTGATCTGACCAATAGTACAAATCAATTCACCTATGTGCTGACACCGTACATAAGTGCCATAACATCCGGGGTTCTCTGGAATTTTATGGTAAACATTAATCTTTTTCCCTTCACTCCCGCCAATATGTTCGAGGGAGTTATTGGAATTAAGGCGGAGTTTTAAATATGAAAAAATCATTAATCGTACTTCTTCTTCTGGCAATAACTTCCATGCTTTCTGCTCTTGAGATAACCTCCAGCATAACTGCCGGCAATCTTGTGTTTGACAAAAATTCGACATCCACTGTATCTGCTTTTTCCGGAACAAATTTTGCCTACGGAGGGAACATCTACGGCGAAGACAGAATTTCTGACAGTATTGTGTTGAAAGCCGGTTTATTTTACGATCCTGTTCTGAGGTACACAGTCAACACCCTTTTTGAATATCAACATAGTTTTTTTAAACTAGGAGTGGGACCATTTACCGGAATATTCAATACCGCCGGAACTACGATGAAATCCGGATTAAGCACCTCTGTCAGAGTAGAGATTCCAGGTATAATTTTTGCTTCTCTGACGGCAGACAGCTCTATAGGAACCAGATTTGTAAAAACGGGTGACTACATTCAGGAAAAGAACGTTCTTACCATAGGTTACTATATTCCCAATGCACTTTGTTCAGTAAGCATGGAGACAAAATCTTTTGTAACCAAACAGGGCAGTGCGTTGGAGATTGACGACAGTTTTACCGAATATGCATTTAAAGTCGATATATTCCAAAAAAACATAGCATTTAAAACATTGCTTTCCTTTGCTTACCAGAGCCTAAGCAGAACGTATCTGGATACTTCTTCCGGCACCAGTACTTCAAATACTATTAATTCACTGGTTTTCGGAACAGATTTTTCCGTACCTGTATCCAACAGTATAACACTGCTTTTAAACCTGGACAGCAATATATATTCTTTTGGTTATGAGGATTCAGCACCCTTGACAATGCCTGATTCCGGAATAGGACTTTACCTTTTCAGAGCAACCACCGGGATCACAATCAAACTGAATTAATTGAGAGGGATCAAAGCTTGGAGCAAATGCAGCTCCTTTCCCTGAACCTCTTTGGCTTTTTAGCTCTTTAGCTCTTTAGCGACAGGCAGACAGCCGCTAAACCAGACAGAAATCTGCCTGTTATTTATACAATCTTTTAACCGCACCGGTCTGAACGGTCTGATCCGATCAACGGCACAGGCATAAATCTGATTTGCCCGCTTCGCCGGACAAACAAATAACCGTCAGGATGGAAGTCCTGACGGTTAATAGATCTTTTCTAAACGTTACTACCAGATATTATTTTGTTTTATCTGATGACTGATCCAGTTTCCTCTGTTCGAGAGCTCTAAGCACCTGAACTTCTCCAAGTTTTCTCCACTCTGCATTTCTTCTGGAGGATTCACGTGCATCCAGAATGCCCCAGAGAGCTTCGTTATCTATATCATCAACTCCTGGGAGAATAGCAAGGTCATAGGTAAGTTTAACATCTTTGATATAAGTTATTACATCACCGCCATCCTGTGAGGCATCTTTGTAGATAACAAACCCCATAAGTTTCCTCATTGGAGTGGTTCTCGGGTAGAGGGGATATTTTTTAAGCTCTCTGTTCCTTACTTCACTGATGTAAGAAGGATTTACCCATCCGAGAGTTCTCCATCCTCTGAATTCCAGATAGTCAAGAAATAAATTCCTTTCCTCACCATACTGGTCTTTTAGAATAATTCCAAGACCATTCTTGAAGTTACTGCCGTATACATCTACCGCAATACTTTTAATCGCACCAACGTTCTTTACTACGCCGTAACCGTCAAATTTGCTTCCGTTTTTATCAGCTTCATCTTCAGTCCCGTCATCCTTTGTTTTTCTCATGTATGCAGGAATCTCAAAAGGCGGTTTAACTATTGCATACGCGTTGAAAGGTTCCTCAGGAAAATGAACCCTGATGCCCATAACAGTTTCACCGGCAAATTTCTGTGCATTTTCATTTACTTTTGCTTCCTTGGTATAAGAAAGTTTCTGATTCATAACAGTTCTTGCTGAAGAGTTCAGAACCACGTCCCACTTCTCAATCGCGAGAGAAGCTTTCATTAATTTTTTTTCTTCGTCGGTATAGCCAACACCTGCCTTGCCGGAAAAATCCACCACTGTGGCTTTGTTATTTCCGTCCTCCATATCTGCAGTCAGTGTATTAAAATCTACCAGAACAGTTTCTACTGCAAACAGTGAAAAACTCATTGCAAATAACATAATACCCAGAAGAATTCCGAATCGTTTCATCCAGTGCTCCTTTTAATCAAATTACCATTCACTATCTAAAATTATACGTAACCTTTTCTTTTTGTCAACGATTTTTCTTTTTTTTTACGCATCCAGGGCAAATTCCTTGAATTTAGAGCTGATCAGCTCTCCACCCTGAGTTGTTCACCATCCACAGAGATAATAATTTTCCTAATATGCGGGAAATTATATCTGACATTCTTTTTAATCCCCGAAGCGATCTCCAGATAATTCAGAGATGTTGTTCCTGCGGATATAACAAAATCAGGAGAAAAATCGAGATATACAGTATCCTTATCCCTGAGCATGACGGTATACAACCGGGTGTCCCGGGGAATCAGGAAGTTATGATCAATATCGAATGGACCAAGGATAAGTTCTTCAACCAGCTGTCCAATCTTCTGCTCTTCCCCCTTCACATCCGGAAGTCTTCTTGTTTCCCCCCGCAATCCTCCCCTTCTGTCGGGGAAATAGAAAGTTCTGGTAATATGTACATTATCTATAATAAAATATGCTGAAACAGAAACTGCCAGTGACAGCACAAGCGCTGCGGCAAGAATCAGGGTCAGTCTGCTAAGGTTTTTAAACATCAGTTACTCCGGTATAGTTATATCAAAGTGATCCACAAAATTTCTTATCCCATTATAGATCCCTTCACTGATTTTCTTCAAGTATTAATCCTTCCTCATTATCAGAGCTTCTTCCCTGTTTGTCACAAATCCCAGCTCAATAAGGACTGCGGGCATCTTGGCATTTCGAACGACAAACCAGGATTCCTCCTTTAAACCTCTGTCGGGTATAACATCTCCAACTGTCTTCTCCAACCCTGATTGTATCTGTTTTGCAAGCAGTATGCTTTCAACAGTAAACTCCTCCTCCAGCATTGAATTCAGGATAGGAGCCACATCATGAAGATCTTTATCCAGGGAATCAGTATCGATAAGCTCACGCCGGTAATCTGTGGGTAGATACCATATCTCAAAGCCCTTTGAACGTGAGTTTAAAGAAGCATTTGCATGTATTGAGACAAATATCATTGCCTCGTTATCCTTCAGTTTAACTCTGTTGGCTATCTCGGTCCGTCCTTCCAGCGTTATGTACTTGTCACTGTTTCTGGTCATTATTATTTCTTTATCAGGATACTTTGCCTTCAATTGCATAAACACATCTCTTGCAACATCAAGAACCAGGTTCTTCTCCTTCAGGACTATCTTTTCACCGTTAACCACGTGTCTGCCGATTGCACCCGGATCTTTTCCACCGTGCCCGGGATCAATAATAATCGCTTTTACCACCATGGAACCCGGTGCCGGTGTTCTTTCCCTGAACAGATCCAGAACAGCATCCGCTCCATTTTGTGAAATATAAACAGCTCCGTTCTTCCCTCTGAACACCTTTACAGATTCAATCTTTTTTGAATAGTTTATGAGGATAAAGGGAATTCCTATCTTAAAACGGACAACATCTCCCCTTTTGGATAATTCACCGGTTTCCATCCCGGGGTTCCATCTGAACACGGCTTTTGCGGAAACAGCAAGATCATAGATGGAAACTCCCGATTCCTGGGCATATACAAACTGAGACATAAATAAAAGAAGGAGTACAGCTGCAACTGTTCTCAGTTTTCCCATTTTTTAAACAATTCCTCTGCCCTTCCGCCGTTTTCCACAAAACTTCTTACTGTATCTATAACCCAGACCCCGCCTTGAACGCCCCCTCTCAAAAACGCTGAATAGAAGATTTTTCCGGGCAGGATTCCCTCCCTTATATTCTCTCCTGAAAAGGTTCTGCATCCTGTTATTGTTACAACTTCGTTAAAAGCACGCCTTAGATCCTTTCCATGCCACTCAAGTTTCTCTTCGCCTTCCATATCCGGCAAAACGGGTATCCATACAGCCCCTCTGCTCCCCTTTCCCGGGGGAAGAGATTCTAAAAAAGATATATTTTCACTTTTTTCGAGGGTGAAAGCTGCCGGCACCCAGGGCTCGGAATTATTAAACAGAAAGTCCTCTGTCAGCTCCTCCCCCGGTTTCAGGCGGATAAAAATTTTCCGGCATCCTTCCTCTGCCATAAATACAGCATCTCCCCGCTTACCGGATACTGCAATACAATTACCGCATTTTTCCACGTTGTTTGTGGGGAAAGAAACCCTGCTCCCTTTTTGAATCCTGATAAAAAGATGTTTTACCCCCTCCAGAGTAAAGGCATCTTCCTTTCCGGAAATCTCTGTAACTATTCCCGGTATCGAGATTACAGCACGCTCCGCAGAGGTTCTATCCCCGGTAGGAGTCAGATCTTCCGGGGGAAGACCGAGAGCGATCCTGATTGCACTTCTGGTAACCTCAACACCGCTGGAATAGGGGTAAGTCCATCCGGACATATACCCTCCGGAAAGCCGTGCGGCAATCTCACCAACATAAGCTCTACCACGGCTCCACTTGATATCTCCCTTTGCTGCGCCATTTGTTATCCCCAGAGCCTTTATTCCCTGTTTAAAAACTTCAGTGACCTCCTCCAGAATAAATGGATCCGCCGCAGCAGGGATTGTATGTCCCATCTCCACAAAATAGGGAGGGAAAAAAATATGCCGGTCCGCGACTCCGCAGATATGGATTTCACCATCGTAGATAAGAGCATCCAGACTGTACTCTGGCCCTTCAAGATATTCC
>Ga0164318_10004257_pt1 | contig 13709 bp, 13 predicted proteins | sample GuaBasSedimGuay9_FD_113734 | JGI IMG/M metagenome (GOLD analysis project Ga0164318, IMG submission 113734) | Subseafloor sediment microbial communities from Guaymas Basin, Gulf of California, Mexico - Guay9, Core 4571-4, 0-3 cm | ecosystem: Environmental > Aquatic > Marine > Hydrothermal vents...
GAGTATTTTCTTTACCCGTTTGGATTTTTTTCTTGCCAATATCTTTCAGCCGATTTTTCTTCTCTACTTTTTTGGGTTTTTCATCCCCATTATTCAACGATCCGAATTGACTGATTTTATCTATCATGATATTTTACTCCTGGATAATATCCATTCGATTGGATAATCCATTTGAAGTTTTATTCTGCCTTCTGGCAGCTATTAAGTCGGCATGTTGCTTTACAAACTTTAATTTGCGCGATTGCAACTGGCGGTAAATCTGCTCATCGATTTCAACCAGCTTACGGGCCAATTTTGAAATATTTTGAATAATCAGCCGCTCATTTTCACCTACAGCCTTGTCGCCGATCTTTTTACGAAACGCTTCTAATTCCTGAATCTGATCAATCCATTTCTGCCGATATTCAACCATTTGTGACAATGCCGAGATCGGAAGCGTATCAATTTGCTCGATTATCTTTTCTGAAAATTGCAAAACTGAAGTGAAAGAATCAAGTTCCTGATTCAGAATCGAGCTTAAATCAGGCGTTGTATTGATCGTTTCCTGAAACATCAGGCCCTCCTGTTGTAAATAATTCCGGCGATTTCTTCCATTTTTTTCATCAGACTTACCATCTGCTCAGGGGGAATTTGCCGAATAATTTTTCCCGTATCTTTTTCTTTTACCAGTATCATGGGAATATCCAGCTTGGGATCATAGGAAAAACTAAGTTTTGTTGTAAAGCGATCCACATAATGATTGGCGATTTCGACCAGTTTTTCCACAGGGACTTCCTCGCCGGAAGTACTGTCATTTTTCTTTCGCGCTCCCTGAGTAGCCGACATACGCTCATATTTTGCTTTCTCATCATGGGAGTCGACAACTTTGGCTTGCTCCATGGCGCCCATTTTGCCGACTTCCAGATAATTTTCAATTCTTAAATCATCCATGGCCTACCTCTTTTCTATGAAACACCTCCAGCCATATTCATGAACTGGCTGAAAAATGCCTGCTGATTTTGTAGGGTGTACATGGTTTTTTGGATTTTGGTAAACTCTTCAAAATAATGCTTTTCTTTTTTATCCAAAATTTCATTCATGTAACTGATACGGTCGTCCAGCCCGGCAATTTGTTGGTCAATCAACTCTTTACTATTGTCGATCGTGCCCCCGACTTTAACAAAGCGATCAATATAATCGTCCAACTTTTGGGCAACCCCATCATCCGAAACGAATAAATCTGCCACGTAAGCCGGATTTGCCTCCAAAGCGCTGGTCAGCTTGCTATCGTCTTTAATGGATAATTTACCGCTCTGATCCGCTTCAATACCAATACTGTAAAGCAGCTTATAATTATCCGAAGATGCTGTATCCACCGATTCAGAAACCAGCCCGCGCATATCGGATATCATGGATGCATAAACCGTATCATCCATCAACGCCCCTTTTTCGTAGGTCGTCGAATTGATTCGCGCATTTTTGGTAAGATAATCGATAACTTCGTTGTATTTATCGATAAAATCCTGAACATCTTTTTTGACGGAATCAATATCCGTGTCCACACTTACGGTTACTTCGGTGTCAAAGGTATCCTTTAAACTAAATGTGATACCGTTATAGGCATCATCAATTGTATTGGAATCGCGGTACATCGTCATACCATCCAGTACAAATACCGAATTCAGTGCACTGTCCGTTGCCGAGGTACCAACATTATAAACATATCCGCCGGTTGAACCGGAGGTTTGTGCATTGTTATTGATATTCAACGTATCCAGCAGCGAACTACTGCCAAAGCTCAAACGATTTGTATAACCTGTCTGCCCGCTGGTCAGAACCAACCGCGAAACTCCGTTCTGTTCGGTAATGATGGAAGCCTGAGCCATTTCGTCACTGGTAATTGTACCGTCAGCAGCAGCGGAAGCCATAGCATCATTAATTGCCTGAGCAATATCCTGTAACACTTCATCATTATTTTTACTGAAAGTATCTGCCGAAACGGTAACCGAAATATCAACCCGATTATTCGGATCGGAATCCGTAGGATGCCCCACTTGAATGGTAAACGTTTGATCGGAAGTAAAACTGGTGAAATCGGTGGCAGAATTGCTAAACTGATTGGAAACACGGGTATCGGAACGTGCCAATTGCTGAACCGTTAATGTATGGTTTCCCTTGGCCGCCGTATTCGCAACCCGCACCTCTACTTTGCTATCATCGCTCGATTCGGCTTTTCTTGCCTGGAACGGCAATGAAACGCTATCGGTAAGGTATTTTAATTTGGTCTGCAACGCAGAAAGCTTGGAATCCAGTTCACTAAAGACACTTTTTTTGTCCCGCAAAGCATTTTGCTGCCGGACCAATTTGTCTTTCGGACGCGATTCAATAGCCATATATTGATCGACCAAATATTGAATCGAGTTTGTGCCTCCTATTGAACTAAAATCCATGACTCATACCTCCTGCTTAGGGCAAGTTAAAGGCCTTGGCCCAGGTTTTCTTTAAATCAGTAAAAATATTTTTGGCTTCGTCAAAACGTCTCTGGTTAATTAAATGGCCAAGATAGCGGTAGACGTTTAAAAAAGTATCGGCAATTTCTTTGTAATCTAAATTTAAAGACTGAATTAAATTATTTATGGCTGTACGAGCTTTAATGGGATCCTCTTGCGCACATGCTGTTGCCCCGTAATCGAAGATGTAGGCAATCAGCTCTTCGGGGCTGGCTGACATAATTTTCTGAACCAGATAAGGATTTTGCGGATTACGTTTCGGTCTCATTTGATAGTTCAGCATGGTTCTTGTCTCCCTTGTTTAAATAATGAAAGGTGGGGAGTTATCCCCCCACCTAATGTCTTCCGATTACTACAGATTAACGGAACATGGACAGCACTAACTGGGGTGCGGCATTGGCCTGAGTCAAAGATGAAAGCGACGTCTGTTGCAGAATTTGCAATTTCATCACTTCCATTTGTTCCTTGGCGAAATCGGCATCCTCCAGGGTACTCCGGACAGATTCCGTGTTGGTAATAGCATTGGACAGATTCGATTCTTTGGACTGCAAACGAATCTTGTACTCGCCCAAATCTTTCATGTGATCCGCAAGGGTGTCAATGGCAGAGCTGATGGTACCAATTGCCGTGCTTGCGCCGTTGGCCGTTGACAAATCGATAGCATTAATACCCAAGCTTGCACTATCGGCGGCACCTAAGCTTACTTGCAATTGTTCGGATCCGCCCTCACCGGTCTGGAAATAAGTAGAATAGCTACCGTCAATCAACTGGGTTCCGTTAAATTTGGTGTTGTCAACAAGATCATCGATCTCACTGATCAAAGCTTCCGCCTGCCCATCAATAGCGGAACGCTGGGTTGAGTTCAAACTGCCGTCGGCAGCCTGCGTGGCTTTTTCCTTCAGGGTTTGTAAAATGTCCATCACATTAGAATAGGCGCCTTCGGCCACATCCAAAATGTTCTGGGCATTAGATACATTATCCAGTGCAACTTGCAAACCGCGTTTGCGGGATTCCAAACCGCGTGCCAGCATGTAACCGGCAGGATCTTCGGCAGGCGAATTAATCCGCTTACCTGTAGCCAAACGCAATTGATGCTTGGCGATGTTGTCGCTGACCTTCGACAGAATGTTAATGTTCTTCATTGCCGGTATGTTTGCAGCAATGCGGGTGATGTCAGCACTCATGGTTAAACCTCCTTAGTTTAAATTTGACCTTCGTCCCGGAAATTCATTTTCCGTTTTTTATTGACCTACCGTATAAGTCGTAGGGTTCTGTTTCTTTTTAAATATTTTTTTTACTTTTTTTCTCTCACTCATATTTCCCTGATAATTTGGTCGGTGGGGAATTTTAAAGTTTAAATATTTTTCTGCCTTAATTGCATGCTTGAGCATCCGTCCGGGATACTTCGGTTGCTGAATTTGTATTTCCTTATTTTATTTATTATCGGATACAACGCTGTTGGCTTCTGTATTCTGTTATCAGGCTTGTTTGAAGATTACAAATATATTTTACAATTGCTATTAATATGATTAAGGCATTAAGCGCTTTACTAAATGATCACTCTTTCTTTTAAATATAATGAGGCATTATAATTTTTAGTAATCGGTATGAAAAAGTCTCGGTGATCGTAACAACAAGCCAGCCAACAGTGGAATTAAATATTCAACAATGAGGCCACTTTACTATTAGCTTTAATCGACCTTTTGGCTCATTGGGTATTAATTAAAGGAAAAAGTTTCGGGAAAATTTAAACTTTGTGTAACATTTCATTGAAAAAAAATGCAGGCAACAAGCCTGCACTCTTTTGAAATACTTCTAATAGGAATTTTAATTTTGCTCTTATTTATCAATCGTTTCGAGTAGTTTTTTAGCTTCTTTATTATCGGGATTATAAGCCAAAACCCTGCGCGCCAGATTGGCCGCTTTACCGTAATTGCCTTGCGCCTCAAAAACCTTTGCTAAAACCAAATTGGCTTCCGTATCATTCGGATTTTTTTGTAAGCGATCTTCAAGTTCTTTTTTAAAGCGCGTGAGAATATCCATGTAGTGGAATTCAGGCCCAAGTGTCGGATGACGAACAATATAGGAAGGTCTCAGATAAAAGACTCTCCGATACTGCTCCAGGGCCAAATCTTTTTTACCTGTTTTTGTGTACAGCTCGGCTAATTTCAAATACACCCGTACCAGAGTCGGATCTTCTTTTAAAGCAATCAGATAATATTTCTCGGCTAAATCGTATTTGCCCATCTCATGATATGTTAATCCAAGATTGAAGATAGCCTCTTTAAATCTTGGATTATAGCGCACCGCTTCCGTAAAAGCAATCGCCATTTCTACATATACTTTCTTCTTCTTAATCGGATCCATAGCGATTTTATGATTGCCGTGTTTTCTTACGGGATTTACCGCTGCATTTTCATCATTTCCATTCAGCAATTCGAGAAAAGCTTCAATCAATTCTTCAATTACCGCCTGCTTATAAATGGTTAGCCCTTTTAAAAAATAGGCAATGGAATTGTCTGGCTGAAGTTCAATCGCTTTATTCAGCTCATTCAAGGCATTGTAAAATATCTGCGCACGATAGTAACAATCGCCCAGGCGCAAATGGTAATCTGCTGTTTTAGGATCCAATTCTGTGGCTGTTCGGTAAAACTCAATCGCTTTACGATATTTTTTCTGATCATAATAGATATTGCCGATCTCATAAAAAACAGGCGCAAATTCCGGATTGATCTTTTTCGCTTCGTTTAAAGCTTCCTGGGCCTTTTTGAACTGTTTAAGTCGCCGGTATATTTGTCCCAAATAATAATACGCTTTAAAATCATTGGGATTCAAATCAACGACTTTCTGGAAATCTCTGATAGCATCTTCGAAATGCCCCTGTTTGTAATTAATTAGGCCCCGCCCAAAATACGGTTTGGAAAAATTAGGCAAAGCCTGAATTACTTTATTGAACTGAGACAAGGCCAAATTCAGCTTGCCGGTATTAAAATAGACAATACCCAAATTATAATAGGCTTCCCAAAATTCAGGATCTCTTTGAATAGCTTGTTTAAACAAACCGGTTACCACTTCAAAACGCGGATTGGGTTTTTCGTTTTCCATGTAAGCACGAATAAACGACTCAAAGGCAGGAACCGAGTTCGTAAGCGTAAATGATAACAATTTTTTCTCTTTGGCCGAAACGGGAATGCCTGCTAATTCAATAAGCTGATTAACGATTTGATTTCCGGCACTAAAAAAATTGCTCAATGGTTCTTTTATTTGAGAAGTTAACAAAGGCGTTCCGTTGTATGCGTTACTGTACAAAACGTTTAGAATGAGTGTATTTCCCTGAACTGAATACGAACCTGAAACCGTGACTTCTACTTTTGCATATTTCCCAATATGATAAATCATGCGTTCTGTTAAAGGCCCTTTACCAAAGCCTACTTCATCTAAAATCTTTTTAAAGTGTTTCTTTTCCGGTACAAAAAAGCCAGAAAGTACGCTCAATTTGTTTCTTAAATAATAATCCAATCCATACGAAATCCAATCGTATTTCGCATTTGGCTTTTCATTGGTAAAAGGGATTAAACCAACTTTACGTTTGTCCTGTGCCAGCAAACTCCCGGCAAAAATCAAAACGATAAGTGTTAAATTAAAAATTCGATTACGCATTACACTCACATGTTTTTCTGAACATTCAAATTTACTATTTTTCTTATTTCGACAATTTTTTATAGTAATTTAACCAAAGCATGGATTTTTTTCTTTTTTTTTTCAAAGATTTTAATGCACCCAAAACATAGTAATAAAAAATCCTTTTTTACTTTGTTCAATGGATCCATAGCCCCAATATGGACAAATACCCCTTAACCAATTTAACCATTCATTCCGTAAAATTCATTATTTACATTTTGTAAGATAATAAATAATCCTAAAAATTGCACATTTTCCAAAAATAAATTTTAAATATGATACCGATTCTTTGAAAAATTCATCGTGATGCCGATCAATAAACAACTTGTTAACATAAACGAACCGCCATAACTTAAAAACGGCAGAGGTAAACCGGTTACAGGAGCCAAACCGATGGTCATGGCAATATTAATAAGTGTATGAAACAATAATATGGTCATTAATCCAATTAGGGATAAACGAGCAAACGGCGATTTTACCTGATTGGACAAATAGAGCAAATAAAGGAATAAAAATAAAAACACCGCCAGTATGAGCACAATACCCACAAAGCCCTGTTCTTCTCCGATTACCGAAAAGATAAAATCGGTATGATGCGCAGGCAAAAAATTCAAATGAGATTGCGATCCCTGCAAAAATCCTTTACCCCATACCCCGCCCGAACCGATGGCCACCTTGCTCTGAATAATCTGATATCCGGCGCCACGAGGGTCTTTTTCCGGCTGCAAAAAGGTTAATATGCGTTGCTGCTGATAGGGACGTAATGTCTTCCACAAAACCGGTGTAATGGCGCCAACGGCAAGGTGCATTAAAAAAACAATGAATTTGAGTAATGCCTTTTGATGTGCCAGAATCAGCACAATTGTAATAAGTAAAATCCAACCCATGAAGGCGTAAAGATTAAATGCCACAATCATAGTGACAAGCGGAGAGATAATCACAAAAAGGAAGAACCACGAAATCCCGGCCATGTACAGCATGGGAATAATTAATGCCAGGAAGACCAATGATGTGCCCAGATCGGGTTGTTTGGCAATAAGCATGAAAGGAATCAAAATCATTAAAAAAACCACAGCCAGATGTTTCCATTCATTAATGTTGCGATACGGCTGTGATAAATAACGGGCCACGGCTAATACGGTGGCAATTTTGGCAAATTCGGATGGTTGCAATCGTATGGGGCCTATAGCCAGCCACCGCTCCGCACCGAACCCTTTTACGCCCATGAAAAACACGAGCAGTAACATGGCAAGCGCGAGCAAATAAAATAAATAGCTGAAATTGTAAATAATTTTATATGGAAGAAAAACCATTGAGACAATTAACAAAATACCGATAAAAGCATAAATAAGTTGTCGGGAAAAATACGAAGACGAAGTTAAATAGGTTGCACTGTAAACAGAAAACAAACCAACGACAAGCAAAATTAATGTCGGCAAAAAAATACCAAGATCAAATGTTCGTAAAAATTTTTGCATTACACAACCATACCTTTTAATGGATTATCGGTAAAGGTCTTAAGCTATCCACCGGTACCGTCTGCAACGGATTTAACCCGCTGTCTGTTTTTAAACTGTCTTTTTTAACGACCGGCCTGGGAATTAGTTTATGGTAAAAATACATTTCCAAAAACTTGCGTGCCACCGGGGCCGCATGGCCCCCGCCGCTTCCTGCGTTTTCCAGAACAACGGCTATCGCCACTTCCGGATGGTTGTAAGGAGCAAAGCCCATAAACCAGGCATGCGGTTCGCCATGTGGATTTTGTGCCGTTCCGGTTTTTCCGGCCATGTCAATACCCGGAACTTTGCCCAGCCATCCGGTGCCTCCGTTCACAACCTGATGCATACCTTCGCGGACAACATCAAAATAATCGCTGTTCACACCCTTCACATAATGCGATTTGATCGGGAATTCAACAATTTTATGGGTTTGATAGTTAAATAAATGATCAACCAAATGCGGATCGTAATACATTCCCCGATTAGCCAGAATCATTGCAAACTGTGCCAGTTGCAAAGGAGTCACCAACAGTTCACCCTGTCCTATGGCCAAATTTGCCAGATTCCCCTTTGTCCAGCCATGCTCGCCGTAAACACGATTAAAATAAGCCACAGAAGGAACAAGGCCCGCTTTTTCTCCGGGCAGATCAATACCCGTTTTGTGCCCGAATCGTAAAAGATTGCTGTATTTCGACCAAACCGGCAAACCGATTTTCAATCCTAATTGGTAAAAATAGACATTACAACTGTTTTTAATAGCTCCGTACAAATCCAGCCAGCCATGGCCGCTCGCTTTCCAGCAACGGATCACTCTGCGCCCCAGACGAAAATATCCCGGGCAGAATGCCTTCCATTGCGGAGTAATAATGCCTTCCTGTAATGCAGCCAGAGCCGCTACAATTTTGTACGTTGAGCCCGGAGGGTAAGTACTTTGAATTGCACGGCTGAATAAAGGATGATTTTCATCATTTAACAAACTACTCCAAACTTTGGAGTCAATTTTACCGCTCAGTAAACGGATATCATAATCGGGTTTACTTACCAGGGCAATAATACCGCCATTGCGCACAACAATGGCCACTAATGCCCCGCGATGACCTTCCAGTAAGGATTCGCCAAATTTTTGCAGGTTGTAGTCCATATACAAATACAAATCGCTCCCGTGTACCGGCGGTTCATTTAACTGCGTATCGTAGTCCCCTAAAATTTTTCCACTGGCATCCACCCGAACGTAGCGCACCCCTTTGGTTCCCCGCAAATCCAGGTCATAGTAACGTTCCAATCCGGTTTTACCTATCATATCGCCCAAATCATACTGTGGATGTTTCTTTTGCTCATCCGGATTAACTTCGCCGATATAGCCAAAAATATGAGGCGAATTGACATCGGGCGGATAGTAGCGTTTGAAATCGGGAATCACTTCCAGACCGGGCAGAAAATACTGATTTTCTTCCAGATAAATTACCTGTTTTTTAGGAACATCTCTGGCAATAATCACCGGCTGATATTTTGAGGCACGCCGGAATTTTTTCCTGATTGCACTTTCATCAACATGAAAGCGCCGGGCAATTTCCCGAATGGTTTGTCTTGTGGTATGGGCAGGAATAAGTGCCGCCGAAAAAGACGGACGGTTATCGACTAATATTCGGTGGTTCTTGTCATATATTAAACCGCGTACGGGATTGAGCTTAACGGGACGAATGACATTATTTAATGAAACTTCCAGATAATAATGGTGCTTAATTACCTGCAAATTGAAAAACCCGGCCACAAGAATCAGAAAGCTGATTAATATGAAAACAGTAAAAATAAAAACGCGCGATGATCGCTGAGAAGAGCCAAAGTTCTGCATGTTACTCACTAAAATATTTATCGGTAAACAATGCGGTAATAATTAAAATAACTGTCGTGTACAAAGTATTTGGCAAAACACGATTCACAAAAAAGTAATGAAATGAAAACTCCGACTTGAACTGAAATAAAGCATAAAAAATAATTTCATGGATTAAAATAAAAACCACAAACCACAAATCCAACCCAATGCTTTTTATGGCCTGGCCATGCAGCTTACCGCCCAGATAACCGGCAACCGCTTTGGGTAATGCCGAAATTCCCAGAGGTAGTCCCGTAACCGCGTCTTGTAAAAGTCCTAATAAAAACCCGGCACTGCTCCCTTTAATGCTGCCAAATCGTTTGGAAAGCAACAACACAATGACCAAAACGAAATCCGGTTCATAAAAATGAATGGCTATCAAAGGCGCAAACAAAGCCTGAGCAATCACACTGGTTACGCCAAACAAAAAGAAAAGCAGCCAAAAATATTTATTTTCCTGCTTCATGCCCCCCCGCTTTCATTTCGACCACAAAAACTTCTTCCACCGAGTTAAAATCCACACTTGGATGCACATAAATGGTCTGGAACAATTTGCTGGTATCTTTTTTTATCTGGGCAACTACACCGACTTTAATATTGGGGGGATAAATTTGGCTTAAACCCGAAGTAAACACAATGTCGCCCGGCTTGACATCGATGGTATTGGGAATATATTTCAACAAAAGCCCTTCACCGCCGTCCCAAACAACAATTCCCACTTCCCGATTGCGCTGAATACGCACACTAACTTTGCTGCTGGGATCCAATAAAATCTGGCAAATTGCAAAAGAGCCGGAAACCTTTACCAGACGCCCAACCAAACCGTCCACTGTCATTACAGCAGCTCCTTTGTATTCGGGTTTTAAATGCTGCGAAAGCAATTGAAATCCGGTAACGATATCCTGTGGACTGTAACCGATAATTTTGGCCGGAATTAAATTGTATTGGAACTGATGCTGAAACTTCAGCAGACGTTTCAGGCGCAAGTTTTCCAGCAGCGCTTCCTGAAGTTGAAAATTCTCGAAAGAAAGGCGTGTGTTTTCCTGCTGTAAAATCTGATTTTTTTCATAGAGATTAAAATAGTCTCTGAAATTGGACAGAGTTCGTTCCACACTGCCCAGCGATTGCAGCGTAAAAGATCGCATCCCTTCAACCAGTGCTTTATCGCTGGCTGTCATTAGAAGAAATGAAAGCACAATGTAAAGCGAAAGGGTTAGAATTTCCCGGTAACGGCCTAAATAATAGCTAAATATATTCACAATACATTTTCAAAATGATTTAAATTGAACACAATTGATTTGATTAAACATTACGACGCTGCTTTAAGAGAACCTTATCATAGCGTTCGGGTTCATCCAAAATTTTACCGCAACCACGGGCAACACAGGTTAGCGGATCGTCAGCCACATGGATTGCCATTGATGTTTCTTCACGCAAACGGACATCCAGATTTTTAAGCAATGCCCCGCCGCCGGTTAAAATAATACCCCGGTCCAAAATATCGGAAGCCAGTTCCGGAGGTGTGCGTTCCAGGGAAAGCTTTACCGCTTCTACAATGGCATTGATGGAATCATCCAGCGCATCACGGATTTCTTTGGACGTTACTTCAACAGTTTTGGGAATTCCTGTAATCAGATCACGGCCTTTTACTTCTGCGGATAATTCTTCCTCCAAAGGCGCCGCTGAACCGATCTCGCACTTTAAATCTTCGGCGGTTTTTTCTCCGATGAGTAAATTGTAATTCTTCTTAAAATATTGAATGATCGCCGTATTCATTTCATCGCCGGCAATACGAATGGACGTGTGGTTTACAATGCCGTTCAGGGAGATAACCGCAATTTCAGAAGTACCGCCGCCAATATCTACAATCATATTGCCGACCGGTGCGTCAATTTCCAGACCAACACCAATGGCCGAAGCCATGGCTTCTGCAACCAAATCGACCTGGCGGGCACCGGCACGTTCCGCAGCATCGCGTACGGCCCGTTTTTCTACTTCAGTAATACCCGATGGGACACAAACCAATATTTTGCTGATCATCATGCGGTTCACGTTGGCTTTTTTAATAAATTCACGAATCATAATTTCATTTGCTTCAAAATCGGCAATAACGCCGTCTTTTAACGGACGGATAGTCACAATATCCTGATGTGTACGGCCCAGCATCTGGCGCGCATCATCACCTACAGCAACCACTTTGTCGCTGTTCTCTTCCAATGCAATTACCGAAGGTTCGTTAACGACAATCCCTTTGCCTTTAACATAAATTAATGTGTTTGCCGTTCCCAAATCTATGCCGATGTCCGATGAAAAAAAGTTAAAAAATGAAAATCCCATCGTTTTGCTCCCCGATCAAAAATAAAAACCGTGTAATTTCTTAAAAACGTTAAAGTTACTAAAATGTTCGCATACAGTCAAACGAATTAAAACTAAGTGCGGAATTTTTCAGGCCATTTTAGTGAAAAAACGGATTTTCAACAGTTAATACACATGCGTCAGCCGCTAACTCCGCTTTTACCCCAACAGGCATACTGAATTTTCGCATGCCGTGTCCGTACGGAAAATTAAAAACAACCGGAAATGATACCCGTCCAAAATAATCTTGTAAAATATCACGAACCGTGACATGAGCGCGTGAGGGAGTATCATCTTCACAATCGATAAACTGACCTAAAACAAGCCCATTTATACGCTCAAAAATTCCGGCCTGATAAAGCTGTGCCAGATAACGATCAATTTTGTAAGGCGCTTCACCAACGTCTTCCAAAAAGAGAATGCTTCCCGTTACATCCGGCATGTAAGGCGTACCCAACTGATGTGCTACCATGGACAGGCAACCACCGACCAGTGCCCCCCGCGCCGTACCTTTGTGCCAAACTTCTACCTCGCTGTGGCAATCGAACTGAAATGTGTATTCTGGCGCATCATTCTGAATTTGTCCCCAAAAATGCTGTTCGGTAAATGGCAAAATCCCGCTCCCCATCTCGACAGCCACCATAGGACCGGATACGGAAGGCACTTGTGCTTTTTGCCAGATCGCCAGTTGCAGCGTCGTAATATCAGAATATCCTACTAACGCTTTGGGATTCTGCCGAATAGTCTGGTAATCGAGTTTGTCCAAATAGCGCAGCGTGCCCCATCCGCCGCGTGCACAAAAAACCGCATCCACCTGCGCATCAGCAAAACAGCGGTTAATTTCATCGGCGCGCAATGCGTCGCTGCCGGCAAAATATTTTTCACTGGCCGTCAAACTTTGGCCTTCAATGATATGATAGCCCAAATCTTTTAAATAATGAATTCCCTGTGCAAGTTTTTGCGCATCCGGCGGAAAAGCCGGAGCAATTACAGCAATGGTTGAACCGGGTTTTATGGGTCGTAACATGGGCATTCCCTTCCGTTTGCATGAATGTGAAATATAAGAAGAATTTGCTTACAGAGAGAAGTAAATTTTTTGCCAAATTCAAAAAAATCTCTGCCCAAAGCCATATATTTCAAAAAACCCGAAGTCAGCCGTAAGCAGATAGCAAAACAAAAACAATGATTTGAACAAATTGAAAAATTACCGTAATTTTGCAGATTAAAAAATGAGCTCAAATATCGGAGGATAAAAACATGGATGAACTGGTTGAAGCCACACGCAAAGAAAAATATATTGTGATTACGGAAGAGCAACTGCAAGAATTATTGAATGCAACACAAGTAATTGAAGAACATGATACGATGGTTTCCGACAAAATTCGCCTGTTGCGTTACAACGACTATTTATTCGTTCAGGAAAAATCGGACAAAGGAGAATATTTGTTGCGGGGATTCGAATCGGAACTGGAAGCCAGGCAGTTTATTATGGATCGCATGAAAATTTACGAAGATATGTGGGACGGCTGCGGCTGCAAAGTTTATTATTACGATTGATAATATTTAACCGTGCAATCGTCTTGCACCGAAAACGTTCAGGTTTAAAAAGTTAAAAGGTTTTAAGAAGCAATCACACCGAACAGCTATTTCCTCCCACCCCCTTTGTCTTTTTTCTTTTGTCTTTTGTCTTTTCTCCTTTGTCTTTTGTCTTTTTTCCTTTTTTTTTTGTCTTTTTAAAACATAGAAAAATTTCAACAACATCCCTTTCACGTATTCACTTTCCAGAATATTCAAAACAAAAGGATGATCGCC